>Ga0209048_10000628_pt1 | contig 37180 bp, 35 predicted proteins | sample FrelakmetCRP12CR_FD_187146 | JGI IMG/M metagenome (GOLD analysis project Ga0209048, IMG submission 187146) | Freshwater lake sediment microbial communities from the University of Notre Dame, USA, for methane emissions studies - CRP12 CR (SPAdes)... | ecosystem: Environmental > Aquatic >...
GCGACGACACCGGGACCGTCACCGAATACTTCTTCGCCGAGTTCCCGCCGCGCGGCCGCGACGACAGCCTCACCCCGGGCAAGGCCGGCAAGGACATCCGCGACCAGCTTTTCTAGAGCCGGTTCACACCATGTCCGCGCCGCGCAATCCGGGCCGTGCCGACGGCCTCCGTGTCCTGCGCGACCGACTCCGGATCGCGCAGGCCGCTGCGCGCCTCATCGCCGAGCACGGACTCACCGACTGGACACTCGCGAAGCGCAAGGCGGCGCGGCAGCTGCTGCTGCCCGATACGGCGCCCCTCCCGTCGAACGAGGAGATCGAGGTGGCGCTCGCCGGGCACCACGCGCTTTTTGGCGGCGACGCCCACGCCGCAGCCCTGCTCGCCCAGCGCACCGAGGCTCTCGGCTGGATGCGCCGGCTCGCGGCGTGGGAGCCGCTGCTGGTCGGCGGCGTCGCCGCCGGATGGGCGACCGAGCACACCGACGTGCGTCTCGAACTCGTTGCCGACGACCCGAAGTCGGTGGAGATGGCCCTCGCCGGCGACGGCGTCGCCTACAGCGCTCTGCCGCCGCGCGCCAGCGACGACTTGGCCGCGCACCTGCGCATCGACTCGCCGCGTGCGGCGGTAAGGCTGGCGATCCTTACGCCCCAGCAGCGCCGAAACCGCCCGCGGCGCGGCGAGGAGCCACGACTGAACGCCGATGCCGTCGCCGCATTGATCGCCTCAGCAGGGCAAGGCGACGAGTCATCCTGACGCCGCCAGCCACGCCGCTGCCGCCAGCGCAAAGTACGTGAGGATCGCGTCGGCGCCGGCGCGCTTGAATCCGGTGAGCGTTTCCAGCACACACGCTCGTTCGTCGAGCCAGCCGTTCTGCGCGGCCGCCTTCTGCATCGCGTACTCCCCGGACACCTGATAGACGGCGGTCGGCACCCCGAACGTATCCTTCACGCGGCGGACAATGTCGAGGTAAGGCATCCCCGGCTTCACCATCACGATGTCGGCACCCTCCTGCAGATCGAGCCACACTTCGTGGAGCGCCTCGTCGGAATTCGCGGGGTCCATCTGATAGGTGTACTTGCTGCCGCCCCCGAGGTTGCCGGCGGAACCGACCGCATCTCTGAACGGGCCATAGAACGACGACGCGTACTTCGCCGAATACGCCATGATTCGCGTGCGCTCGCGTCCGGCGGCGTCGAGCGCCTCGCGAATCGCGCCGATGCGCCCGTCCATCATGTCCGAGGGCGCGACCATGTCCACTCCTGCCTCGGCGTGGCAGAGCGCCTGCTTCACCAACGCCGCCACGGTCTCGTCGTTCACGACGTAGCCGGTCGCGTCGACGAGCCCGTCCTGGCCGTGACTGGTGTACGGGTCGAGCGCGACGTCGGTAATGATGCCGAGCTCGGGGAAGCGCTCCTTCAGCGCACGCACGGTGCGCGGCACGAGTCCTTCGGGATGCCACGCCGCCGCCGCGTCCAGCGTCTTTTGGTCCGCGCCGATCACCGGGAACAGCGCGATGGCCGGAATCGCAAGCTCGAGACAGCGTTCTGCGTCACGCAGGAGCAGGTCGACGCTCTTGCGCGAGATGCCCGGCAGCGACGCAACCGGCTCCTCGCGCTTCGTGCCGTCCAGCACGAATACCGGATAGATGAGATCGTCAGCCGTGAGTCTGTGCTCGCGGATGAGCCGCCGCGAGAACTCGTCGCGCCGCATCCGTCGCATCCGCCGCACGGGATAGTGCCCTGTGAAATCGAAACCCATGATGGCAACCTGTGTTTGCGTCCGTTGGGGAATTTGCTGCCCGCATCGTAGCCGGTCCCTCGCCGGGGCCGCAAATCCGTGACCGTTCCGGTCGGAATCCGAACACCCTGGCCGCATCGGACATCCTGCCGACGGAACTCCGAACGCGGCGCAGGGTCTATTTGCTCAGACGGTGACGTCTCCCGCTTCCCTCCCTGAGCGGGTGCCCTCGGCAGTGACTAACCCTGCCGAGGGCTTTTCGGGCCCCGCGCCACTCCCCTTGCGCGCGGGGCCTTTTCTTTTGCTTCCACCGGTGGGGGCTTGCCGGCATCGAATACCCCTTCGCCAAGCCAGCCGGCGAGCGTCGCCTCGGCCGCCGCGATCCCGATGCGGCGCGTTGCCGAAAACGCCACCACCGCGACTTGCGCCGCATGGAACGGAAACGCGCCGGCGATGTCGCGCTCGATCGCGCGCTGCACGACGCGCTGCCCGGACGGCGTGAACTTGTCCATCTTGGTCGCCAGCACGAGGACCGGCCGGCCGCTGGTGAGGTAGCCCGCGAGCAATTGGCGATCGAGGTCGGCAAGCCCGTGCCGCGCATCGACGACGAGCACGAGCCCGACCAACGATTGCCGCGTCGCGAGATAGCGAGCCAGAAACTCCTGCCAGTGCCGTTTCAGCGCTCGCGGCACGGCCGCGTAGCCGTAACCCGGCAAATCGGCGAGCAGCGCCCCGCTGCGCATGCGGAAGAAGTTGATCTGCTGCGTCCGACCCGGCGTCTTGCTCGTGAACGCGAGCCGGGTCCTGTTCGCCAGGGCGTTGATCGCACTCGACTTGCCCGAATTGGAGCGGCCCGCGAACGCGACTTCCGGCGGGCCCGGAGGCGGAAGCTGGTCGTCGTTGGCGACGGTGAGAAAGAACTCCGCGTGCTGCACCGGATGCTTCACGGCGGCGCGCCCCAAGGTCGGTCCGCGTGCCGACCGGCTTTGGCCGACCCCCGCGATTCCGTTACAATGCGATGTTTTTGCACAATTGGATCGGCGCCGCGCGGGCGAATCAACCGGATTCACGGCCGGGGTGCCCGTCTCCGCCTTCGAGGAGTCACCCGATGAAACGCATGTTGTTGCTGGCCGCGGTCGCCGGCGCGTCGTTCGCGGCTGCCGCGCTGGCACAAGCCCCGGCGGCAAAGCCCGATCTCGCCAAGGCGCAAACGATCGTCAAGGACGTCTGCTCCGCCTGCCACGGGATGGATGGCAACAGCGCAAGCCCGGTGAATCCGAGCATCGCTGGACAGCCGGCGGAGTATATCACCCTGCAATTGACCCATTTTCAGTCGGGAATGCGCGCGAATCCGGTCATGCAGGGAATGGCGGCGACGCTGACGCCCGAGGACATGAAGGCGCTCGGCCTCTACTTCTCGCAGCAAAAGCCGAAGGGGCTCGCCGCCAGGGACGCGGCGCTCGTGACGGCGGGACAGAAGCTCTATCGGGGCGGCGACGTGCCTACCGGCATCCCGGCATGCGCGGCATGCCACATGCCGAACGGCGCAGGCCTCGCGAAAAGATACCCCCGCCTGGCGGGCCAATACGCCGACTACACGTATGCGCAGCTCAAGGCGTTCAAGGCGGGCGAGCGCGGTGCGGACAAGGACGGCAAGGACGTCAATGGCCGGATCATGGGCATGGTCGCCGCGAAGATGACCGACGCGCAGATGAAAGCCGTCGCCGAGTACACCTCCGCGCTGCGCTGACTGCCTGATCCGTCACTCGCGGGCGGTCTCCGATTCCGGAGCGAGCCGCTCGCTTCTCTCGCGCACGGGTGCCCGATGCCTCGAGCTACCATTGCCGCACTCGACGTCTATCCGATAAAGGGGTGTCGCGGAATTGCGCTCGCCACGGCGCGCGTCGCCGTACGCGGACTCCTCGCCGCGATGCCGGGAGCGGTCGCAGGCGACCGCGAATGGATGGTCGTGGACCGCGACGGCCGTTTCGTCACGCAGCGCGAGTATCCGCGGCTGGCGCTGGTCGAGACGAGCCTTGCCGCCGGTGTGCTCGTCCTCGGCGCGCCGGGAATGGCGCCGCTCGCCTTGCCGCTTCGGGACGCAGGGGCAACGGTGCGCGAGGTCGTTGTATGGCACAGCCGGGTTCCGGCACGGGACGCGGGGGACGAGGCTTGCCGCTGGTTCTCGGGAGTCCTCGACGCCGACGTCCGTCTCGTGCGATTCGATCCCGCGCACGAGCGGCGCTGCAACCCGGACTACGCCGGCGATTCGGGCGCCCACACGGCGTTTGCCGATGGCTATCCGCTGCTCGTCATCGGCGAGGCCTCGCTCGCCGACCTCAACTCGCGGCTTGCGGCGAAGGGCCTACCTGCGCTCCCCATGAATCGCTTCCGGCCGAACCTGGTGCTCGCTGGCCTCGATCCGTACGATGAGGATCATGTCTCCTCGATTGTGTCCGAGGGTGTCACGCTGAAGCTCGTCAAGCCTTGCACGCGATGTCAGGTCACGGCGACCGACCAGAACACCGCGCGCGTCGGATTGGAGCCCCTTGCCACTCTGGGTGCGTACCGCAACAATGCGGCGCTCGCCGGCGTCGCGTTCGGCATGAATGCAATCGTCGTCAGCGGTGCGGGCCAGGCACTGAATGTGGGCGCGAGCGCCGACTGCACTTTTGCGTTCTGATGAACCGCCCCTGCCTCGGCCCTGTGGACGGGGGACTATGGGCGGGCGGCTACGGCTGCGCGTGGCCGGCGAGGCAGCGCTCGAGCGCGTCGCGCCAATCGGGCAAAGCGAAGCCGAACGCGGCTTCGAAGCGGGCCGTCGCGAGCACACCATACGCCGGCCGGCGCGCCGGGGTGGGGTAGTCCGCGGTCGCGATCGGCTTGATGCGCGGCTTCGACGCATCGCCAACAATGGCGCGCGCGAAATCGTACCAGCTTGCCTGTCCGGTCGACGACAGGTGATAGACCCCCGCCCGGTCGGCGGCGGACGGCAACCCGGCGCCGACGATCCGTACCGTCGCCTCGGCAAGCGTGCGGCACCAATTGGGCACGCCGATCTGATCGGCGACGATCGAAAGCTCGTCCCGTTCGGCCGCGAGCCGGCGTATGGTCAGCAGGAAATTCCGGCCGCGCAGTCCATATACCCAGCTCGTGCGGAAGACGAGTGCCTGCGCCCCGGTCGCGGCGATCGCGCGTTCGCCCTCGAGCTTGGTCGCGCCATAAGCGTTCAGCGGCCCCGTCGGCGCATCTTCCGGGTACGGTGTCGCGTGCGTCCCGTCGAACACGTAGTCGGTGGAGTAGTGGATCAATATCGCATCGAGGCGCTTCGCCTCTTCGGCGAGAATGCCGGGTGCGCGGCCGTTGACGGCCCGTGCCAGCGCCGTCTCGGTCTCCGCAAGATCGACGGCCGTGTATGCGCCCGCATTCACGATCAGCGTCGGCTTTGCGCCACGCACGGCGGCGACGATCGCGTCGGGATCGGCCAGATCGAGCGTCGCGCGGTCGGTCGCGATGACATCGCCGTAGGGCAGCAGCAGGCGCGCGAGTTCGAAGCCGAGCTGGCCCTGCGCGCCCGTCACCAGTATCGTCGCGCGGCGCATCAAGCGCGTTTCGTCGCCACGAGCCTGTCCGTCAAGGTACCTCGCGATTCATTCACGGACGAGCTCTAGGGGTAGACGTCCGCGGCGGCAAGCGGGGCTCCGGCCGCGTCCTTCGCCGCGATGATGGGCGCGCCGGAAAGCGGCCAGTCGATGTGCAGCGCCGGGTCGCTCCACAGCAATGTGCGCTCGTGTTCCGGGTACCAGTAATCGGTCGTCTTGTAGAGGAATTCCGCAAAGTCGGACAGCGCGAGAAAGCCATGCGCGAATCCGGGCGGAACCCACAGCAGCCGCCGGTTCTCGGCGGACAGCGTCAAGCCGAACGACCGGCCGAACGTCGGCGAACTGCGGCGCAGATCGACGACGACATCGAACACTGCGCCGACGACGACGCGCACCAGCTTGCCCTGCGCGTGCTCGATCTGATAGTGCAGCCCGCGCAGCACGCCGCGCGCGGACCGCGAATGGTTGTCCTGCACGAACGTCGCGGGAACGCCCGCCGCGGCAAAGGCGCGCGCGTTCCAGCTCTCGAAGAAGAAGCCGCGCTCGTCGCCGAACACGCGCGGCTCGATCAGCTTGACGTCGGGAAGCTCGGTGGGCGTGACTTTCATCGGATGTCCGGCTCGCGCAGCAGCGCGAGCAGGTATTGCCCGTAGTTGTTCTTCGCCATCGCCTGGCCGAGCCGTTCGACCGCTCCGGCGTCGATGTAGCCCAGCCGGAACGCGATCTCCTCCGGGCACGCGATCTTGAGGCCCTGCCGGCGCTCGATCGTGGCGATATACTGTCCGGCCTCGAGCAGCGACTCGTGCGTTCCCGTATCGAGCCACGCCATGCCCCGGCCCATCACCTCGCAGCCGAGCGCACCCCTGGCAAGGTAGACCTTGTTGACGTCGGTGATCTCGAGTTCGCCGCGCGCCGAAGGTCGCAGGTCCGCGGCGATGTCGAGAACGAGGTTGTCGTAGAAATAGAGGCCCGTGACCGCATAACGCGACTTCGGGTGCTTCGGTTTCTCCTCGAGGCCCACCACCCGACCCGACGCGTCGATTTCGGCCACGCCGTAGCGCTCCGGATCCGCGACCGGATAGGCGAACACGGTCGCACCATCGGTGCGCGCGCCGGCGCGTTGGAGCTGGACCGAGAGATCGTGTCCGTAGAAGATGTTGTCGCCCAGCACCAGTGCCGACGTGTGGCGACCGACGAAGTTGCGGCCGATGATGAACGCCTGGGCGAGGCCCTCCGGTGCCGGCTGCACGGCGTACGAAAGGCTGAGACCCCACTGCGCGCCGTCGCCCAGAAGCTGCGCGAACCGCGGCGTGTCCTCCGGCGTCGAGATCAGCAGAATGTCGCGGATCCCGGCGAGCATCAGCGTCGACAGCGGATAGTAGATCATCGGCTTGTCGTACACGGGCAGCAGCTGCTTGGAGACGACGTGCGTCACCGGGTAGAGCCGGGTGCCGGAACCGCCGGCCAGGATGATCCCCTTGCGCGTCATCGTCCGTTACCTTGGCGCGGGCTCTGCCATCGCGTAATTGAGCGACATCCACTTGTGGTACTCGCCGCTCGTCACCGCGGCGAGCCAGGCGCCGTTGTCGAGATACCACTGCACGGTGCGCCGCATTCCGGAAGCGAACGACTCCGCAGGGGTCCACGACAATTCGCGGCGGATCTTGGTCGCATCGATCGCGTACCGGCGATCGTGCCCGGGCCGATCCTTGACGAACGTGATCAGCCCCGCATAGTCGCGACCCGGCGCGAGCTCGCCGAGAATGCGGCAGACTGCGTCGACGACGTCGAGATTGGCCATCTCGGCGTTGCCGCCGACGTTGTAGGTCTCGCCCGGGCGCCCGCCCGCGAGCACCGCCCGGATCGCCGCGCAATGGTCGCCGACATAGAGCCAGTCGCGAACGTTGCGGCCATCGCCGTAGACCGGCAGCGGCTTGCCCGCGAGCGCGTTGGCGATCATCAACGGGATGAGTTTCTCCGGAAACTGGCGAGGCCCGTAGTTGTTCGAACAATTGGTCGTGAGCGTCGGGACACCGTACGTGTGGTGATAGGCGCGCACCAGGTGGTCGGCCGCAGCCTTCGACGCCGAGTACGGGCTGTTCGGCGCGTAGGGCGTCGTTTCGGTGAACGGAGGATCGTCGGGACCGAGCGACCCGTAGACCTCGTCCGTCGACACATGGAGAAAACGGAACGCGGCGCGCTCCGTGTCGGACAGCGTCGCGCAGAAAGCGCGCGTCGCTTCCAGCAGCGCAAACGTACCGACGATGTTGGTTTCGACAAACGCCGCCGGCCCGTGGATCGACCGGTCGACGTGGCTCTCCGCGGCGAAATTGACGATTGCACGCGGCCGATGCAGCGCCAGGAGCGAGTCGACCTGCGCGCGGTCGCCGATGTCGCCGCGGACGAACACGTGCCGCGCGTCGTCGCGAAGCGGGGCGAGGCTGCCGAGATTGCCGGCGTAGGTGAGCTTGTCGAGGTTGACGACCGGCTCCCCTGTCCGCTCCAGCCAGTCCAGCACGAAGTTGGCGCCGATGAACCCGGCGCCGCCAGTGACGAGAATCATGGAATCACAAGGGCTATTGGGCGTGCGGCGTAGAAGGTACCGCCGCGCCGAAAGACCCGAATTCTACCACCGGCGGCGCGTCAGGCCGCGGGCGCCCCGTAGTACTGCCGGTACCATGCCACGAACCGCGCAAGCCCCTCCCCGAGCGGCGTGTGCGGAGCGAAGCCCGTGACGGCGGCGAGCCGGTCGATCGCGGCGTACGTTGCCGGCACGTCCCCCGGCTGCATCGGCGCGTAGTCCCTGATCGCCGGCCGGCCGAGCAGCCGCTCGAGCGTGGCGATGAACGTTTCGAGCTCGACGGCTTCGTGGTTGCCGATGTTGTAGACCGCGTAAGGCGCGGAGTCCTCGCCGCCGCCGGGAGGCTTTGCGGCCACCCGGACGATGCCTTCCACGATGTCGTCCACGTACGTGAAATCGCGGCGCATCTTCCCGTTGTTGAAGACGCGGATCGGCTCGCCGGCGAGTATCGCTTTCGTGAACAGCATCGGCGCCATGTCAGGGCGCCCCCACGGTCCGTACACGGTGAAGAAACGCAGGCCCGTCGTCGGCAGGCGGTATAGGTGGCTGTAGCTGTGCGCGATCAGTTCGTTCGCCTTCTTGGTCGCCGCATAGAGGCTCACGGGGTGGTCGACGCTCTGGTCCTCGGAAAAGGGCAGCGTGTGGTTTGCGCCGTACACGCTGGAACTGGACGCATACACGAGGTGCGCGATCCTCGCGTGCCGGCAACCTTCGATGACGTGGCCGAACGCCGTCAGGTTGTTGGTGAAATACGCGCCGGGATTGACCAGCGAATACCGGACCCCGGGCTGCGCCGCGAGATGAACGACGCGCGTGAATCCGCCGTCGGCGAACAACCGGGCGGTTGCGCCGGCGTCGGCCAGGTCGACGCGCGCAAAACGGAACCCCGGGCGCCCCGCAAGCCGGGCGAGCCTCGCTTCCTTGAGCGTGACGGCGTAATACGGATCGAAGTCGTCGACCCCGATTACGGCAACGCCCTGCGCGAGGAACCGCTCGGCCGTGTGCATGCCGATGAATCCCGCGCAACCCGTGACCAGGACGCCGGCCGGCGGAAGCGCCGTCATGGCGGCGAGTCCGTCGCCCACAATGCGCGAAGCTTGGCGTATTTCATGAAGCTCGCGAAGCACCCGATTGCGATGTGGACCAACCCGGGGACGCCGTCGAGAAAGCCGAGCCTGACGACGTAGAAGCGCAGGAACCGCGCGAGAGGCGAAGCGACGAGCCGCATGCCGCCGGCACGCTCGCCCCGGGCGTGCATCGCCGCGGCCTGCAGGGTGGTGTAGTGGTTCTGCTTCGCTACGTACGCGTCCAGCGACTCGGCCGACGCGTGCAGCAGATCGCCGGAAAGCCGCGCGACCGGCCCGCTGGCCGCGACGTTCTCGTGCACCGGTTCGTCCGTCCAGCGCGCGCGCCGACGGTCGAAGAGCCGCACGATCCAGTCGGGGTACCCTTCGCCATGCCGGAGCCAGCGGCCGAGAAACCGGTTGCGGCGGGCGACCGCGAATGCCGCGGCAACCGGCGCTTGCGCCAGCGCCGATTGGATCGACGCGCCGAGCTCGGGCGTGATCCGCTCGTCGGCGTCGAGGCACAGCACCCAATCGTGGGCAGCCTGCGCGACGGCGAAGTTCTTCTGCGGACCGAAACCAAGCCACGGCTGCACGACGACCCTCGCGCCACAGCGGCGGGCGATTTCCACGGTATCATCGCGGCTGCCCGAATCGACGACGACGATTTCTCCGGCAAAGGGCGCCGACGCGAGGCATTCCGCAAGCTGCCCGCCAGCATCGCGCGTGATCACACAGAGACTCAAGGGAAGTTTCCCGGACATGCGCGTGACGATCGCGGGGCCGTCGGCGCGGCGCAAGATGACGATGTACGCATTCTACGGGGTTTCGCCGGAGCTTTGGCCGCGCGAGGGATGCGGACGCCACGGATCGCCGACGTGAGCGCGATCCTCGTCGTGCGCCCTTCGTCGCTGGGTGACATCGTCCACGCGCTAGCGCTCGTCGCGGATATCCGCACGCACCGACCTGCACTCGCCGTCGACTGGGTCGCCGAAGAAGCATTCGTGCCCCTCGTCGCGCTCCATCCCGGAGTGCGGCGCGTCATCCCCGTTGCGCTCCGGCGCTGGCGCCAGCATCTTTTCAATGCCCGGACCTGGCGCGAAATCGCGGCGTTCCGGCGCGACATCCGGCGTGATCGCTACGCTGCGATACTCGATCTGCAGGAGCAACTCAAGGGCGCGGTTGTTGCCGGGGCCGCACGCGGGCCGCGGCACGGGCCCGACCGCGCCAGCATTCGCGAGCCGATCGCGACGCTCCTGCACGACGTGCACCATGCAATCGATCCCGATCAGCACCTGATCGACCGCTGCCGTCAGCTGGCCGCATCCGCGCTGGGTTACCGGGTCGATGGTCCTCCGCGCTTCGGCCTCGTCGCGCCGATCCCCGCCGCGGGCGTGGCGATGCCGGATCGCCCCTACCTGATCTTCCTGCATGCGACAAGCCGCGCCGACAAGCTGTGGCCCGAAGCGAACTGGCGCGAGCTGATCGCCACGTTTGCGCGCGCGGGGTTCGCCATCCTGCTGCCGTGGGGCAACAGTCCGGAACGCGCGCGCAGCGAACGCCTTGCGGCAGGCGAGCCTGCGGCGCGGGTTCCGCCATGGCAGCCGTTGGGCGAGCTCGCCGGACTCATTGCCCGCGCCGAACTCGTGGTCGGCGTCGACACAGGGCTCGTGCACCTCGCCGCGGCGCTCGGTACGCCGACGGTCGCGATCTTCGTGGCCACCGACGCGAGGCTCGCCGGCGTCGAACGCGCGAGCCCCGCCGCGCGCGACCTGGGTGGGGTCGGGCGGGTGCCCACGCTCGATGCCGTTGTCGACGCTGCGCGCGAATTGATGCGCGTCGTGCCGCGCTGCTAGCTCCACCGCCGCCGATGCGCGCGCTCTACACGCTGCTCTGGTATCTCGCGCTGCCTCTCCTGCCGCTGCGGCTGTGGTGGCGCGCGCGCAACGAACCGGGTTATCGCGAACACGTCGGCGAGCGGTTCGGCCGCTACCGCGACCACGGCGGCACGGTGCCCGGGCCGGTGCTCTGGATCCACGCCGTATCGCTCGGCGAGACGCGCGCTGCGGTACCGCTCGTCGATCGCCTGAAGCGCGCGTACCCGGAGGCAACCGTGCTGGTCACGCACATGACGGCGACCGGCCGCGCTGCGGGGCACGAGCTCTTCGGCGACCGCATCGTCCAGGCCTGGCTGCCGTACGACGCCCCGTTCGCCATCCGCGCATTCCTCGCGCATTTCAATCCACGCGCCGGCCTGATCATGGAGACCGAACTGTGGCCGAATCTCGTGGCGCTCGCCCACGAACGGCAGGTGCCGATCTTTCTCGTGAACGCGCGAATGTCGGAGAAATCGGCTGCCGGCTACGCGCGAGTCCCGTCGCTCACGCGCCCGATGCTCGCCTCACTGGCGGGTGTTGCGGCGCAGGCGGAAGCCGACGCCGCGCGCCTCGCAGCGCTCGGCGCGCCACGGCCCGAAGTCGTCGGCAACCTCAAGTTCGACGTTCGCGTCGGGGACGCGGCGCTCGCTCTGGGCCGCGAGTTCAGGCTGCGCTTCGGCGAAGCGCGCCCCGTGTGGGTCGCGGGCTCGACTCGCGACGGCGAAGAGGCGCTGATACTCGGCGCGCTCGCCGCCCATCCGTTGCCGCCCGGGACGCTGACGGTGATCGTGCCCAGGCACCCGCAGCGCTTCGCCGCCGTCGCCGAACTCCTGCGCCAGCGCGGGGTCCCCTTCGTTCGGCGCAGCGACAACACACCCGTCCCGCCCGACACGGACGTCGTTCTCGGCGACTCCATGGGCGAGATGCCTGGCTATTTCGCGTCGGCCGATGTCGTGTTCGTCGGCGGGAGCCTGTTGCCCCTGGGAGGCCAGAACCTGATCGAGGCGATCGCGACCGGCAGACCGACGATCGTCGGACCGCACATGTTCAATTTCGCCGAAGCGACGGAGAAGGCGGTGGCTGCCGGCGCGGCGCTCGAAGTCGCCGACGCGACGGCGCTGATTGCCGAGGTCGCGGCGCTGCTCGGCGACCCGGGGCGGCGCGGCGAAATACGGGAGGCGGCGCTCGCCTTCCACCGGGCGCACGGCGGTAGCGCCGACCGTTTGTGGGCGTGGCTCGCGCCGCGGCTCGCGGTGGCGATGCGCGACGACCGCGCGGCCGCGCGCGGAAGTCTCAGCCCCTGAGCTGACGGTTGATGTCTTCGACGTCCTGCTCGTTCAGCGTGCCCACCGATGCCTTCAGGCGCAGCACCCCGATCAGGTACTTGAAATAGGCGTCCGCGAGGTCCCGCCGCGTCGAAAAGACGTTCTGCTGGACGTTCAGCACGTCGAGGTTCGTCCGTACCCCGACCTCCTGCCCGAGCTTGTTCGACTGCAACGCGACCTCGGCCGAGACCACCGCCTGTTCGAACGCCTTGACCGACGCCGCTGCGCTGTTGACACCCGAGAATCCGGTCTGCGCCTGGAACAGCGCGGCACGCCGCGCCCCCTCGAGATCCTGCCGCGAGCGCTCCTGCAGCGCAACGGCCTCGCGGATCTTCGAACTGTTGAAGCCTCCCGTGTAGATCGGGACCGCGAGCTGGACGCCAATCTGGCCGAAACGCGAATAGCTATTGTAGTCGGCCGACACGGAACCATTCGAGCCCTGGCCGTTGTAGCTCGCGACGAGGTCGACCGTCGGATAGTTGGCCGCCTTCGCGCGGTCGACCTCGAGCGCCGCGATGTCGAAGTTGTACTGCGCGATCCGGACGTTGAGGTTCTCCTTCATCGCCATGTCGACCCAGTAGTCGAGCGAGTTCGGCTGCGGGATCTGCGGCTGGAAACCGCCGCCGACCTTCTTCAGGTCCTTCGGGTAGCGACCGATGATCGCGCGCAGCGCCGTGACCCTGTTGTCGTACTCGTTGCGCGTCGTGATCTCCTGCGCGACGATCGAGTCGTACTTGGCCTGCGCTTCGTTGGTGTCGGTGATCGTGGCCACGCCCACCTCGAAATTGCGCTTCGCCTGCGCGAGCTGCTCGGAAACCGCAGCCTTCTGGATGTCGTTCAGCTCGATGTTGAACTGGGCGAGCAGCACGTCGAAATACGCGACCGCGACGCGGATGATCAGATCCTGTTCGGCGACGCTGAGCGCGTAGTCCGACTGGCTGACGAATGCTTTCGCCTGGTCATAGGCGATGATGTTCTGCTGGCGATACAGCGGCTGCGCCGCCGATACGGTCGCGCCGGCGAACCCGAAGTTCCGGTTGAGTTCCTGGCGCGGTTCGCTCTTGATCGTCAGGTCGTAGTTGTTGACGTTCGCGCTGGCCGACAGCGAAGCGCTCGGCAGCAGACCGGCGCGCGCCTGCGGCAGTTTTTCCTGCGAGGCTTCCCACTGGGCCTTGGCCGCGGCGATCGCCGGGTCGTTGCGCAGCGCTTCGCGGTAGATCTGCATCAGGTCCTCGCCCGCGGCGGATCCCGCGAGGGCGGCGAGACCGAATCCCGCCGAAACGGCGAGTGCAAGAAGGCGTTGTTTCATTGTCGGCATTCCGTTTTCCTGCGCGGCGACCGCGCGTTCAATGCATCGGGGCGCTTCCCGTTTCCGGAGCGTCAGTAGCGTTTCATCGCAGGTTCGACGTCGAGCGCCCAGGCTTCGACGCCCCCTTGCAGGTTGTAGACGCGCGGAAACCCGGCGCCCGCCAGGATCATCGCCGCATGCTCGCTGCGCCGCCCGTGATGGCAGACCATGACGAGCGGACGGTCACGGGGCAGTTCACCCTGCCGGCGCATGAGTTCGCTCAGCGGAATCGATATCGCCCCCTCGATCCTGCAGTACTCGAACTCGCGCGGCTCGCGGACGTCGACCAGCAGCGGCGCTTCGCGCGACGCATCGCCGCGCCAGCGCGCGAGTTCGACGGGAGCGAGCTGCGGGATCAAAACTCGAAACGCGCCGGCATCGCGGCGTTCTTCAGTGGGGCGAGCACCGTCTCGAACAGGGTCCCGGTCACCCACGCCCCGGGCGCGACCCACCGCACGAGTTGCGCCCGCATCACTGGTCGTTCGCCGACGACGGCAAATACGCGTCCGCCGGGATTGAGTTGCTTGACGAACGCCTCGGGCAGCACCGGCGTCGAGCCGGTGAGCACGATCGCGTCGTAGGTCGCGGTTCCCCAGCCGCGCGCCCCGTCGCCGACCGCGAGCTCGACGGACCCCATGCCGGCCCGGGCGAGCTTCGCCAGCGCTTCCGCCGAGAGCCTCGGATCGATCTCCACGCTGACCACGTGCGCGCCCTGGCTTGCGAGGAGCGCCGTGAAGTACCCGCTGCCGGTGCCGATCTCCAGCACGTTCTCCTCCGGCCGGAGCTTCAGCTCCTGGAGGACCCGGGCCTCCATCTTGGGGGCCCACATCTTCTCGCCGTTACCCAACGGGACCTCGAGATCCGCGAACGCCAGCAAGCGGTACGCCGCGGGAACGAACTCCTCGCGCCGGACCGTGAACAGCAGGTCGAGGACCTCCTGATCGAGCACGTCCCAGGTTCGGATCTGCTGCTCGACCATGTTGAATCGTGCTTGCTCGATATCCATGGCGGGGGTCAAGGTCTCGCGGTGCGCGTCGCCGATCGGGCCGGCAACCGGGTTCGCTGGCGGCCCGCTCGCCACATCCGATCGCGCTTGCAAACCGTCAACGCGACGCGCAAATGACTCGCGGTCAGTTATTATGGCTTGCGTCATTATCTCACGTCAAATTCGCGGCCCCGGCGCGCCCTCGGCCCCGTTCCCTCGCTGCCGGGGCCCCTGCTCCCAGGCTCACGCCTCGGCCTCCTCGCAACGCCAGTGCGTTCACGCGTCCGTGTGTCGGCCTCAAGCGTCGATTCGCCCCGGTCGCATCCCCACTTCGCGGGGCCCCTGCTCCCAGGCTCACGCCGCTAGTCCGCCTGTGCCGGCGCGGCATGCGCACGGGCCGCGGCCTGCTTCACCGCACGCCGCGCGCGGCGGCGCTCGTTCCAGGCGTCGAGGTACGTGTAGAGGACCGGAACGACGACGAGCGTCAACAGCGTCGACGTGATGACACCGCCGATGATCGCGCGGCCCATCGGCGCCTGCGTCTCGCCGCCCTCGCCCAGACCCAGCGCGAGCGGGAACATGCCGCCTATCATCGCGGCCGTCGTCATCAGGATCGGTCGCAGCCGCACCTGGCCTGCCTGCAGCAGGGAGTCGTGCAGCGTCGCACCGCCGCGCCGCGCGCGGTTCGCGAAATCGACGAGCAGGATCGCGTTCTTGGTCACCAGGCCCATCAGCATGATGAAGCCGATCATCGAAAACAGGTTCAGCGTCGTGCCCGTCAGCAGCAGCGCCAGGAACACGCCGATCAGCGAGAACGGCAGCGACGCCATGATCGCGAACGGTTGCGTGAAGCTCGCGAACTGCGATGCGAGGATCAGGTAGATGAATATCACCGCGAGACCGAGCGCGGCCATCGCCGCCTCGAAGGATTCCTTCTGGTCCTTCGCCTGCCCGCCAACGTCGAACCGATAGCCGGCCGGCAGCGTCGATGCGTCGATGATCTTCTGCACATCCTTGTTGACGTCGCCCGACGGCCGCCCCTCGGCGTTGGCGTAGAGCGCGACGCGCCGCTGCAGCTCCTGACGCTTGATGATCTGCGGCGACGTCGTCTCGACGATTTCGGCGATCTGACGCAACGGCACCATCCGCGCCTCGCCGTCGGGACCGCGTTTGGCCGTGGTCAGGTACATGTTGGCGAGGTCCGCGGCGAGACGACGGTTGTCCTTCGGCAGCTGCACGTTCACCTCGTAATTCTGGCCGTCGGGGCCGAGCCAGTAGCTGACCGTGTCACCGGCGAGCAGCGGCCGCATCGTCGCGCCGACCTGCTGGACGTTGATGCCGAGGTCCGCGGCCGCGTCGTCGTTGAGCCGGATCGACAGCGCCGGCGCCGCCGCCTTTTCGGACGTTTCGAGGTCGGCAATGCCCGGGACCTTGGCGACCTTCGCGGCGAATTCGGTGATCAGCGTGGTCAGCGTCGCCGGGTCCGGACCCAGCAGGTTGACCCAGACCGGCCGATCGAAGCCGAAGGCGAGCTCGATGCCCGGAATCGGCTTCAGCTCGGCGCGGAGCGCGCGCTCGATCTCCTTCTGCGAACGGGAGCGATCCTTGCGGTCGGCGAGCTTCAGGTTGACACGCGCATAGTTGCGGCCCTGGTCGGTGCCCACGGTCGTCATGACGAGCGCGATGTCGGCGAAGCCCTTCAGCGCCGCCTCGACCTGCTGCACCTTGCTGTCCGTGTATTCGAGGCTCGACCCGACCGGTGTGTTGAGGCGCAGCGAGATGAAGCCTTCATCGGATTGCGGGATGAACTCGGTGCCGACCAACGGCACGATCGCGAAGCTCGCGAAGAACGACAGCACCGCGATCCACAGCACGATGCCGCGATGCGAGATCGTCGCCCAGCGCGGCTTCAGCTGCGCAACGTCGAAGTGGCGTATGGCGCGAAAGATCCCGATGACGGGGACGTAGATGCGGCGCTTCTCGCGGTTCAGCGCCCACTCCAGGATGCGGCCGTAGACCACGTGCACCCACTCGATGCCATGCTCGACGGTTTCCATGAAGCGGCCGAGCCACGGAACCCGTCTGAAGCGGGACCCCGGCGGATCGTGCCAGACCGAGGACAGCATCGGATCGAGCGTGAACGAGACGAACAGCGACACCAATACCGCGACCGCGACCGTCAGCCCGAACTGGAAGAAGAAGCGGCCGACGATGCCGCTCATGAACGCGATCGGGACGAACACCGCGACGATCGCGAACGTCGTCGCCATGACCGCGAGGCCGATTTCGTCGGTGCCCTCGCGCGCCGCAGTGACGTGATCCTTGCCGAGCCCCAGGTGGCGCACGATGTTCTCGCGGACGACGATCGCATCGTCGATCAGGAGCCCGATGCACAGCGAAAGCGCCATCAGCGTCAGGAAATTCAGCGTGAACCCGAACGCGTAGAGCGCGATGAACGTCGCGATCACCGCGATGGGCAGGGTCAGGCCGGTGATGATCGTGCTGCGCCAGCTGTGCAGGAACAGGAAGACGATCAGGATTGTGAGCAGCGCGCCCTCGACGATCGTCTGTTTCACGCGGTTCACGCTGGCCTCGACGGTTTCCGCGCTCGAGTTCGCGACGCGAATCTCGACATCGGGGGGGAGCCGGGTCTTGAGCACGGCGACCGCTTCCATGATGCCGCGGCCGGTGTCGACGATGTTGGCGTCCTGCGACTTCAGGATGTCGAGCGTGATCGACGGTCGGCCGTTGATGCGGGCGATCGAGTCCTGCTCCTTCTCCCCGTCGATCACGTCGGCGACCTGCGACAGGTACACTGGGGCGCCGCCCTGCTGCGCGACGATGACGCGCCCGAACTGTGCGGGGTCCTTGATCTTGCCTTCGATGCGCACGATCGCGTCGCTCTGCCCGCGAGTGATCCGCCCGGCCGGGACGTCCTGGTTGGCCGCACGGATCGCGTTGATCACCTGGTCGACGCCGATGCCGAGCGCGGTCACCGCGTTCGGCTTGATCTGGACGAGGATCTGCCGCGTCACGCGGCCGTTGACGTCGATGCGCGCCACCCCCGGCACGTTTTCGAGCCCCTTGACGATCGTCTGGTCGGTGAGCGAGCTGAGGTCGCGCAGGCTGGCCGTGGGGGAGAGCACGGCGAGCGAGACGACCGGCTGCGAATTCTCCTGGTCGGCGCGCAGCACGAGCGGGTCCTTGACGTCGCGCGGGAAACCCGGCCGAACCTGCGCGATCTTGTCGCGCACGTCCTGCATCGCCTTCGCCATGTCCGTCGTCATCCGGAACTCGGCGAAGACCTCGCTCCGACCTTCCTTCGAATTCGACCGGATCAGGCTTGCCCCGGATACCGTGTTGATCGCATATTCGAGCGGTTTCGTGACGTCGGCCTCGACGGCCTCGGGCGACGCGCCGGGGTAGCTCGTCAGGACCAGCACGAAGGGCAGCGTCACGTCGGGCATCTGCTCGACGCGCAGCCGGTTGTAGGCGAACAGCCCGAGAACCGCGATGCCGACCATCACCATCGTGGCGAACACCGGATTGTTGATCGAGACCTTTGTGATCCACATGGCGGTACCCTCCGTCCAGGGACGCGGGCTCAGCCCGCGACCTTCGTCCCGCCTGACCTCGGCGCCGATGCGGGCTTCGTCGCGTCCACCGGCGCCTTCACGATGGCGGGCGCCCCGTCCTTCAGGTTGTCGAAGCGCGCGGCGAGCACCGGCGCGCCCGGCGGCAATGAGGTCTTGATTTCCACGCGACCGGCGGCGTCGTCGCGGCGGCCGACGACAATCACGCGACGCACGAGCTTGCCGTCCTCGACCGTCCACACGAACGTCTGGCCGACTTCCGTGCGGATCGCCGTTGCCGGCAACGTGGGCATCGGCGCGCTCGCGGCCAGCGCGATGCGGCCGGTCGCGAACATGCCGCCGCGCAGCGCCCCGTCCGCGTTCGGGATCCCGACATACACCAGGATTGCCCGAGTTCCCGGTTCGGTCGACGGATTGATCCGCTCGATGCGCCCGGTGAACTTGCGCTCGCCGAAACCATCGATCGACAGTTCCACCACTTTCCCGATGGCGAGTTCCGGAACATCAACCGCCGGCACGACGGCCTGCAACTCCAGGTCCTTCAGGTCGATGACGGTGACGAGCGGGGAATCGAACGCGACTTTCTCTCCCGGCTGGACATGCCGTTTGGCAACGACGCCCGTGAGGGGCGATGTCGCGACCGCGTCGCGCAAGGCGTTCCGGGCCAGCTGAGCCTGCGCTTCGGCCGATTTCACGGTCCCCTGCGACACGCTGAAGCTCGATTCCGAGTTGTCGAACGCGTTCTGCGAAATGAAGTTCTGCTTCAGCAGGGCAAGGTTGGTCGCCCGGGTCTTCTCGGCGAGCGCCAGCTGCGCCTTGGCCGACTCGAGCGCGCCGATCCGCTCGGCCAGCTTCGCCTCGAGGTCGGCGGTGTCGATCCGTGCGAGCAGCTGCCCCGCCTGCACGGTCTCGCCCTCGCGAATCGTGATCTGGCGGACATCGCCCGACACCTTCGCCTTGACGGTTGCCTGCCGCACCGGCTGGAGCGTGCCGGAAACCGGCAGCCAGCGAGACAGCGGCTGTGCTTCGACGCGGGCAAGGTCGGCGGACGAGAACTCGAGGGTAACCGGCGGTTGTGCCCCCTTCCCGCCGGGTCCGTCGCCCGACTTCTTCACGATGCGCATCGCGACCGTGCCGCCGATCGCACCGACGATCAACAGTACAACCGTTGCGCCAACGACGCGCCGCCTGGTCCACCCGTTTGCCATGCCTGCCCCCTGAAAGCGACCGTCCGACGGGATCACCCGCCCTAGGTACAGAAAGCCGCCCGGGATCTCCGGACGAGCTCGGTCTTGGCGATATGCCCCGTTGGATGCACGGACACCGCGATTCGGATTCGAAAGACCGCGTAGTGTAGGCCGGGGAGTCATCTTGGAGAAGTGCGCTGCGATGGATTGCGGCCGGGCGCGACGGGCGGCCGCCGCCGGGCGCGAGCGGCACGGGGGATCCGTGCCCGCGGGTCGCTACGTTGACAGAAGGGTCTATAGGCTGAATAATTGTCTGTTGCACTTTTGTTGCCACCCCCTTTCCCCGGAGGAATTCGATGAACATGACCCGTAAGCTCGGCCTGACGCTGGTCGCGGCCGCGCTCGCAACCTTCTACGGTTGCGGCAAGGAAGAACCCAAGAAGGCCGAGGCCCCGAAGGCGCCGGCCGAGGAAGTCGTCGTCGTCAAGATCGGCCATGCCGGTCCGTTGACCGGCGGAATCGCCCACCTCGGCAAGGACGACGAGAATGGCGTCCACCTCGCCGTCGACGAAGCGACCGCCAAGAAGATGAAGATCGGCGGCAAGACGGTCAAATTCGAGATGATGAGCGAGGACGATCAGGCGGACCCGAAGCTCGGGCCCACGATCGCGCAGAAGTTCGTCGACGCCAAGGTCGCCGGCGTGGTCGGCCACCTGAATTCGGGTGTGACGATTCCCGCGTCCGCTGTCTACAACCAGGCGGGCATTCCCATGATCTCCGGGTCGGCGACGAACCCGAAGCTCACCGAACAGGGCTTCAAGGTCGTGTTCCGCACCGTCGGCCGCGACGACCAGCAGGGTCCCGCGGTCGCCGCGTACATCGCTAACGAACTGAAGGCCAAGAAGGTCGCCATCGCCGACGACGCCACCGCGTACGGCGAAGGTCTCGCGAACGAAGTGGAGAAAACACTGAAGGCCGCAGGTGTTCAGGTCGTGGCGCGCGAAAAGACCAACGACAAGGCCACCGATTTCAAGGCCATCCTGACGAAGATGAAGGGCAAGAACCCGGATGCCATCTTCTACGGCGGCATGGACGCGACGGGCGGCCCGATGATCAAGCAGGCCCGCGAGCTCGGCATCAAGTCGGTGTTCGCGTTCGGCGACGGCGCGTGCACGAGCGAGATGACCAAGCTCGGCGGCCCCGCTGCGGAAGGGCTCATCTGTTCGCAGGCCGGCATCCCGACGCAGATGGCGTCGAAGGCCTTCCAGGACGCGTTCAAGGCCAAGTACGGCGAGGTCAAGCAATACGCACCGTTCTTCTATGACGGCGCGAACATCCTGATTGCCGCGATGCAGAAGGCGGACTCGACCGACCCGGCCAAGTATCTGCCGATGGTCGCGTCGATCTCCTTCGACGGCGCGACCGGCCACGTCGAGTTCGACGCCAAGGGCGACCGCAAGGACGCCGAAATGACCATCTTCCAGATGAAGAATGGCAACGTCGAGCCGATCGCCATCATCAAGGCCGGCAAGACGACGAAGCTCGGCGGCGAGGCACCTGCCGCCGCCCCGGCGCCTGCGGCGGCCGCGCCCGCTCCGGCGATGGCGCCCGCTCCGGCGATGGCGCCGGCAAAGGACGCGCCGAAGAAGTAAGCGCAGCGCGCGACGGCGAAAACGGCGCCCCGCGGGGCGCCGTTTTCGTTTGGTCGGGGGCGCGGGGAAGGACGACCGACACACGAGTTCGCGGCCCCGGCCTCTCTCGCCGCGTCCCCACGACATTCACGCGGGGTTGCCGCCGTCGCCGCCAACCCGCACAATCCGCCGAACCCGACAAGACGCCGGCCAGACCGGACGGGATCGAGCGCACTGGCATTTCCCGGAAGGCGCCCCGGGGGAGAATCGCTTGGACATTTTCCTGCAGCAGGTGATCAACGGCCTGACGCTCGGCAGCGTGTACGCCGTGGTCGCGCTTGGCTACACGATGGTGTACGGCATCATCCAGCTCATCAACTTCGCGCACGGCGAGGTCGTGATGATCGGCGCGATGGTGGCGTTCTCCGTCATCACGTTGCTCGCGGGCGCGAACACGGGACTGCCGCCGCTCCTCATCGTGCTCGCCGGTGTCCTGGTCGCGGTCCCGGTCTGCATGGCTGTCGGCTATACACTCGAGCGCGTCGCCTACCGGCCGCTGCGCACCGCGCCCAGGCTCGCGCCGCTCATCACCGCGATCGGCCTGTCGATCATCCTCCAGCACCTCGCGATGATCATCTGGAGCCGCAACCCGATCGCGTTCCCCCAGATCATCACGGTGACGCCCATCCACATCACCGACAACCCCAACGGCGCGACGATCACCAACGTGCAGGTGGTGATCATCCTGACCTCGGTCCTGATGATGGCCGGGCTGCTTGCCCTCGTGTACCGGACCAAGCTCGGCATCGCGATGCGCGCGACGTCGCAGAACCAGCAGGTGGCGGGGCTGATGGGGATCAACATCAACACGGTGATCGCACTCACGTTCGTGATCGGCGCCGGGCTAGGGGCGATGGCCGGCGTGATGGTCGGCACCTACTACGGCATCGCGCAATACCAGATGGGCTTCATCCTGGGCCTCAAGGCGTTCTCCGCCGCGGTGCTGGGCGGCATCGGCAACCTCGCGGGCGCCATGCTGGGGGGTGTCCTTCTCGGCCTGATCGAGGCGCTCGGCGCGGGATATGTCGGCGACCTCACGAACCTGTGCCAGCTCTCCGGCTGGTCGGACGCCATCGCGCAGCGCTGCGCGGACGACCCCAACCTCACGCTGTTCGGCTCCAACTACCAGGACGTGTTCGCGTTCCTGGTCCTGATTGCCGTGCTCGTCTTCCGGCCATCCGGGCTCCTGGGCGAGCGCGTGAGCGACCGCGCGTAGGGGAACGGCGATGCAAGGACTGTTCGACCGCAGGAAGAATCCGCTCGGCGCCTGGATCGGCATCGCGCTCGTCGCCGTGGCGCTCGCCGTGCTGCCGTTCGCGCTGTCCGGCATCGGCACGGCATGGGTGCGCATCACGAACCTCGCGATCCTGTTCGTGTTGCTGTCGCTCGGACTCAACATCGTCGTCGGGTTCGCCGGTCTGCTGGATCTCGGCTACATCGCGTTCTACGCAGTCGGCGCCTACGTCTACGCGCTGCTCGCCTCGCCGCACTTCAATCTGCATCTGCCGTTCTGGATCATCCTCCCGCTCGGCGCGGCCGTCGCCTGCCTGTTCGGCGTCCTCCTGGGCGCGCCGACACTGAAGCTCCGCGGCGACTACCTCGCGATCGTCACGCTCGGCTTCGGCGAGATCATCCGGATCTTCCTCAACAACCTGTCGCAGCCGGTCAACCTGACCAACGGTCCGCAGGGGATCACGCTGATCGATCCGTTCCGAATCGGCAGCTTCAACTTCGCGACGCGCGAGACGATCGGCGGCCTCGACTTCACGGGGCCGGTCAAGTACTACTATCTGCTCGTGCTGCTCGTGATCGTCATCATCGGCATCAACCTGCGCCTGCAGAATTCCCGGATCGGCCGCGCGTGGGAGGCGATCCGCGAGGACGAAGTCGCCGCCCGGGCGATGGGGATCAACACGCGAAACATGAAACTCCTCGCGTTCGCGATGGGCGCTTCGTTCGGCGGCGTTTCCGGCGGAGTCTTCGCGGCGACGCAGGGTTTCATCAGCCCCGAGAGCTTCGTGCTGGTCGAGTCGATCATGGTGCTGTCGATGGTGGTGCTGGGCGGAATGGGCAACGTGTTCGGCGTGATTCTCGGCGCGCTGCTGCTCTCGTTCGTGCCCGAGGTGCTCCGTTACACGGTCGAGCCCGTGCAACGTGCGCTGTTCGGGCGGATGCTGATCGAGCCCGAGGTGATCCGGATGCTGCTCTTCGGCCTCGCTCTGGTGCTGATGATGCTGTACCGGCCGGCCGGCATCCTGCCATCGGCGTTGCGCAAGCGCGAACTGGAGGCGAAATGAGCGCCGCCGGGCCGTCCCAAGGCGCGAATGACTCCCCCTCGGGGGGCAGCGCAGCGGCCGAATTGGCCAATGAGGCCGCAAGCGTGGGGGCACACCAGCGCGCGTCGCCACCGCTGGCGCTGCTCACGGCGAAGGGGATCAACAAGCGCTTCGGCGGCGTCCACGCGCTGTCGGATGTCAGCTTCACGATCAACCACGGCGAGATCTACGGACTGATCGGACCCAATGGCGCCGGCAAGACGAGCCTGTTCAACGTGCTGACGGGCATCTATTCGGCCGACGGCGGCGAATTCACGTTCGACGGCCTGCCGCTCGCCGGCCTCAAACCGAACGACGTTGCCAAGCGCGGCATCGCCCGCACGTTCCAGAACATCCGGCTGTTTGCCAACCTGTCCGCCCTCGAGAACGTGATGATCGGACGTCATGTGCGCACGCATGCCAACGTCCTCGGCGCAATCCTGCGCGACGCCAAGACCCTCGACGAGGAAAGGGCGATCGAAAGGCGCGCGCACGAGCTGATCGAATACGTCGGCGTCGCCAAGCGCGCCAATACGCTGGCCAAGCACCTGGCCTACGGTGACCAGCGCCGACTCGAGATCGCGCGTGCTCTCGCCACGGAACCGAAGCTGCTCGCGTTGGACGAACCCGCCGCGGGGATGAATGCCACCGAGACGGCTTCGCTGCGGAGCCTGCTCGGAAATATCCGCCGGGATGGCACGACGATCCTGCTGATCGAGCACGACATGAAGCTCGTGATGAGCGTCTGCGACCGCGTTCTCGTGCTCGACTACGGCAAGCGCATTGCCGAGGGAACGGCTGCGGATGTGCAGAAGGATCCGAAGGTGATCGCGGCGTACCTGGGCGGCAACGTCACGCTCGATCTCGAGGGGGCCGCGTGAGCCTTCCGACGGGCCAATCCAGGGAAGGCGACGTCGTTCGCGGACGTACCGCGCGCAGCGCGAGGGTGCACGGATGAGCGCGGCCGCCCGAGACAACCCCAATGCCGTCCTCGACCTCGTCAAGGTCGAAATCGCCTATGGCGGGATCCAGGCGGTCAAGGGCATCGATCTCCACGTCGACCGCGGCGAACTCGTTTGCCTGATCGGCACCAACGGCGCCGGAAAGACCACGACGCTCAAGGGCATCACGGGCCTGCAGCCGGTAAAGGCCGGAACGATCCGGTACGCCGGGGAGAACGTCACGGGCCGACCCTCGTTCGAGCTCGTCCGCAAGGGTCTCGCGATGGTCCCCGAAGGCCGCGGCGTGTTCGGCGCACTGACCATCGAGGAGAACCTCACGATGGGTGCGTACGTGCGCAACGACGACGCCGCAGTCAGGGAGGACGTCGAGCGCCTGTACGGACTCTTCCCGCGCCTCAAGGAGCGCCGCAAGCAGACCGCAGGCACGCTGTCCGGAGGGGAGCAGCAGATGCTCGCCATGGCACGCGCGCTGATGTCGAGACCCAAGCTCCTGCTGCTCGACGAGCCCTCAATGGGACTCGCGCCGCTGATGGTGCAGAAAGTCTTCGAAACGGTGATGAAGGTCTCCGGCGAAGGCGTCACGATCCTGCTGATCGAACAGAATGCCAAGCTGGCTCTCGAGGTGAGCCATCGCGGTTATGTGATGGAATCGGGCCAGATCACGCTCTCCGGCCCGGCGAAGACGCTGCTGCACGATCCGGCGGTCCGCGCGGCATACCTCGGCGAGGGCGCCTGAGAGTCCCGGAGCAACCCGGCCGACAGGGGCCGTCCCGCGCGGCGCGATGAACGAGACTCCCCCACTACCGAACGGTGCGCCGCCGCCGGCGCACCTCCACGCGCGCGTCGTTCCGTGGCGGCACGCGCTGGCGTGGTACGAAGAAGCCATGCGCCTGTTCAAGCGCGCTCCCGGAACCTGGGTCGCGCTGGCGATCCTCACGATCGTCGCCGAATTCGCGCTCAAGGCGGCGCCCGGCATCGGGTCGCTTCTGAGCCAGGCCGTCACGCCGCTCGTTGCCTGCGGGCTGATCTTTGCGGCGGCCTCCGCCGACCGCGGAGTTGCGCCGTCGCTGCTGCACGCGATAGAGGCGTTTCGCGCGCCTCTTGGCGCGATCGCGGCGATCGTCGCGTCGGCGCTGGTCACATTTGCCGCCGAGGCGTTCGCCGCGTGGTGGATTGCCGGGGCCAACCTGCTCGCGGGCGGAAGCGCCGCGGACAGCCTCTCGCCACTCGCCATTGCGGGCATCTACACCATCGGCATCCTCGCGTCGCTTCCGGTCATGTTTGTACCGCTGCACGTCCTGTTCGAGCGGGTGCCGCCAGGTGCGGCGTTTGCGACCAGCTGGAACGCGTTCACGCTCAACACGCTGCCGTTGCTCGTCTACAGCGCCGCGTCACTCGTGCTGCTCGGATTCGGCGTCGCGACGATGGGGCTGGGGCTCGTGCTTGCACTTCCGCTGTGGGCGGCGTCGAGCTACGCGGCGTGGAAGGACATCTTCGGGATCCGGGACGCGCCGGCGCAGGGCTAGAGGGAGCCTCTGCACTATTGCGTCGGCCGGTGCTCGAACGCGCCGAGCGCGGGATCCACGTCCGCCGCGACCGTCGCGATCGCCGTGACGCGCGCCAACGGAGGCCCGGACCGGCACCAGCCCAGCAGCTGTTCGACGGCCTCGGGATCGCCCTGCACCAGCGCTTCGACGGTGCCGTCGCGGCGATTGCGAACCCACCCGCCAACACGCAGCGTCTTCGCCGCCCTGACCATCGCGTGCCGATAGCCAACCCCCTGCACCTGGCCCCGAATGATGAGCCGCCACGCGATCATCTGCGCCCGCGACGCCGCGCGTAGATGAGCAGCGCCGCGACGGTCTTGGCGTCCGTGATCTCGCCGCGATCGAGCGCCGCGAGCATTTCGTCGACGCTCATCGTGACGATCTCCAGGAACTCGCCGTCGTCGAGTCTGGCGCCGACGTGGGTGAGCCCTTCGGCGATGTAGAAGTCGATCGCCTCGCTGGAATAGCCGACGACCGAATGGATCCTGCCGAGCGGGGTCCACGTCGCCGCCACGTACCCGGCCTCCTCGGCGAGCTCGCGCTGCGCGGTCGCAAGCTCGGCTTCGCCCGGATCCAGCTTGCCCGCCGGAAATTCGACGAACACCTGGCCGACCGGGTAGCGATATTGGCGCTCTACGACCAGTCGGCCATCCGCGAGCACCGGCACGATCAGCACCGCGCCGGGATGCACGACATATTCGCGCGTCGCGAGGTTGCCATCGGGCAACCGCACGATGTCGCGACGAACGTGCAAGAGCTTCCCGTCGAACACCGATTCCGACGACACCTTCGTTTCCGTGAGATGCGCGTCGTCCGTGACTTCGCCCCCGTCGCTCATTCGCGGCCTCCGCATGGCGTTACGAGCATTGGACCATCGAGCCGTCGGCCGCCTCAATCCCTCGGGGACGCGCCCTTTGGGCCTTGGCTTCGCCCCCCTCGCTCATTCGAGCCAGTCCTTCGCGATCAGGAAATCCGTGTACAGGCGGGCTTCGGGCGTGCCGGGCGCCGGCTTCCAGTCGTAGCGCCACTTCACGACCGGCGGGAGCGACATCAGGATCGCCTCGGTGCGGCCGTTCGACTGCAAGCCGAACAACGTGCCGCGGTCCCAGACCAGGTTGAACTCGACGTAGCGGCCGCGCCGGTACGCCTGGAAATCGCGCTCGCGCTCCCCGTACGGCAACTCTTTGCGTCGCAGGAGGATGGGCATATAGGCGTCGAGGAACCGGTCGCCAACGCTCTTCGTCAACGCGAAGCAGCGATCGAACCCGCCGTCGGCAAGATCGTCGAAGAAGATGCCTCCGACACCACGCGGCTCCTTCCGGTGCCTGAGGTAGAAGTACTCGTCGCACCAGCACTTGTACTTGGCGTGGACGTCCGCTCCGAACGGCGCGAGCGCGTCGCGGCAACTCCTGTGGAAATGGATCGCGTCGTCCTCGAACCCGTAATAGGGCGTCAGGTCCATTCCGCCCCCGAACCACCAGACGTCGTCCATCGCCTCCGGCCGCGCACGCGAGGCGTCGTCGATGACCGACCGGGGAGCCGGGGCATGGGCGACGAACATGCGCACGTTCATGTGCACCGTCGGCACGTACGGATTGCGCGGGTGCAGCACGAGCGACACGCCCATCGCCTCCCACGCACGGCCGGCAATGCCCGGACGCGACGCGGTTGCCGACGGCGGCAGCGTCGCGCCCGTCACATGCGAGAAGTTGACACCCCCGCGCTCGAGGATATTGCCCTGCTCGATGAGGCGCGAGACGCCGCCGCCACCCTCCGGGCGCGCCCACTCGTCGCGGACGAACGCCCGCCCTTCGACCTCCTCGAGCGCCGACACGATGCGCGACTGGAGGGCGAGAAAATACTCGCGGGGAGCGGTGACGTTCATCGAAAGGGGACCCAGCGCGGCCGATGCCGGAATCGACGTGCCGGGTCAGGTCTTTCGCGGTGCAATCGCACGAAAGCCGATGTCGCCCCGATACTGCATGCCGGCAAAGCGGATTTCCGCGACGCCGGCATAGGCGGCGGCCTGCGCCTGTTTCACCGAGTCGCCGAGCGCGGTAACGCAAAGCACGCGACCGCCGGCCACGACGACTTTGCCGCCCTGCTGCACGGTGCCCGCATGGAACACCTTGCATTCGGGGTGTGTGTCGAGGGTCACGCGGTCGAGGCCTTCGATCGCATCGCCCGCGCGCGGATTGTCGGGGTAACCGTGCGCCGCAAGCACCACGCCCAGCGCCGTGCGCCGGTCCCATTCGGCGTCGGCGCGGTCGAGCGTCCCGTTCACGGCGTGTTCGACCAGATCCACGAGGTCGGACTTGAGGCGCATCATGATCGGCTGGGTCTCCGGGTCGCCCATGCGGCAATTGAATTCCAGGACCTTCGGGTTGCCGGCTGCGTCCACCATCACGCCGGCGTACAGAAATCCCGTGAAAGGAATGCCGTCGGCGGCCATGCCGTTGACCGTCGGCAGTATCACTTCGCGCATGATCCGCGCATGCATTGCCGGTGTGATGACCGGTGCCGGCGAGTACGCGCCCATCCCGCCGGTGTTCGGTCCGCGGTCGCCGTCCAGCAGTCGCTTGTGATCCTGCGAAGACGCGAGGGGGAGCACATGACGCCCATCCGCCATCACGATGAAGCTCGCTTCCTCGCCCGCCAGAAACTCCTCGACGACCACCCGGGCGCCGGCCGCGCCCATCGAGTTGTCGACGAGCATCGCGTCGATGGCGGCATGCGCCTCCTCGACAGTCATTGCCACGACGACGCCCTTTCCGGCCGCCAGGCCGTCGGCCTTGACCACGATCGGTGCGCCGCGCTCGGAAACGTAAGCGCGGGCCGGAGCGGCGTCGACGAAGGTCCGGTATTGCGCGCTGGGAACCCCGTGCCGCGCCATGAACGCCTTCGCGTAGTCCTTCGAGCTTTCGAGCTGGGCGGCCGCCTGCGTCGGGCCGAATATGCGCAGACCCGCGGCACGGAATGCGTCGACGATCCCGGCGGCCAGCGGCGCTTCCGGGCCGACGACCGTCAGCGCGATCGGCTGCTTCTGCGCGAATGCGACCAGGTCCGCCGTCGCCGTGCACGGAACGTTCGTAAGTTCGGGCTCGCGCGCGGTACCCGCGTTGCCGGGAGCGACGAACACCTTGGCGACGCGCGGCGATCGTGCGAGCTTCCACGCCAGTGCATGTTCGCGGCCGCCGCCGCCGATGACCAGGATGTTCACCGCGGTTCGCTAGGGTCTGTTCACTCGGTGTCTGCAGGAAGCGCTGCGGGTTCGAAAGAACCTAGTCGAGCGCGATCTTGCCGAAGACGTACAAGATGCTGCCGTTGTTGACCCCGCCGACCGTCGGAATGTACGTGCTGTACAGCGTGACCTTGTCGTAGCGCAGGGAGACGAGCGGGAGCACCGCCGGAAACGGCCAGCCGTTGAAGATGTCGTTTCTCGCAACCACCATCAGCGTATACCCCAGTCCGGCCTGGAGGCTGTCGCGCGCGCCCCAATAGGTCGACCAGCCGTACCCCAGGTTGTACTGAGGCCGATAGTGGGAATCGCTGAACACCAGGAAGTAGACCGTCTCGGTGTCCCCGTTCGGATGTTCGACCATTCGGCCCAGGCCGCCACCCCACGCGAGTTCGTTTTCCTCGGCGCGCTTTTCGGCGGTCCAGGTCCACGGCGTGTGCCACGCGTAGCCCGAGACGACAAGGACGTTGCTGCCCTTTTCGTACGTGTCGACCAGCCGTCGACAGCCCCGGTTCAGCCAGTCCCACAGGTCGGAGCACTCGGCCGCCACCGCAGGCGCCGACACGGAAAGGAAGGCCACGACAATGAACGCGCGCACCGCGAAACGGACCAAGGCCTTGCTCCAGTCAGTGCCGGAAGTGGCGGATTCCGGTGAAAACCATCGCGATGCCGCGCTCGTCGGCAGCCGAGATCACCTCGTCGTCACGCATGCTGCCGCCTGGTTGGATCACAGCGACGGCCCCGTTGTCCGCGACCACGTCGAGGCCGTCGCGAAACGGAAAGAACGCATCGGATGCGACCACCGATCCGGCAAGGGACAAACTCGCGCTCTGCGCCTTGGCGGCGGCGATGCGGGTCGAATCGACCCGGCTCATCTGCCCGGCCCCGATCCCGAGCGTCTGCCCTCCGCCGCAATAGACGATGGCGTTGCTCTTCACGAACTTCGCGACGCGCCACGCAAACATGAGATCGCGGAGCTGCGCCGGGGTCGGCGCCTTCGCGGTGACGACCTTGAGCTCCGAGGGCTCCACATTGCGGGCATCGGCTCCCTGCAGCAGGAGACCGCCGCCGACGCGCTTGAGGTCGAACTGCGCCGGCGTGGTGCCCGACGGAAGCGCAACCTCGAGCACGCGCACGTTCTTCTTCTGCGCGATCACGGCGAGCGCATCGGCCGTGTAGCCCGGCGCGATCAGGACCTCGAGGAACTGCGCCGACACGGCCTCGAGCGTCGCCGCATCGACCGGCCGGTTGAACGCGATGATGCCGCCGAACGCCGACACCGGGTCGGTCGCGAATGCCTTTCGGTACGCGCCGAGGACGGTCTCGGCGATCGCGGCGCCGCAGGGATTCGCGTGCTTGACGATCACGCATGCCGCGGAGTCGTCGATCGTGGCGAACGTCTTCACGCACTCCCACGCGGCGTCGGAATCGGCGAGGTTGTTGTACGAAAGCTCCTTGCCCTGCAGCTGGCGGTACGTGGCGATCGTCCCCGGCGCCGGCTTCTCCTCGCGGTAGAACGCCGCCTGCTGATGCGGATTCTCGCCGTAACGGAGATCCTGCACTTTCCGCACCTGCAGGTTGAACCGGTCGGGAAACGCGGAGGCGGCGCCATCGGGCCCGCGCGCGGTAAGCCAGTTGGAGATTGCGCCGTCGTAGGACGCCGTGTGCGAGAAGGCCTTGCGCGCGAGCGCGAACCGGGTCGCCGTCGACAGCCCCTTTCCGTTCGCCGCGAGCTCGGCGAGTAACGCACCGTAGTCGTCCGGGTCGACGACGACGCCGACGTGCTGCCAGTTCTTCGCCGCGGCGCGCACCATCGTCGGTCCGCCGATGTCGATGTTCTCGATCGCCTCGTCGAGCGTGCATCCGGGCTTCGCGACGGTCTCGCGGAACGGGTAGAGGTTGACAACCACGAGGTCGATCGGCGGGATGCCGTGCATCTCCAGCGCCGCCGCGTGCGCCGGCAGGTCGCGGCGCGCGAGAATGCCCGCGTGCACTTTCGGGTGCAGGGTCTTCACCCGGCCGTCGAGCATCTCCGGAAAGCCCGTGTACTCGCCGATTTCGGTGACCGGGAGTCCGGCATCGGCCAGGGCCTTCGCGGTGCCACCGGTGGACAGGAGCTTCACGCCGATGCGCACGAGTCCCTTCGCGAAGTCGACGAGACCGGTCTTGTCGGAAACGGACAGCAACGCTTGCGTGACGGGCGAAGGCATGGCTAGGCTCGGCTAGGGGCGATTCCCCGGGGATCCGCAGGACGCGATGGAAGGCGACGGGAAAGAGCCTGCCCGTCAGCGAATGTCGTACTTGGCGAGCTTGGCTCGCAGCGTGTTCCGGTTCATGCCCAGCATGTCGGCCGCCTGTGTCTGGTTGCCGCCGGCCCTGTCCATCACCGACGCGATCAGCGCCCGCTCGACGTGGTTGATCACCATGTCGTAGATGCCGTGCGGCGGCTCGCCGTCGAGCCTGCGGAAGTATTCGTCGAGCGACTTCTCGACGGTCTTCCCGATCTCGTTGCCGGTATTGATGCGAAGTGTTTTTCTCACGCGGCCAGGGCCTCCCTGCCCTGTGGCGATTGCTGCCATGCCCTGCCCAATGCAGGGCCGGCGTCGACTACATCCGCGGCGGGTGCGCGGTAAACCAGGCGCTCGGCCTGTCCGGCGAGCGCGTCGAAAAACCGGAGGACCGCCGCCTGCTGCGCCGCGGTCGTTTCAGCCGCGTTGACTTCGCGACGGAAGGCATCGCCTCCGGCAAGGTCTCTCGTGTACCAGCCGAGATGCTTGCGCGCGCTCCGCACGCCGGCGATCTCGCCATAGAACGCGTAGTGATCGTCGAGATGCTCGACGATCGCCGCCCGCGCCTCGGCCACCGTCGGCGGCAGCCGATGGGCCCCGGATTCGAGATAGTGGCGGATCTCGCCGAAGATCCACGGCCGGCCCTGGGCGGCGCGGCCGACCATGATCGCATCGGCGCCGGTGTACTCGAGCACGCGCTTCGCCTGCTCGGGCGTCGCGATGTCGCCGTTCGCGATCACCGGGATCGCGACCGCGGCCTTGACCGCGCGGATCGTGTCGTATTCGACCGGACCCACATACGCGCAGGCGCGGGTGCGGCCGTGAACGGCGAGCGCGCGAATTCCGGCGTTCTCGGCGATCCGCGCGATCCGCAGTGCGTTCCGGTGTTCCGGGTCCGCGCCGGTGCGGATCTTGAGCGTCACCGGAACGTCGACCGCGCGCACCACCGCGTCCACGATCGCGGCGACGAGTGGCTCGTTCGCGAGCAACGCGGAACCTGCGGCCGCGTTGCAGACCTTCTTCGCGGGACACCCCATGTTGATGTCGATTATCTGCGCGCCGCGATCCACGTTGTAGCGTGCCGCGTCGGCCATCAGCGCCGGATCGGAACCCGCGATCTGCACGGCGATCGGCTCGCCCTCGCCGCGGTGATCGGTGCGGCGCCGCGACTTCTCGGTCCCCCAGAGCCGCGGATTGGACGCGACCATCTCGGACACTGCATAGCCTGCACCTTGCCGTCTGCACAATTGGCGGAACGGGCGATCGGTGACGCCCGCCATCGGGGCGACGACGAGATTGTTCGCAATGGCGTAGCAACCGATGTGCACTGGGGGACGGATCGAAAATCGAGCGGAGCAAAACGACGAAGGGAGCGGATTATAACCGTTCCGCGAAACGCGCGGTGCAATGCGCGCGCGCCTTTTTGCTGCCGGTAAATGCAGATCAAGGTGGCATGCTTTTTTGGGCGACGACGGCGTCCGCCCGCAGCGTTGTTGCGCGGCGCTAGCGCAGTCCGAACAGCATCGCGCGAGTGAACGCGCGCTTCGCCGGAAGGACCGCGTCGAGCAGAGTGAGCGCCAACCCCCGCGGCCAGCGGAGGAATGGCAGGTCGTTTCCGAACACGTTGACAAGCCCGTGCGTGAACGCGATTCCCGCCGTCCGGTCGGCGCACCGACCACGCAAATAGCGCGCCAACATCGCGCGATCGCCCAGATTCTCTCGCGGCGTGTCGAGAATGATCTCGGCGAGCTCCCAGGCGTCACGCAAGCCGACGTTGAAACCCTGGCCCGCGACCGGGTGCAGCGTCTGCGCCGCGTTGCCCAGCGCAACCGTGCGCGCGCCGGCGGGAACGCGCGCGAATTCCAGCACGAGCGGAAACGCGCGTCGATCGGCCACCCGTGCGAAATTGCCGTTCCGTGGCCCGAAATGGTGCGCGAGCTGCGCGAGGAATTCCGCGTCGGCCAGCGCGAGCAGTGACTGCGCGCGATCCGACGTGACGGTCCAGACCAGTCCGTAGTGGTCGCCCTCGGGCAACAGCGCGATCGGACCGGCAGGAGTGAAGCGCTCGTACGCGAGGCCCCCGTGGGGCATCGCACACCACACTCGGGCCACCAGCGCGACCTGGCCGTAATCGTGACGCTGGCGCGCGATCCCCGCAACCGCGGCACCCGTGCCGTCGGCAACGGCCGCGACGCGGGCGAGCATGGGTTGCGCGTTTGCGTCCTCCGGCACGACGGCCGCGTAGGCAGGGGTGCCCCCGACGGAGCTCACCGTCACGCCGTGGCGCAGCGCCACGCGCGTCGGGGTCAGTGCAGCATCGAGCGCGGCCTGCAGCGCGCGATAACTGACGACGTAGCCGAGCGCCGGAAGTCCCTGCTCGTCCGCCGCGAGCTGCATCTGACCGAACCCGCCCGACTGCGAAATGTCGATCCGCGTGATCGGCGTCGCCGCACCCGGGGTGGCCGCGAGCTCGTTCCAGACGCCGAGCCGCTCCAGGATGAGCCGCGCGCCGTGTGAAAGCGCGAGCGAGCGATCGCCGCGTCGCGTCTCGCCGGGTCCACGCGCGTCGAGGACAACGACGTCGAGATCGCTGTCGGCGAGCGCGAGCGCGAGCGTCGAGCCTACGGGACCGGCACCGACGACGACGACGTCGTTCAGCAGCCCGTCCGTATCAACGCCTGCAGGCCGCTTCGACATCGGCCACCGCCTTCGGCGTCGCGTCCGTCAGGTTGTCGACACCCGTCGCGGTGACCAGCACGTCGTCCTCGATCCGCACTCCGATGTCCCAGAATTCCTCGGGCACGTTGTCGGCCGGGCGGATATAGGTACCCGGTTCGACGGTGAGCACCATTCCCGGCACGAGCTTCTGCGATGCGCCTTTGACCTGGTAGGGCCCGGCGTCGTGCACGTCCATGCCGAGCCAGTGTCCGGCGCGGTGCATGTAGAACTGCTTGTAGCTGCCGTTCTCCAGCACTTCGTCGAGCGTTCCCTTGCACAGGCCGAGGTCGAGGTAACCTTGCGCGAGCACGCGTTCGGCGACCTTGTGGTAATCGTGAAATTCGGCCCCCGGGATCACCGCGTCGATGCACGCGCGCTGGGCGGCGAGCACGAGTTCGTAGACCGCCTTCTGCGGCCCGGTGAATCGGCCATTGACCGGGAACGTGCGCGTGATGTCCGATGCGTAGCCCTGGTATTCGCACCCCGCATCGATCAGCAGCAGCTCGCCGTCCTGCAGCTGCCGGTTGTTGTCGCGGTAATGCAGCACGCAGGCGTTGGGCCCGCCGGCGACGATCGATGGGTAGGCGGCCGACTGCGCGCCGAAGCGCAGGAATTCGTGCGCGAGTTCGGCTTCGACCTGATACTCGTGCCAGCCCACGCGGGTGCGCTCCATCGCGCGGCGGTGCGCCCCGGACGAAATCGTGGCGGCACGGCGCATCAGCACGATCTCGTGCTCGTCTTTCACCAGACGCTGCGTATCCAGCGCATGCCGGATATCGACGATCTCTTCCGGCGCGCTCACGCCCGTTCGCGCACGGCTGCGGACTTCGTTGAGGACGTCGGTGATCCTGCGATCCCAAGGGGCGTAGAGCCCGAGCGGCGTGTACACCGCCGGCCGGTCCGCCGCCAGATCGGGCAGGATCTTCTCGAGCTCGGCGATTGGCAGCGCCTCGTCGAAGCCGAAGATCTCGCGCGCGGCGTCGGGGCCGTAGCGGAAACCGTCCCAGATCTCGCGCTCCTCGTTCTTTTCGCGGCAGAACAGGATCTGCCGGTCACCATCGGGTCCGGCAACCAGCGCAACGACCGCCTCCGGTTCGGGAAACCCGGACACGTAATAGAAATAGCTGTCGTGCCGGTACGGGTACAGCGAGTCGCGGCTGCGCGGCACTTCGGCGGCGGTCGGCACGAGCGCGAGCCCACCACCGCTCTGCGAGCGCATCTGTCTCAGCAGCGCAATGCGCCGATCGCGGTACAGCTGGTGACGGTGGTCCATGTGCAGTCCTCTGGGCGAACGGGGATTATAGGGTTTTCCCGAGGGCTGCATCGACCGACGCGGCGGACCGGTCGCCGCGATGCGTTAACATCGTACGATGACCTCCTCGTCCGGACGGGGCGACGCAAGTCCAACGCAGGGCGTCGCGCTCCGCGAGGCGAAGCTCGCGATGCGCAGGCAGGTGCTCGCCCGGCGTGACGCGGTGCCCGCGGAGATACGCGCCGCCGCTTCGACGGCGATCGCGACCCGCGTTCTGGCGTTGCCGCAATTCGTGACCGCGCACGCGGTGTTGTTGACGCTGCCGTTCCGCAGCGAGTGGGACACGCTGCCCTTGGTTCGCGCCGCGCTGGCCGGCGGCAAGACCGTGGCGATCCCGCGCGTCGACGCGCAGAAGCGCATGCTGGAGCTGCACGCGATCTTCGATCCCCGCCGCGACATCGTCGCCAGCCGCCAAGGCATCCCCGAGCCGTTGTCTGACTGCCCGATCGTCGTGCCGGCCGCGATCGACTTCGTGCTCGTGCCGGGAGTTGCGTTCGACCTCGCCGGCCGGCGGCTCGGCTATGGCGGCGGGTATTACGACCGCTTGCTTCCCCTGCTCACTCCGGGCACCGCACGCGTCGCCGGCGCGCTCGAGCTCCAGATCGTCGATCTCGTGCCCGCGGCGCCCCACGACCTTCTCGTCGACGCGATCGTCACCGAATCGCGTGTGCTGCGCCTCCCGCGATGAGCGAAGCACGGCGGGGGCCGGGCGATCCGCGAATGCGCACGGCGGCGATCGCGCTCGCGATCACCCTCGCGATCCAGGCGTTCACTGCGCTTGCGGCAACGGCGGCGTCGGTGCTCGCTCCGGAAATCGGCCGCGACCTCGGCATCGCCCCGAAGCTCATCGGCATATTCGTCGGGCTCATCTACGCCGGGTCGATGACGGGGAGCCTCGTCTCCGGCGGATTCATCGAACGCTACGGCGCGATCCGCGTATCGCAGGTGTGCGTGCTGCTCTGCGTCTGCGGCGTATCGCTCGTGGCCGGCGCGACGACGTTGCCGGGCCTGCTCGTGCCGACGCTCGTGGCGGCGCCGATCATCATCGGCCTCGGCTACGGACCCATCACGCCGGCGTCGTCGCAGGTCCTTGCCCGGACGGCACCGCCGTCGCGGATGGCGCTGACGTTCTCGATCAAGCAGACCGGCGTGCCCGCGGGCGCCGCGCTCGCGGGCGCGCTGCTCCCGGCCGCCGCCCTGGAATGGGGCTGGCGGTCCGCGTTCTCACTGGTCGCGATGTCGGGAATCTGCATCGCGATCGTGGCGCAGACTGCACGGGCGACGCTCGATACCGAACACCGCCCGGGACGAACGCTGGACGTCTCCGCCATCTTTGCGCCGCTGAAGCGCGTGCTCGCGACGCCCGCGCTGCGCGAACTGGCCGTCACTGCGTTCGTCTACGCGGCGCTGCAGGTCTGCCTCATGAGCTTTCTGGTCGTCTACCTGACGGAGACGCTTTCCTACTCGCTCGTGGCCGCGGGTCTTGCATTGACCGCGGCGAATGTCGGCGGGATCGCCGGCCGGATCGTCTGGGGAGCGGTCGCCGATGAATACGTTGCGCCGCGCGTGCTGCTTGGCCTGATCGGGATCGCCGCCGGTTCGTGCGCGTGGTCAACGGCGACCTTCGGCGCGGGCTGGCCGATGGAAGGAATACTCGCGGTTTGCGTCCTCTTCGGCGGAACGGCGATCGGCTGGAACGGCGTGCAACTGTCCGAACTGGCCCGCAACGCGCCGCCCGGCCAGGCGGGCGCGATCACCGGCGCGGCGGGCTTCATCACGTTTGCCGGGGTCGTCGTCGGACCATCGGCC
>Ga0209048_10000629_pt1 | contig 37178 bp, 30 predicted proteins | sample FrelakmetCRP12CR_FD_187146 | JGI IMG/M metagenome (GOLD analysis project Ga0209048, IMG submission 187146) | Freshwater lake sediment microbial communities from the University of Notre Dame, USA, for methane emissions studies - CRP12 CR (SPAdes)... | ecosystem: Environmental > Aquatic >...
CCCCGACGACGACCACACAAACCTCTCCTTCATTTCACCTGGATTCTCAATGAGGCAACGACTACCATTTCGAGTAGATTCTTACGTGAGGCAACAGGGAGCAAGAGCTTACGCGAGCAGGCGATGGCCATACCAGAGTCCGCCACGCCGTTGCCTGAGCCCCGCCATCAGCCAGAGCGACCCGATGACGCTACCCCCGGGCATTGCGGGTCCGCTGGCGGCGCCACTCCCAGGCCAGGATCCCCGCCGCGACCGAGAGGTTCAAGGACTCAACGCCGGCAGCGAGTGGGATCGCCACGCTGCCGTCGAGCGCGCCTCGCGTTTTCGCCCGCAGACCGGTGGCCTCTGCGCCGAGGCAGAGCAGCAGCCGCTCGGGCAGCTCGACCTCGGGCAACGGCGTGCCGCCGGTCTGGGCGCCCCAGACCCAGAAATCCGCCTCTTTGGCGGCACGCGCAAAGTCGCCGAGCGAGCCAACGCGGGCGACAGGCACGAGAGGCAGCGTGCCGGCCGCGACCTTCGCCGCGGCGCCGCCGAGAGGGGGCGGGTGCGGGCCGGCGACAACGACGCCGCCGAGCGCAAACGCCGCGGCGGTGCGCACAACTGCGCCGAGGTTGTGGGGGTCCTCGAGCCCGTCGAGCCCGAACAGGCACACCGGTCCGCCCAGCGCCAGCAGCGCCGCCGGGTCGGTAAGCGGCGCGGGCGACAGGCGCACCGCAACACCGTTGTGGCTCGCGCCGGCAGCGATCTCGTCGAGACGGTGCTTGGCTACCGCGTGGAAGCGCGCGCCTGCAGTCCGAGCCGCTGCGAGCACCTGGCGTACGCGCGGGCCGCCGGCACCGTCTGCGAGCCAGAGCAGCTCGATGCGGTCGGGCTCGCGCTCAAGCGCCGCCAGCACGGCGTGGAACCCAAACACCCACTCAGGTCCGGCGCGCTCAGACTTGCTCAAGCATCACCACCGCCTGCGCCATCACGCCCTCGCCGCGGCCGATGAAACCCAACCCCTCGCACGTCGTCGCCTTGACGTTGACCTGCCCCGGCGGCAGCCCGAGAATCTCCGCGAGACGCGCGCACATCGCCTCGCGGTGCGGGCCGATGCGCGGCTTTTCCAACAGCAGCGAGAGGTCGCAGTTGACGATGCGCAGGCCGCGCTCGGCCGCCAACGCCAGGGCGTGGCGCACAAAACCCTCGGAGGGTGCGTCCTGCCAGCGTGCGTCGCTGGACGGGAAGTGCTCGCCGATGTCGCCGGCGCCGCAGGCGCCGAGGATGGCATCGGTGACCGCGTGCAGCGCGGCGTCCGCATCGGAGTGGCCGGCGAGGCCGGCCTCACTTGGGAGCTTGACGCCGCACAGCCAGAGCACACGCCCAGGCGCGAACGCGTGCACGTCGATGCCGTGGCCAACGCGCGGCGGCCGTCCGAGGACGCCGCTCGCGATGGCGAGATCCGAGGAATGGGTCACCTTGACGTTGCGGGCATCGCCGGCCACGGCCTTCACCTCTCCCCCTTGCCGCTCGATCAGCGCAGCCTCATCCGTCCAGTGCTCGTCGCTGGCGTGCGCCCAGGCTTCGCGCAGCACACGAGCGCAGAACGCCTGCGGGGTGAGCGCGCGCACCAGCCGCTCCCGCGGCACGGTGGCGTCCACCGTCTCATCCACGCGCAGGCGCTTGATCGTGTCCACGATCGGCGCCACGAGCAGCGCGGCGCCGTGGTGACGCGCGGCGTCCGCCACGCGCAGCACATCCTCCGCCGGCACGAATGGGCGCGCGCCATCGTGAATGAGCACAACGGCGTCGTCCGCAGGTGCGAGCGCCTCGACGCCGAGCCGCACCGAGTCCTGACGATGAGATCCGCCCGCCACGACGCGGACACCTTCCGCCTGCCAGCGCGCCCGCGCCGCCTCGACGTGATCGGCGCGCACGACCAGGCAAACCGGCGCGTCTGGCAGCGGCGCCCGCACCGACGCAAGCGCGTGCTCCAGCACGGTGCGACCACAAAGCGACACGGCCAGCTTGTCCTCACCGAAACGGGCGCTTGAACCGGCAGCAACGACGACGATGACGGTATCCCCTTCGCTCATTCCGTGATCTTCCCACTCACGCCGTGAGATCCCACACCGAGTTTGGCCCGTGTATTGGCCGTAGGCTCAGGGTTCGCGCGCCACGTCTCGCGAGCGCGGCGCCCTCCAAAACCGCCTGCATCGGGATCACGGGAGCCTCCGCTCCGTTCGGGATGCGATGAGCACCAGCTCCGAAGGGGCGCTCATTACACCTCGAGGATCTCCTTCTCCTTGGCGGCGAGCACGTCGTTGATGTGCTTGACGTGGTCGTCGGTGAGCTTCTGGACCTCGTCGAGGCCGCGGTGCAGGTCGTCTTCGGAGATGGTTTTGTTCTTCTCGAGCTTGTGCAGCTCCTCGTTGGCGTCGCGCCGCACGTTGCGCACCGCCGTGCGTGAGCGCTCGGTGTAGTCGTGCGCGACCTTGACCAGCTCCTTGCGCCGCTCCTGTGTCGGCGGCGGCACCGGCAGCTTGATGACCTTGCCGTCGTTCATCGGGTTGAGGCCGATGTTGGCCTTCTGGATCGCATGCTCGATCGGCTGCAGCAGCGACGGGTCCCAGGGTTGGATGACGATCAGGTTCGCGTCCGGGACGCCGAGGTTGGCGACCTGGTTCAAGGGCGTCGGCGTGCCGTAGTAGTCCACGCGGACGGGGTCCAGAATGCCGAGTGACGCCCGCCCAGTGCGCAGTGTCTTGAGTTCGTCGCGCAGGACCTCGATCGCTTTGTCCATGTGGCTCTTGGCCTTTTTCACCGTTTCGCGCATGACCGCTCCTGTCGCGGCCCCGTGCCTGGGACCGCGCATCCGGTTGCCAGGTTTTCATTGTAGCCGCACCTAACGACGGCGCCGTCACCTGCGCGCCCGTCGCCGCGGCGGGCCATGCACCGTCACCGTGCATCTCGCCCGTCCATGATGGACTCCGCTCAACACCGGCCGAAGGCCAGCCCGCTCCCCCGACGAGGGCGTTCGCTGTCTTTTCTCAAGGCGGCCCCAGGTGTTTGGAGCTGAGCTCAACCCTGTCTTCGTCCGGACCGTCGCCGTGGACGCAGCTCTCTCGAGGGGGGTGCTTCAAACGCCATCGGCAGCACAGCGGCGCGGGGCGTGCGTCGGGCCTTTCACAAGTTCGCCGTCAGCGCGAAGGCGGCCAATAAGCGCTCGCCACGGCCAGGGCCGCGAGCGAGCACGAGCCGGGCGATCGCTCCGCGCTCTGGGCAGGTGATTTGTGGTGCTGCTACGAGACCGTCGAGCCGACGTCTTCGCCGAGCACGACGCGGCGGATGTTGCCCGGCACGCGAATGTTGAAGATGCGGATCGGGATGCCGGCATTCTGGCACAGCGAGACCGCGGCGGCATCCATGATCTGCAGCCCCTGCTCGAGCAGATTCTTGTAGGTCGCGGTCTTTAGCAGGCGCGCGCCGGCATCACGGACCGGGTCCGCCGTGTAGAGACCATCCACCTTGGTTCCCTTGAGCAGGGCGTCGGCGCGAATCTCGCTCGCCCGCAATGCCGCCGCCGAGTCGGTCGTGAAGAAGGGGTTGCCGGTGCCGGCGGCGAAGATCACGACCCGCCCCTTCTCAAGGTGACGGATGGCGCGCCGGCGGATGAAGAGCTCTGCGAGCTGGCGCATCTCCACCGCCGTCAGCACACGCGTGTAGCAGCCACGCTTCTCGAGTGCATCCTGGAGCGCGAGGGCATTGATCACCGTTGCGAGCATGCCCATGTTGTCGCCGGTCACACGGTCCAGCCCCTGCTGAGTCGCGGCAATGCCGCGGACAACGTTGCCGCCACCGATCACGACCGCGGTCTCGACGCCGAGGCCGCGGACCTCGGCGATCTCGGCGGCGAGCGCAGGCAACACGTCGGCCGCGATGCCGAAGGGCTGGTTGCCCATCAGCACCTCGCCTGAAAGTTTGAGCACGATGCGGCGATAGACCGGCGTCGGAGTCACTTGGCTCCCGCTCCCGCGCCTTCGCCGAGCTTGAAGCGAACGAAGCTCTTGACCGTCGCGTTGCCACGCGCCGCCAGCATGTCAGACACTCTCTGCTCCGGGTTCTTGACGAAGAGCTGATCGACGAGGCAAGCCTGCTCGTAAAACTTGCCGACCTTGCCGTCGGCGATCTTGTCAAGCACCTGCGCCGGCTTGCCCGAAGCAGCCGCCTGCGCCTTGGCGATCTCGCGTTCCTCGGCGATCACCTCGGCCGGCACGGCGTCGCGACTGACGTAGCGAGGCTCAGCCGCGGCCACCTGCATCGCGATGTCCTTGACGGTCTCTTCGTCAGCCAAGGCCGAGAGCTCGACGAGCACGCCGAGCTTGCCACCCATATGGATGTAGGATCCGATCTGCATGCCGTCGGCCGCGTGCATGAACGCCACGCGTGAGAGCAGGATGTTCTCGCCGATGGTGGCAATTTGGGACGCGATCGCGTCGCCCACGGTGTGCAGCGGGTCGGCCATATAGCGCTTGCCCACGACGGTTCCGACATCACCAGTGCCGTCGTCCATGACCTGCTCGGCGAGCGCCTCAGCAAACGCCCGGTACTGCTCGGTGCGGGCGACGAAGTCGGTCTCGCAGTTGAGTTCGATCATGCCCGCCCGTCGCCTGTCGGGCGCAACCGCTATCGCCACGAGGCCGTCCTTTGCCGCCCGGCTCGCCTTCCTCGCGGCCGCAGCCAGACCCTTCTTGCGCAGGACTTTGATCGCCTCCTCGATGTCGCCGCCGGCTTCGGCGAGCGCGCGCTGGCAGTCCATCATCCCGGCGCCGGTCTTCTCGCGTAGTTCCTTCACCTGTGCCGCAGAAATCGCCATCTCATCCCTCCGAAAAAATGGCCAGGAAGCTCACCCCCTGGCCGTCACAACCGAGCACCGGGGTCGGGGGCAGGGGTCCGGAACCCGGGGCCCAGTCCCCGGCCGTCTCAGCGCTCTTCGTACTGCTCGGCTTCCTCGTCGTACTCCTCGAACGTCTCTTCGAGCGAAGGCAGCGGTGCCTCGTCGCCCTCCGCCGGTTTTGTGGGCGGCGCGGCCTCCTCGGCCACGGGCACAGGTGCGGGAGCGGGAGCGGGAGCCGGACGAACAAGCGCCGCCTCGCCCTCCGTGCGACCCTCAACCATGGCGAGGGCCTCGAGCACCGTGTCGGCGATGCGCGACGTGAAGAGCTTGATGGCGCGGATGGCGTCGTCGTTGCCGGGGATAGGGTAGTCCACCACGTCCGGATCGCAATTGGTGTCGACCACAGCCACCACCGGGATGCCAAGGCGGTTCGCCTCATGCACGGCGTTGTGCTCGTGGTTGGTGTCGATCACGTAGAGCGCCTCAGGCAACGACTCCATGTCGCGGATGCCGGCCAGGTTCTTCTCCATCTTGGCGCGCTCGCGCTCGAGCTGCACACGCTCTTTCTTGGTGAGCGGTGCGTCTGTACTCGCGAGCTGGCGCTCAATTTCCTTGTACCGCTCCACCGACTTGCGCACGGTCACGAAGTTGGTCAGCGTGCCGCCGAGCCAGCGGTTGGCGACATGGAACATGCCACAGCGCGCTGCCTCTTCCTTGACCACGTCCTGGGCCTGGCGCTTGGTGCCGACGAAGAGAACCGTACCGCCCGCGGCGACTGTGTCGCGCAGGAAATTGGAGGCTTCTTCGAAGAGCTGCAGCGTCTTTTGCAGGTCAACAATGTAGATCCCGTTGCGCTTGCCGAAGATGTACGGACGCATCTTCGGGTTCCAGCGCCGGGTCTGGTGACCGAAATGGACGCCAGCCTCGAGCAGCTCTTTCATTGAAATGGAAGCCAAGCGTGTCTCTCCTTTCGCAGCGCTAGCGTTTCGAGAACTGGAACCGGCGCCGTGCCTTCGGCTGACCGTACTTCTTGCGTTCCACCTCGCGGGCATCGCGCGTTAGGAACCCCGCACCCTTGAGGCGGGGGCGTAGCTCCGGGTTGAACTCGAGCAGGGCGCGCGAGAGGCCGTGCCGGATCGCACCGGCCTGGCCGGCGACGCCGCCCCCGACGACGTTCACGGTGATGTCGAACTTGTCGGCCGTCTCGGTGATAAGGAGCGGCTGGCGGATGATCATTTTGAGCACGCGGTTCGGAAAGTAGGTGTCGAAGTCGGCCTTGTTGACCGTGATCTTGCCGCCACCCGGACGCATGTAAACGCGGGCTACCGCGCTCTTACGCCGGCCCGTTCCGTAGTACTGGATCGTTGCCACGCCCAACCTCCCTACAGGGAAACCTTCATTGCCTGCGGCTTCTGTGCCTGGTGTGGATGTTCAGGACCGGGGTAGACCTTGAGCTTGCGCAGGAGCTGCCGCCCAAGGCGGTTCTTCGGCAGCATACCCCACACCGCGAATCTCACGATTCGCTCGGGGCTGCGGTCACGGAGCTCGCGCGCCGTCTCCTGCTTCAGGTGGCCCGGGTCGCCAGAGTGCCGATAGTAGCGCTTGTCGTCCCACTTGTTGCCGGTCATCTTGACGCCCCCGGCGTTGACCACGATGACGAAGTCACCGACATCAAGCCCCGGCGTGAAGGTCGGCTTGTGCTTCCCACGCAGCAGCGTCGCGACCGTCGTGGAAAGACGCCCCAGCACCACATCCTTGGCGTCGACCACGTACCAGTCGTGGCGAATCTCACCCTGCTTTGGTACCAACGTTCTCATGACACTCTCCGCTTCGCTTCCGTGAGGGGCGATGAGGGACACGCACCTTCCCCGCACAGGGGAAGGAAGGCTATCCCACGGCGTCCTTGCTGTCAAGGCTTTGGGCCGTGAAAGACGCCGACTCGCAAGCCCCTCAAGCGATCAGCCCACGACCACTTGCTAAGATCCACGGGAGAGCACGCGCCGTCGCTGGCCCCAGTTGCTACGTGCAGAAGGGATGCACCATGCGCCACGTTCGTCGCCTCGCCCCGCTCGGCTTCGTCGGGCTGTTCGTGCTTGCCTCGTGCAGCACCTTGAGCCCGGCACGATTGCCGCGCTCGAGCTATCCGGTCGCCCACAAGGTGGACCAGGTTGACAACTACCACGGCACCACGGTCGCGGACCCCTACCGCTGGTTTGAGGATCTCGACTCCCCGGACACTAGGTCCTGGGTTGATGCGGAGAACAAGGTCACGTCGTCTTGCCTTGACACGATCAGCGCGCGCGAGGCGATCCGTGCACGCCTCACCGAACTGTGGAACTACGAGAAAGTAGGCGTCCCGTTCCGCGAGGGTGGCCGGACCTTCTACACGCGCAACAGTGGCCTGCAGCCGCAGAGCGTCTGGTATGTCCAGGACATGCCGGGCGCCGAGCCGCGCGTACTGCTCGACCCGAACACGCTCTCCAAGGATGGGACGGTCGCGCTTTCCGGCTCCTCCGTCTCCGATGACGGCACGTTGTTCGCGTACGCGCTTTCGAGCGCTGGCTCGGACTGGCAGGAGTGGCACGTGCGCGACGTCCTCACGGCCAAAGACCTTGCCGACGTGCTCAAGTGGGTCAAGTTCACGAGGGCGGCGTGGACCAAGGACGGCAAGGGCTTCTTCTACGCGCGCTACGACGAGCCCGCGCCCGGCACGGCGATGACCGCCACCAACTACAACCAGAAGCTCTACTACCACCGGCTCGGCACGCAGCAGGGGGAGGACACCCTTGTCTACGCACGCCCCGACCACAAGGACTGGGAGTTCACGCCGGACGTCAGCGACGACGGCCGCTACCTTCTCATCGTGGTCCAAGTCGGCACCGACCGGCGCAACATGATCTTCTACCGCGACCTGACGGCACCGGATGTGAAGGTGGTTGAACTCTTGTCCGAGTTCGACGCCAACTACGACTTCATCGGCAATGACGGCCCCGTGTTCTACTTCCAGACCGACCAGGGCGCCCCGCGCGGCCGCGTGGTCGCCGTTGACACGCTCAGCCCAACGCGCGAGAGCTGGCGGCAACTCATCGGGCAGCAGCGCAACGCGCTGCAGCGCGTTGCGCTTATCAACGACACGTTCGTCGCGTTCTACCTCAGGGATGCGGCCACCAGCGTGCGCTTCTTCCACTCCAACGGTGAGCCGGCCGGTGAGCTTACGCTTCCCGGCATCGGCACCGCCTCCGGCTTTGCCGGCAAGCGCGCCGACAGCGAGACCTTCTACTCTTTCACGAGCTTCACTGCGCCGCCCACGATCTACCACCTCGACCTCAACACGCGCGAAAGCACGATCTACCACAGGCCGGAGGTCAAGTTCGACCCCGAGGACTACTTTACCGAGCAGGTGTTCTATACCTCCAAGGACGGCACCAAAGTGCCCATGTTCATCACCCGCAAGAAAGGGGTGTTGCTCAAGAACGGCCAAAACCCGACCCTGCTCTACGGCTATGGCGGCTTCAGCATCCCGGAGGTGCCGAGCTTCTCAGTCGCCAACCTGGTATGGATGGAGATGGGCGGCATCTACGCGGTCGCCAACCTGCGCGGCGGCAATGAGTACGGCGAGGCCTGGCACCAAGGCGGCATGCTCAGAAATAAGCAACGCGTCTTCGACGACTTCATCGCCGCCGCCGAGTGGCTGATCGCCAACGGGTACACCTCGAAGAAGAAGCTCGCCATCAAAGGCGGTAGCAACGGTGGCCTGCTCGTCGGCGCCGTGCTCAACCAGCGGCCGGAGCTGTTCGGCGCGGCAATTCCCGAGGTCGGGGTGATGGACATGCTGCGCTTCCACAAGTTCACGATCGGATGGGGATGGGTGTCGGAGTATGGCTCGTCGGACGATGCGGCGATGTTCCCGGCGTTGCGCGCCTACTCGCCGTTGCACAACATCAAGCCCGGCGTCTGCTACCCGCCGACGCTCATCATGACCGCGGACCACGACGACCGCGTCGTCCCAGCACACTCGTTCAAGTACGCTGCGACCCTGCAGGGCGCGCAGGGCTGCGCCAACCCGATCCTGATCCGCATCGAGACCCGCGCCGGCCATGGCGCCGGACGACCTACTGCCAAGCTCATCGCCGCGGCGGCCGACCGCTTTGCGTTCCTGAGCTGGGCGCTCGGGATGGCGCCGCCCAAGTTTTAGCCCGGACTATTCACGAAGGTGCCTACTGCGGCCTTACCGGGTCGGCCGTGCGGACCGGACCGCACCTTCCGCACGCAGGCAGGCTGCGCGATGGGCGCTCAAGCAAGAAGCTCCATGTCCACTCGAGCGCTCCGCAAGGCCACGGAAGGCGGACCTGTCCGGCACTGTCAAGCCAGCACCTCGACGCGGCCATCGGCGAGGGTGTAGTGCGCCGCCAGCACGGTCAGCTCGCCCACCGCGCATGCCTGCCGGAGGACCGGGCTCCGTGCGATGAGATCGCTCGCGACCTGGCGCGTGTGCTGCGGAATTGCGTCCTCCAGGCACGTAGCGCCCTCGATGTTTTTCCTGAGCGTGGCGACGATGGCGCCGAGCGCGCCCTCTGGCATCGCGGACCCGGACGCAGCCCTGAGCGCGCCGCAGTCGTCGTGCCCCATCACGACCAGGAGTGGGACTTTGAGGTGGCCAACCGCATACTCGAGGCTCCCGAGCGCGGCGACATCAAGGACAGCGCCAGCGGTCTTGACCGTGAACACGGTACCCAACGGCACGTCGAAAATCGCCCCGATATCAACCCTGGAGTCGGAACAGGCGAGCACCGCGGCCACGGGACGCTGACCCACGACTACTGCCTCCCGCTCGCGGGCGAGGTCGCGCGGCGAGGGTTCACCCCGAACGAAACGATCGTTCCCCGCCCGCAACCGCTCCCAGATCTCGTCGTGCTTGCCGCGCATGCCGTCTGCTCCCAACCGCCGTACCCGCCGCTCACGTCGCCGGCACAGCGCACGCCCCACTCCGGCGGAATGGCCCTGCTCTCCCTGCTCCCGCCTCCGCGCTCTCTTCCCTGCCGCGTGTTCTCTAGCTCTTCAGGTATTTGTCGAGCCAACCGAGCACGGTCTCGTGCCACAGGATCGAGTTGGCGGGCTTGAGCACCCAATGGTTCTCGTCCGGGAAGATGAGCAGCTTTGAGGGAATCCCCTTGCGCTGCAGAGCCGTGAAGGTGGAGAGCCCCTGCGTGTACACGACGCGGAAGTCCCTCTCGCCGTGCACCACGAGCATGGGCGTCCGCCAGTTCTTCACGTAATCGATCGGGTTGTGTTTGGCATAGCCGGCCGGGTTGCCCCACGGCATACCGCCGTGCTCCCACTCCGGGAACCAAAGCTCCTCGGTGTCGAAATACGCCGAACGCTCGTCGAGGTTGCCGTCGTGGCAGACCAGGCACTTGAACCTGTCGGTCTGGCCGGCGATCCACGTGATCATGTAGCCGCCGAACGAGGCGCCGAGCGCGCCGACGCGGGTGCCGTCGAGGAACGAGTACTTGGCGAGCGCAAAATCGAGGCCTTTCATGAGGTCCTCGAACGGCGCCCCGCCCCAGTCGCCGTTGATGGCGTCGGTGAACGCCTGGCCGTAGCCGGTGGAGCCGTGGAAGTCCACCATCACCGCCGCGTAGCCTGCGCCCGCATACGCCTGAGAGTTCCAGCGATAGTGAAAGTCGTTGCCGAAGCTGCCCTGCGGCCCGCCGTGAATCAGAAACGCCACCGGGTACTTCTTGGCCGCGTCGAAGTCCACGGGGTAGACGATGTAGCCGTACACCGTATCGCCCTTGGCGCCGGTAAAGGAAAAGCGTTCGGGCTTGCCGAACTTCGCCGCCGCCACCTTGGCGTCGTTGACGTGCGTGACGCGGCGCGCGTCCTTGCCGTCGGTCGCGACGGTGTAGAGCTCAGTTGGACCGAGGAGCGAGTGCATCGCGTACAGGATCCGACCGCCTCGGCACGCCTGTGGGTCGCTCACCGTGCCTTCACCCACGACGATGCGCGCCTTCCCCGAAGCGGCGTCCACGGCGAACAGTGCCCTCTGGCCCAGGTGCTCGGCGGTGCAGTAGAGCTCGTTTCCTTCCGCGGACCAAACCAGCGTGGAGGGAGAGCGATCCCCGCGCGGCGAAGCGTCGGCGCGCAACGTGAAGCTGCGTTCCTTGCCGCTCGCCAGGTCGCGCACGACGATCTCAAAGCGGTCGGCCTCATAGCCTGGCCGGCTCATGGCAAGGTACGCGAGCGCCTTGCCGTCCGGTGAGAAGCGCGGCTGCGCATCTGACGCCGGGTTCGTCGTAATCTTGGTCGGTGGCGCCGCTCCGCTCACCGGCACCGAGTAGAGGTCGAAGTTGGTGGACCACGCCTCCGCGCGCCCGGCATCCTTGGCCGAAAACATGATCGTGCTCGCGTCCGGCGAGATGGCGAAATCCTCGCTGCCGCCGAACGGCTTGCCCGGGCAGTCGGCGTCCATCGCCGGCATGAGGTCGCGCGCCGTGCCACCCGCGAGGTCGTAGACGAACACGTGGTTACGCGTGCCATCGCTCCAGGAATCCCAGTGGCGCACGAACAGACGATCGTAGATTTTCCCGCGCGCCTTTGCTTTCTCCGCCGCGTCCAGGCGGTCCTTGCTATCCTTGGGGTTTGAGCCCGGAATCACCGCCATGCTGAAAACGAGGAACGTACCGTTCGGTCCCACCTCGAGAGCGTCCACGTCGAGCGGCAGTCGCGTCACCTGCTCGGCCTCTCCGCCGTCCACGGCGATGCGCCACACCTGTGCGGACCCCGAACGCGTCGAGACGAAGTAGATCAGCTTGCCATCGGGGCTCCAGCGCGGCTGGGAGTCGCTGGCTTCGTGCGTGGTGAGGCGCCGCGTCCAAGCGCCGTCAACTGCAGCGAGATGAATATCAGTGCGCCGTTTGTTCGCGTCGAGGTCGGTGACACTAACAGTGAAGGCGACGACCCTGCCGTCAGGCGACACGCGCGGGTCGGAGATGCGGTCCATCGCGAGCAAATCGTGAACCGAGAACGGGTGCGGGCCGGCTGAACTTGGCGGACCGGCGGCCTGCACGCTCGCGACGACGCCGGCGAGCGTAGCCACGACAAGCAAACGCAGCATGATGTCCTCCCGCCCGCTCACGTGCGGGTCGCCGCGCATGGTACACGCCAGGACCGCTCCCTGAGAACCCAAACTCGCCGTATCGCGTACGATAGAGGCATGAGTGAGACCTGGAGGATCGCCGTGTTCGTCAGTGTCGTGCTCGCAATCTGGGCCGTGATGCATGCGTACCTGCTCTGGCGGGTCGCAACCGTACCCGCTGTCGCCGAGCACGTGCCGCGCGCCGCTCTCATGCTCGTCTTCGCGCTGCTCGCGCTCGCGTATCCCGTCGCCCGCATTCTCGACATGAACGGGATCACAGCGGTGGCGTACCCGCTCGAGCTTGTCGGAGCTATCTGGATGGGACTGCTGTTCCTCGCGATCATCTTCGTCTTTGCCGCCGATGTTCTGGCGCTTGTGTCCGCACTCGCGGCTGACGGCCTCAAACACTTCGGCGTCAGCGCGCCGACGCTCGGGCCATCCGCTCGGCTGGGCGCCGTCGGTGTGGCGCTGCTGCTGGGCGCGATCGGCCTTGGCCAGTGCCTCAGGGGACCGGTGGTGCAGGCGTACGAGGTGAAGCTCGCCGGCCTGCCTGCCGAGCGGGACGGCATGGTGCTCGTGGTCGTCTCTGACCTGCACCTGGGAAGCCTGCTTGGGCCGAGTTGGTTCGCCAAGCGCGTGGCACAGATCGACGCGCTCAAGCCCGATATGGTTGCCGTGGTTGGCGACCTAATCGACGGCAACGCTCGGCGCACTGAAATCATGCTGCCCGAGCTTCGGCGCCTCAAGGCGCCTTTCGGCGTCTGGGCCGTGATGGGCAATCACGAGTTCTACGCCGACCGCGCCGGCGGCGGCGAGCGCAGCGCGAAGCTGCTCGAAGCGGCCGGCTACACCGTGCTGCGCGACCGCTGGGCGGAGGCGGCGCCCGGCCTGGTGCTCGCCGGGGTGGACGACCTCACGGCGCGGCGCCAGTTCGGCATCGTCGACGATCCACTTGCGCGGGCGCTCAAGGCGCGTCCGGCCGGAGCCACGATTTTGCTCTCGCACTCGCCGCTGCAGGCCGACGAGGCCGCCGCGGCGGGGGTGGGCCTCATGCTCTCGGGTCACACCCACGACGGCCAGATCTGGCCGTTCGGCTACCTGGTGCAGAGGATCTATCCCTTGCTCGGTGGCCGCTACCAGGTCGGCGGCATGACCGCGATCGTATGCCGCGGCACCGGCACCTGGGGACCGCCGCTGCGCCTGTGGCGGCCGAGCGAGATCCTCAAGCTCACCTTGCGGGCAGGTTGAGGTCGGCCGCCTTCGTGCAGCCGGCCGCGTGATGGAGCGGGCGTCATGGCGAGTGTGTTCCCGTAGACGTCAGCGAACGTCTCGGCCGTGCACACGCTCATTGCCAAAGTCACGGCGACCAGTAGCGGAGGAACGCCGCCAGCCTGGCAGGATCGTGGCCCGGTGTGCCCTTCTCGCCGGTCTCAAACGGCGCGCCTGAGGCCGCGTGCAGCACCTTGAGGGAGGAAGTTGACGCCGGAGCATCGGCGACGAGCGGCAACGCAGCAGGTGGCCCCGCGGCGCTCGTTACGCGACCGCACCCGATTACTCGGACAGGCTTCTAGCCCGGATTATTCATGAGGGGCCATAGCGAGGATGCGGAGGTGGCTGTCATGGTGGGCGGCAACACGCTGCGGGGGGCACGGCGCCGCCCCAACCACGCAACCGGCGCCTCAAGCCCCCCGCACCCCCGAGCTCCCGAGGCAGAGCCTCGCTCGCTCCAGACTGAGAATCCGAGCTGTACTGTGCCGTACGCCGCAGGAGACGAAGCCCGAGTGCGCCCGCCAGGGCGGCCACATCCGCGGCCGCAGTAGGCACCTTCGTGAATAGTCCAGGCTAGCTTGGCTTCGTGCTCGGGGCGCGGTAGCGCAGCACGAGCAGCGTGACGTCGTCCTCCGCTTCCCGGCCGGCACGGTGGCTGGCCGCGGCGTCGAGCACGGCCCGCCCGATCGCGCGCGCGTCGCCGCCGCGGGAGGCGGTGAGCGCGGCCCGCACGCCCTCGACACCGAACTCGGACGCGGTGGGCGAGAACGATTCGGAGATGCCATCGCTGTAGAACACGACGGCCTCGCCGTCGGCAAGCGTGAGCGACTCCATCGTCCACGATGCCTCCAGCAACAGGCCGAGGACCGGCCCACGCGGCTTGAGCAGGCTGACGCCGTCCGCGCGAACAACCGCGATCGGGCAGTGCCCGGCGTTGACCAGGTCGATGCGCCCGTCGGGGAACAGCACGCCCAGGGTGAGCGTGACGAAGCGGTTGCCGGGGTTGTAGCGTTCCAGGCTGCGGTTGAGCGCGGGCAGCAGTTCGGCCATGGGGTGATTGAGGTCGTGAAGCAGGCCGAGGATGCCCTGCGTCACGGCCATGGTGAGCGCCGCGGGCACGCCCTTGCCGGAGACGTCGCCGAGCGCGACGGCCAGACCGCCGTCCTCACGCATGGCGCCATGGAAGAGGTCGCCGCCCACGGAACGTGCCGGCTGCGAGTAGGTGAAGACCTCGGCAAACGGCGGCTCGGGCGGCGGCAACAGCAGCGCCGCCTGGATCGTCCTTGCCAGCGACATCTCGTGCTCAATTTTCGCCTTCTCGCGCGACGCGCGGTAGAGCCGGGCGCTGTCGATCGCCTGCGCGGCTTCACGGGCGAGCGACTCAAACACGGCCAGCTCGTCGTGCCCGAACGGCTCGCCCTTGAGGCCGCGCTCGAGCACGATGCCGCCGATGACCTCGACCGTGGCCACAAAGGACGCCTCCTCGGCACGGCCAATCGGCCGGCGCGCCACGGTGAGCGGCGTTGCGACCGCGATCGTCGCGCCACGGTCGAACATGGAGGTGGAAGGACTGACTCCGATGCCGGCCGTGACCGTGTGACGGCCCGCAATCGCCTGATCGAGCAGCGAGCTGTGCTGGGCCCACGCGGCCTCACCCTGGTCGGCCGGGTACTGCGCCACCACCTTCTTGCGGCCCTCGCCCTCGAGCAAGACGACGCAGCCGCGATCGGCCCGCAAGAGGCGAATGGCCGCCTGAAGTACCAGACTGACGACCTCCTGCAGCACGGTGGCGGCGTTGAGGGCGCGAGCGACCTCGAGCAGCGTCTGCAGATGCTTGACGCCCTCCTCGCCGACGGTCCGGCGAGTGGCGGCCTCGAGCGGCGTGTCCATCCTCTCGACCTCGACGGTGAACTCGATGTGGGGTCCAAGCCGGATGACGTCGCCCGGCGCGAGCGTCGCCCGCTGCACCTTGGCTTCGTTGACGAAGGTGCCGGTCGAGGAACCCAAGTCCTCAACCACGAGCTCGCCGCCATGCCAGAACAGGCGCGCGTGCCGGCGCGAGACGGTGGGCTCGGGCACGACCACGTCGCAGCCGGGGTCGCGCCCGAGGCGGAGCGGCGCCTCGCCCACGCGCACCGGGCCAGCCCCCACCGACGGGCCGTGCGGGCACAGCAGCGGGTCCGAAACCCACGTCGACCCGTTTTTCCGGCTCATATGTGAATTTTAGCAAATTGCTGGCATCCCTGCGCTTGCAGTCGTGTGCCCGCCACCGAACGACGCCCTTGACACGAGCGCGGAGAGCCTGTGCTAGACTTCGTGACCCTACCCAACCAAACATGAAAGCTGTCACCTATCCCACGCGCAGAACCGTACTGGCCAACGGCACCCTGGCGCTTGTCGGCAGCGGCGTCCTCGCCCGCGCCCGCTGGGCCGAGGACACCGAGCTTCCCGCTGTCCGCAAGGTCACGCTTTCGCACCCGCTGCTGCCGCGGGAATTCAGCGGCCTGCGCGTCGCCCAGATCGCCGACCTCCACGCGGGCATGTTCATGCCGCCCGAGCGCCTGGCGCAGGTGCGAGATGCGGTCGAGGCGCTGCGTCCCGACCTCATCGCGTTCACCGGGGACCAACTCGACCGGCGCGAAGTGGACGCGGAGTTCTTCGTGCATGGCCTCGCCGGCATCGCTGCTCCGCTCGGCGTTTACGGAATCCTCGGCAACCATGACCACATGGCAGGGCCGCACCTTGCTCGCGCAGCGATCGAGGCCGTCGGTATCGAGCCCCTCGTCAATGACGGTGTGACCTTGCACCGGCACGGAGCGCGCTTCTACCTCGCCGGTGTGGATGACCTTGACGGCGGGACAGGCTGGGGTCCCGACTTTGCCGCGGTGGCATCGCACCCTGACGAGTTCTGCCTGATGCTGTGCCACCAGCCCAACGGTTGGCGATCGGCTCGCGCCGCCGGGGCCAACATCACGCTCGCCGGGCACACTCATGGCGGGCAGATCGCGTTGCCCTCGCGCGGCGTCAACCTCGCGCGCCTGACGACGCCGTACCTCGCCGGCCCCTACCTCAAAGCGGGCCAGATTCTCTACGTCTCGCGCGGCATCGGAGTGGGCGCCGTGCCGTTGCGGTTCGGCGTGCCGCCCGAGATCGACCTGATCACGCTACGTCGCGGCACGCTCGCGGCCTGGTAGCTCCCTCGTGCCGCTCGCGCGCCGAGCCTCGAGCGCCGTGTCAAGAGATCACTTCTTAAGGTAGCGGTCAGGGTCGGGCAGCGAGCGAGATTTTGAGCCTTACCTTGATCGGGTCGGGCACGCCACGCCGGGCACCAATGCCAGGCTCCATTTCGGAGGGACCCACGCCGCCATGACCAGCGCGGCCGCCGGCGCCAAAACCGCCTGGTTTGACGTGGCCGGGCGAGCCAAGGTCGCCTTTCGGGCGCTCGGTCTCGAGCTCGAGCATGAGCGGCTTCCCGGGCTCGCCGCCAAGGGCGAGCGGGTGCGCCGCGCTCGGCCGAAGCGGCAGCCTGATCTCGATGACCAGCACGCCCGAGTCGTCACCGATCGCAGTCTGCACCGGATGGGCTTCGGAGCGCGGGACTCTGAGTCGGTCGTCTCTGCTGGGGCCGATGAGCTCGAATTCGGAGCCGATCCAGTCGAGCCGAGCGCCGGTCGGCGCCTCGCCGGTTGCTGGCGGCGGCCACTCGCCCTCTGCCGGCGCGCGGCTCGCTTCCATCGCGGCCGGGTAGCGGACGCCGAATGCCTCCTTCGTGCCCGCGTTGGTCGCCCATACGGTGACGCCAAGCAGTGTCACTTGCCGCTTCACGACTGGGTCGGAGGTCCTCACGCACAGATAGAGAAAGTCGCCGTCGTTTTGCACCCCGATCAGGAGACGAGTGTCCGCGAGCGGCCGCATCAGCCCGGCCCACTCGTCCGCTGCGCCATCCACCTTGACTGCAACCTTCGGCCACGCGCTCGACAACTCCAGGGGCTTCCCCGCAGCAAGGCTCGCCGTGAGCAGCAGCGTCCCGAGCAGGCAGGGCCCGCGCAGATCCGGTTTCACTTCTCACCTCCTTGCCAACCGCGGGTGCAGCGTGAGCTCGTGCGTGCCACAGCTGCTAACGCACGTCGATCGGCGGCAGCCAGATCGGCCCCGGCGCCTGGACACGCCCGGACAACAGCTCCTTGATCGCGGTGCGCAGGCGCGCCTCTTCACCGTCGCTGCGGTCGAGCATTTGCTGCCAGAAGGGCCGCTGCTTGGGGTAGAACTCGAGCTTGACATCCGCCGCTGGCGCGATGCCGGCGAGCTTCTTCGCGGCCGTGAGCGCCTCGTCAAAGCCGCCCAACTCGTCCACAAGACCGCGCGCCTTGGCCTGCTCGCCCGTGAACACGCGTCCGCGCCCGATCGCGTCCACCTGCGCGCGCGTCAGCTTGCGCGCGGCGGAGACGCGCTCCAGAAAGGCGTCGTAGATGCGATCGAGGAACTTCTGCACCACCACCTTCTGATCGGGCCGCCACGGGTCGAGAGAGCCGAAGATGTCGGCATTGGGCGCCCCATCGAGGCGCCCCCACGTGACCCCCAGCTTCTCTTCCCAGAAACGAGCCATCGCGAGATGGCCGCCGAACACCCCAATCGAGGCGGTGATGGTGCCCGGGTCCGCGATCACCTTGCGCGCGCCGCACGTGATCCAGTATCCGCCCGACGCGGCTACATCGCCCATCGAGACCACCACCGGCATGCGCGCGCCTGTTCTCACCATCTCGGCGCGGATGATCTCGGATGCGACCGCGCTGCCGCCCGGCGAGTTGATGCGGAAGATCACTGCCTTCGCGTCGGACTCGCGCACCTGCCTCCAGGCACGCGCCATCGTGTCGGAACCCATGACGTCGCCGCCGAAAAGCGACGAGCCGTCCCCTCCGCGCATGATCGACCCCTCCGCCACCAGCACTGCGATCGTGGCGCCGCTGCGGTTGGGTCGGCCCGCACGCAGGTAGCGGCGCAGCGAGACCTCCTCGAGGTGACCCGTCGCCGTCTTGCCGGTTGCCTCGACAAACGTCGCCCAATCGGCGAGTTCGTCCACGAGCTTGTTCTTGCGCGCGTCGGGACCGACGTACGGACCTTTCGCGATCAGCTCCTGCACACGCGCGGGCTCGATCCCGCGCGCAGCCGCAATCCCCGCCACCATCTGGGACGAAAGCGAGTCGAGCAGCCACGTCATCATCTCGCGCTCGGCCGGGGTGTAACCCTTCTGCGTGTAGAAGTTGCGCGCGGTCTTGTAGTCGCCGATGCCAGGGAAGTCGGGTTCGACGCCGAGCTTGTCGAGCGTGCCGCGAATGAACGGTGTGCGAGCCGATAGACCGGTCAGGTTGACGTCGCCGAGCGGGTTGAGCACGACGCGCTTGCAGGCGCTCGCGAGCAGGTACTGGCCGTTACCGGGCGCGAACTCGCCGGCGGTCTCGAGGTACGCCGCCGTGAGCTTGCCGGACTTGCCGACCGCCGCAAGCAGCGCTCGGAGCTCCGCCACGGTCGCAAACCCGGCCTGGAATTCGCTGACCTTGAGGCGCACCGCACGCACGCGCGTGTCCGTCGCAGCACGCACGAGAGCATCGCGCACGTCCTGCCGCGAGACGACCCGACCTCCGAACAGCTCGCCGAAGGGGTTGGCCTGCGTGATCTCGGGGATCGGTCCGGCGATCTCGATGGCCAGCACCGACTGCCCGGGCACGTGTGAGGTCGCGTAGCGCGCGCTGAGCACGATCGCAAGCACGCCAATTGCGAGAATCACCACGACTGCGGCCACCGCCAGCAACGCTTTGGATCGGGATGTCATGAGCGCCTCCCTGACGAAACGGTCCTGCCGGCCATGATACGCCGGCAGGACCGCAGCGGTTTCCGCGACGTGTGCGCGTCAGCGAGGACCGCTCGACCTGCGGGCCACGATCTTCTCGATCTCGTCCATGGCCCAGTTCATTTTGGCTTCGAGCGCGCGGTACGGCGCCGGCGTCGCGAGGTCCACGCCCGCCTCCCGGAGCAACTCATACGGGTAGCGCGAGCCGCCCGCCTTGAGCAGGCCGAGGTAGCGCTCGCGCGCCCCCGGCTTGCCGGCGACCACATCCTGCGCAAGCTGCGCCGACGCCGCCAGCGAGGTCGCGTACTGGTAGACGTAGAAGTTGTAGTAGAAGTGCGGGATGTATGCCCACTCGACGAAATAGGCCTCGTCGATGCGGACCACACCCTGGTCGTGACCGTGGTAGCGGCGCAAGAGCTCGCCGTAGCGACTGGAGAGCCTGGCGCCCGTGAGCGCCTCTCCCTTCTGAGTCGCCTCGTGGATGGCGAGTTCGAACTCGGCAAACATCGCCTGGCGGAAGAACGTGCCGCGCAGGTTCTCGAGGTAGTTCCCCAGCAGGAAGAGGCGTTCATCGTCGTTCGAGGCTCGCGCTAGCATACGGTCGAGCAGCAGCGCCTCGTTGAACGTCGAGGCCACCTCCGCAATGAAGATCGAGTACTCGGCGGTCGCATACGGCTGCGCCGCGTTGGCGAGCGCAGAGTGCATCGCGTGACCCCACTCGTGCGCGAGCGTGGAGACGCTCTCGTAGTCCTCGTTGTAGTTCAGCAGCACGTACGGGTGCACATCGTAGGCGGAGCCGCTTGAGTACGCTCCCGAACGCTTGCCCTGCTGCGGGTAGACGTCCATCCAGCGCGACGCGAAACCGCGTTTGATGGCATCGGTGTAGTCGCCGCCGAGCGGTTGCAATGCCTGGAGGACGAGGTCCTTGCCCACGTCGATCGGGAACGCGAGATCCACGTGCTTGACGAGCGGCGGGTAGATGTCGTGGTAGGCGAGGTCAGGGATGCCAAGCAGCTTCGCCCGCAGCCGGAACGCGCGGTGGAGCGTCGGCAGGGCATGGTTCGCCTCGGCAATCAGGGTGTGGAAAACCGCCTCCGGAACGTTGCCGCCGTCGAGCGCGGCGCTCAGGCACGAGGGGTACGCGCGCGCGCGTGCCTCGAACAGGTCGCGCTTGACCTGGGCGTCGAGAGCCACGCCGAAGGTGCGCTCGTAGCCCTTGAAGGCGTGCCAGAACTCGCTGAAAACCAGGATGCGGTCGGCGCGATCCTGGAGAGCGCGGTACTTGGCGTACGCTGACTGGTCAAGCCGCACCTTCTTGCCCTCCGAGAGCGTGACCTCCGGGAACGGCAGGTCGGCGTTGGCGAGGATGCCGTAGATCGAGGACGGCGCCGGCGTCACCAGACCGGCGAGCGCGAGGATCTTCTCCTCGGCCGGCGAGAGCGTGTGGGCGCGCTGACGCTCGAGGTCCTCAAGGTAGAAGCGGTACGGCGCGAGGCCGGCCTCCCCCTTCAGGAAGCTGGCGACCGTGCCCCGCGGCAGCGCCAGGATCGCAGGTGCGATCCAGGACGAGTGCGCGGCAAAGTCGGAGCCGAGCTGCTGCATCTCCTGGCGCGCGGCCAGGTTGTCGGGCACGCGCGTGTCCTCGTCGGATCTCATCGAAGCGTAGGAGCGCATCCTGCCGAGGTCCTTCGCCAGGCCGAACGAGAGGTCGAGCACATCCTTCAGCGTCGCCGCCGTCCACGCCGACGAAGCGGGCTTCGTCAGCGTGTCGCGATACGTGTCGAGCTTCGGCAGCGACGCGGCAAACTGCATGCGCGCCAGGTTGAACGCCTCCTGTGTGGAGAAAAGATCAGCCAGGTTCCAACGGTCCTTCTCCCGCACGCTTGGGTCTGACGCCATCGCGGCGCTGCTCATCAGAGTCACGAACACCACCCCCTTCGCCAGCATTCTCATGCCTGCCTCCCGCCCCAGCCCAGGTCAGCTCAGCCGCGCGCATCGTCAAGCCTGCTCGCGGCGCATCAGGATACTCCGGCGCAAGCATGGGCCGGGGTGGCGCGTCGTGTGTAGACTCCACCGCGGGACGGGACGGCGATGCTGCGACGTCTTGCTGCGCACTATCGCGCCGCGTATAGCGGTATCCCGCGTGAGGCCTGGCTGCTGTGCCTGGGCCTGCTTGTCAACCGCGCCGGCACCATGGTGCTCCCGTTCCTCGCGCTCTATCTCACTCGTCATCTTGGGCTTTCGATCGCGGCGGCCGGTGGCATTGTGAGCCTCTACGGCTTGGGCGCCCTGCCCGCTGCGTTTTTCTCCGGGTGGTTGAGCGATCGCATCGGCCCGGTGAGGGTGCTCGTGCTGAGCCTGCTAACCTCCGGCACAGGCTATCTCGTGCTTGGCCAGCTCCGCGCGACCGTGCCCGTGGCGATTGCTGTCTTCCTCACCAGCTTTTGCGCCGAGAGCTTCCGCCCGGCGGCGTACGCTGCCGTGGCCGGGCGCGCCACACCCGAGCTTCGCACCCGCGCCCTCGCCCTCATCCGCCTTGCCAACAACCTCGGCCTCTCGATCGGGCCCGTGCTGGGCGGTGTGCTTGCCGTTCGCCACTACGAGTTGCTGTTTGTCGCCGACGCGCTCACCTCCTGGCTCGCCGCGCTCGTTATCGTTGTCACGACCCGTGGCGCAGACCACGTCACCACGACGGCGAGCGGCACGCCTTCGAGCGGCGAGCCGCTGTGGCGCGACGGGCCGCTCCTGGCGCTGCTCGCCACCTTCGCCGTCATCTGCATCGTCTTCTGCCAGTGCTGGAGCACGCTGCCGCTGCACCTGCGCACCGTGTGCGGGTTCAGCGAGGACACCATTGGCCTGCTGCTCGCCATCAATACCACCTGCATCGCTCTGTTCGAGATGGCGCTCGTGGCCGCGCTCGAGAGCCGCAACCGGCTGCGGGTGGCTGCCCTCGGCGCAGCGCTGGTGTGCATCGGGTTTGGTGTCCTCGCCCTCGGGCACAGCATCGTCGTCGCCATCATCGCCATGTTGGTCGCCGTGGTCGGCGAAATGCTGTGCCTGCCGATGACCAACTCGGTCGTCGCAGGGCGCGCGCCGTCCGGCCGCACCGGCCAGTACCTCGGCGCGTACAGCTTCGCCTTTTCGATCGCGCTCATCGTCGGGCCAGCGCTGGGCACAGCCGTGCTTCAGCGCTGGGGCTCGACCGTGCTTTGGCTCACGATTGGCGCTTGCGGTGTGCCGACCAGCCTGGCCCTGCTCGCTCTCGCCGGCCGCTTCCAGGAGCAGCGACGCCCAGTAATGGCGGCCAGCAGAGGTTAGCTTCAGAAGAAGACTCTCGGGCACCGCTCGAGCGACAGGCGGTCGTGGCTACGGTCGCCGCGAGTTTGCGCGTGACGCGCGGTACTGCACTGCCGCCGTGCGCTCACCGCGCTGCGGAGCGCGTGGCAGCGCCACAAGCCCTCATGTCACGAGCATGGCATCGCCGAACGAGTAGAAGCGGAACCCGGAGCGGACGGCGATCGCGTACGCGGCAAGAACGCGTTCGCGTCCGGCCAACGCGGCCACGAGCATGAGCAGCGTTGAGCGCGGCAGGTGGAAGTTCGTGAGCAGGGCGCCGGTGCCGCGAAAACTGAAACCGGGGAGGATGAAGAGATCGGCGCGCCCACAGCCGGGACGCACGCGGCCGTTGCCCGCTCCAAGGGCGTGCTCAAGCGCGCGGCACGAGGTCGTGCCGACGCACACCACCCTGCGACCGGCCTTCAGCGCCCCGTCCAGCGTGGTCGCCGCACCGGAGGCGATCTCGTAGTCCTCGACCTCCAGCCGATGCGCGCGCGGGTCCTCGGTCTGCACCGGCCGGAAGGTGCCCGGGCCAACGTGCAGCAAGAGGCGAGCGATCTCGACGCCGCGCTCAACCAGTGCGGCGAGCAGTTCCGGCGTGAAGTGGAGGCCCGCGGTGGGCGCGGCCACCGCGCGCCCGGCGGCCGCGTACACGGTCTGGTAGCGCGCCGCGTCGGCCGCGCTCGGGCCGTGCTCGCGCCGAATGTACGGTGGCAGCGGCGTTCTCCCGACGGCCGCAAGCCGCGCCGGGTCGAGCGCGGGCTCGAACGCGACGCGCCAGGTGCCTCCGCCCAGGCGCTCGCGCGGGGTGGCGGCGCCGTGCGTGAGCGCAAGCGCAACGCCGGCGCGCAGTCGTTTGGCCGGCCGCGCCATCACCTCCCAGTCCGCGCCACCGAGCGGGCGCACGAGCAGCAGCTCGACCTCTCCCCCGCTCGGTCGGTGCGCCTGCACGCGCGCCGGGATCACACGCACCTCGTTGAGCAGCACGACATCGCCGGGCGCAAGCAGGCTAGGGAGCGCGGTGAAAGGCCGCTCGCTGAGCGTGTCCTCGCGTCGGTTGAGGACGAGCAGGCGCGAGGTTCCGCGCGGCCGAGCGTGCTGCGCGATGAGCCCTTTCGGCAGCTCGTAATCGAAGTCGGCGGTGCGCACCGAGCTATCGTAGCGGAGGCTTTGGCGGCCGGGCGGTTGCTGCCGTGGCGCCGCGTCGTGGGCTGTGCTGCCGAGCCAGCGCCGTGAGCTGCCTGAAGCGGAAGCAGCTCACGAGATGGTCGTTGACCAGTCCGCACGCCTGCATGTGCGCGTACACGATCGTAGGACCGACGAAACGGAAGCCGCGCCGCACCAGCTCGCGGCTCAGAGCCTCCGACTCCACCGTCTTGGCCGGGATCTGGGACAGCGCCGTCCAGGCGTTGATGCGCGGCTGGCCGCCCACGAAAGACCAGATGAAGGCGTCGAACGAGCCGAACTCCTTCTGCACGGTGAGAAACGCCCGCGCGTTGCCGATCGCAGACCGTACCTTCTGGCGGTTCCTGATGATGCCTGGGTCGCGCAAGAGCTTGGCAATCTTGGGCTCGTCGAAGCGCGCAACCGTGCGTGGGTCGAAGCCGGCAAAGGCGCGCCAGTAGCCCGCGCGCCGGAGCAGAACCGTACGCCAGGAGAGGCCCGCTTGCGCTCCTTCCAGCACCAGGAACTCGAAGTGGGTGGGGTCGTCGTGTACGGGCGTGCCCCACTCTTCGTCGTGGTAGGCCGTGTACATCGGATCGGCGCCTGGCCACGGGCAGCGTTCAACCATTGCCGCACGATAGCAAACCGGCGCCGGCCCCTGGACGATCCCTCAAGCGCCCCTTGGCCTCGATGTGGGCGCGCCCCTTCAGGCGCTGCCATCCACGCCTGATTCCAGGCACGGTGCTGGGCGCCGAAACCCGCGTCGCCCTGTGCCCCTGTAGCAACTTGAGCACCAAGCCGTTTTGCGACAAGAGCCATTTCGGCGCCGGCTTTGAAGCTGACTGAAACCACTTCGCAGCCAGCGCGCTTGCCGACCTTCCCGGGAGCGTGGCGCCCGGCCCCGCCTGGACTATGCTGGCGCTCGTGCGGGAGAGCGGGCGTGCCATTTACTCGAGCGAGAAGGGGCGCCGGTGTCCCACCTGCGGCTGGCCGCAGGCCGAATGCCGCTGCTCGAAGCAGTTTGACGAGGCTTTGCCGACGCGCATCACGGCCGTGCTGCGCCTCGAGAAGAAAGGCCGCGCCGGCAAGAGCGTCACCGTTGTCGCCGGTCTGCCGCGCAACCTCGCGTTCCTCGAAGCCCTGGCCAAGGAGCTGAAACGCGCGTGCGGCTGCGGCGGCAGCGTCGTCGCGGACGCCGTCGAGATTCAGGGCGACCAGCGGGCGCGAGTGCGCGCGCTCCTGCAGGCGAAACAGTGGTTGGTGAAAGGATGACCGGCGTTCCTCCGGACCGACAGGAAGGCCGAATCGCTGCGCAAGCCAAAGGAGATCCGATGCAGAGGGTGAAGATCGAGGAACTGACGCTGCGGCCGTTTCACCTACTCGACAGGGAGTGGGCACTGCTGGTCGGTGGGCGCCCGCGGCCGAACCCGATGACGGTGTCGTGGGGCGGGCTTGGCACGCTCTGGAACCGACCGGTCGCGACCGTCTATGTGCGCCCGACGCGCTTCACCTTCGGCCTCCTCAACGAGGAGCCCTCGTTCACGCTCAACTTCATGCCCGAGGAGCTCCGCCCGGCGCTCGACTACTGCGGCGCCAACTCGGGCGCGGAGGTGGACAAGTGGGCGGCGACGGGACTGCAGCCCGTCCCGAGCGCGACCGTGCCGGTGCCGCAGGTCGCGGACGCCCAGCTCGTGCTCGAGTGCCGCGTGCTCGCGACGCTCGATCTCGATCCCGCGCGCTTCCTCGATCCCACGCTCGAGGGCCTGTACCCGCGCAAGGATTACCACCGCGTTTTTCTCGGCGCCGTGCTCGCCGTTTGGGCCGGCGCGCGCTTTCTCGGCGGGGTTTCCTAGGACTAATCGTGCGACGTCGGAGCGCGAGGTCGCACACGATGACATCCGCGCGCCGCAATCGGTACTTGCAACACCGCGCCGACGCAACTAGGCTGGCAATACCAGCCCGGAGAGGAAAGCCATGGCCGCCAGCCAGCCCCCGCGCTTCCTGAACGAGTACGAGAAGCCCACCCGCCGCCACTTCGTCATCCTCGGGATGTCATGGGCGGGCTGGCTGTTCGACTTCTACGACCTCATGATGTTCTCGTTCCTGCTCGTGCCGATCAAGAAGACGCTGAACCTGAGCGACGCCAGGCTTTCCTTGCTCGTCGGCGCGACGTTGGCCGCGACCGCGCTCGGGGGCATCATCTTCGGCTATCTCGCGGACCGCTACGGGCGCAAGACGATCCTGTCGTGGACGATCTTGGTTTACTCGATCGGTACTTTCTGCTGCGGCTTCGCGCAGGGCGCCTTGTGGCTGCTCGTCTTCCGCGTCGTCACCGGTCTCGGCGTGGGCGGCGAGTGGGCGACCGGGCAGACGCTCGTGGGCGAGACGTTCCCCGCCCGCATGCGGGCCCGCTTCGCGGCCGTGATGCAGACCGGCGCGCCGCTCGGCATCGCGCTTGCCTCGATTGTGGGCGGCTTCGTGCAGCCCGCTCTCACCAACGCCTTTGGCGCCGATTGGGGCTGGCGCGGCTGCTTCTTCCTCTCCGTGATCCCGGCCTTGCTCGTGGTGGCGATCCGCCGCTTCATGCCCGAGTCGGACATCTGGCTTGCACGCCGGCGCGGCGCTGTTACAGAGGAGACCGGCCAAATCGGGTTCCTGCTCGGGACGCCGGCGCTGCGCCGCCTGTTCCTGCTCGGCCTGGTGCTCGCGATCACCGACATGTCGGCGTACTGGTTCACCTACTCGTGGATGCCGAAATACCTTTTCGAAAAGCTCGGCAACTCGTTCGCGCGGGCGGGGATCTGGATGCTCGTGACACAAATTGGCGGCACGCTCGGTTACCTGTCGTTCGGGCTCGTGGCCGACTGGAAGGGACGTCGCATCGCGTACTCGATCTACTCCGCCATCTGGGCGGTTGGGTTGCTCGCGGTGACGTGGTTCTGGGGTGCCATCGCGGTGTGGCCGTGGCTCACCGTCGTGTTCATGTTTCTGGTCGGCCTCGGCACCGGCAACTACTCCGGCTACGGGCCGATCTTCTCCGAGATCTTCCCCACCCGGGTCCGCAACACTGCGATGGGGACGGCGTTCAACCTTGCCCGCGGCGTGCAGTTCTTCACGCCGCTCATCATCACAGTGGTGGCGACGCACTATGGCCTTGGTGGCGGCATCTCGCTTGCCGCGTTCTTTGCCATCGCGACCGGCCTCTGGGTGTGGACGCTGCCCGAGACGCGCGGCACCCGCATCGTCGCCGAGAGCTGAGAGGGTTCGCCTCCCGAACCGTCAGTGTCCAGACGTTGGTGCCGCCGTCGGCGCTCCCAGGATATGTTCGAACGGGAGCTTCAGCCTTTGCGGTTCCTGGGGCCACGCCGGCAATTTGCCGGCAAACGAAAGCGCTGCCGTGCCGTCTGCGTTGACCCGGTACGCCCAGTTCGCCCTCGGGCAGGCGCGGGATGCGGCGCCAGGTAGCTCGCTCGGCCAGCGACCGTCCGTCCGCTGGGCGCTGCGCAGGCGCAGTACCCGAGCGGAGAGCTCGAGGTCAAGCTGCAGGCGCAGGATGCGCGCACACGGCATCCGCCAGTCGGGGAAGGCGATCGTGCCGATGATGTCCCACGCGGGAAAGTGCGGTGCGAAGACCTGGCTGGGCGCGACGAAGTCAACCGAGCACAGTGGACGCTCTGCCAGGTAGGACACGAGGCGGAGCATGGCCTCGTTGTGCGAGGCGGTGGAGAGCACCAGCCACGGCCGGTTGATCGGCACCCACAGGGGCAGGCCATCGAGGGCGTCTTTGATTTCGCGAACGCTGCGCGTGGTGAGTGCCTGGCGGATCGTCCACGCCTGACCCGCGAATGCGTCGAGAAAGCCTGCGAGCGGGTCGAGCTTCTCAAAGCGCGTGGCCCAGACTTCGGGCAATTGCATTCTGCGCGCCGCGCCCGCCTGCAGCGTCGCCGACGCCACGGCGATCAACTGTGAGATCCACTCCGGGCGCCGCCACAGACCCGCGTTGAGCTGCCACGACGCCTCCAGGGATTCGGCCGCCGCTGCCTGGTTGCCGGCGCGGACGTGCTCAAGGGCATCCGCGATGAGCAGGAAGTGCAGGTCGAAGATCCCCATCAGGTTCGGGATCGGCGCCTCGAACCCCTTGTCGAACGCCGTCTCCCATTGCGGGGTGCCGCCCGAGATGAGGGCCTGCCGCAGCGCCGACAATGCCCGCTCCTGCTGCGCCAGGAACGTCGCAAGCTCCTGGGGCGCCGGAGTGATGCGGTCGTCGGCGTTGTTGAGCTGCCCGATGGCATAGTTCTTTGCCGCCTGCATGACGTTGGCGAAGGGCAAGCGGTGATTGGCCCCCCCGGCGCGTCCCCTACCGACCTTCACCCACCGTGGCACGAGGTCAAGGCCCAGCCGGCCCGCCAGTTCCTCGAGGCGCAGCGCCTGTGGGTTCGCCGGCGCGGAGGGGAAGCGAGTCGGAAGTGCGCTCAGACTGCCGTACCGTGAAGCCGCCCACGCCTGCTGCACGACCTTGTCCCGATGGGAGGCCCACAGCCACAGCACCCCCATCAGCGCCGCGACGACGCCGACAACCGTGAGGAGAACCTTGGCGATCCTCGTCCACATGACCCGCCTCCAACCCTGTCGCCACGCTAGCTGAGTTTCCCGCTGGCGACAACGGCCCGGGCCACAACCGTGCTGCGGGACAGGCTTTACACTCACGCCATGGCGAACGCGCCGCCAACCGAGATTGGCCACGGCGTCACGGTCGTGGTCAACCCCGAGGGCTCGATCGAGGTCGTCAGCGCCCACCTCGCGCTCCCCCTCCAGGCCCGCCACGGTCATCTGCCGGGCACGGCCGTGTCGTGGGGCGAGGACCTCTTCGAGGTCATTTCCGCCAACCGTGACAAAAAGCCCGAACGCTTCCTCGCCTTCCCCTGGCGCGACGGCGAAGCCGCACGGCGCGTCTTCCGTCTCGACGACGCGAACCTCGCGCTGCTTGCCGCCCGCACGCACGAGTGGCACAAGCACAGGCGCACGCGCCGTCTCGGGACGGCGATTCTCCCAATCATGGGGCTGGCGCCCGCGCCCCTCCAGCGCGCCTGGCACAACGAGTTCGGTTTCCCGATGGCTTGGGCGACGGTCGTGAGCGCGTTGCCCGAGCTCGTGCTCGGCATGACCGGCGTCATCCAGGCGCTTGCGCTGAGCATGGGCGGCACCTGGTTCCTGCCGCACGTCCTGCACTGGCTGGTTCCGATCGGCGCCTGGCTCGCGATCGAGGGCACGTTCCGCCTGGCGTGGGCGTTGCCCACCGGCGAGCCGCTGGGCTCGGTCTTCGGGCTGCCGCTGCTGCTCATCCCGCGCTCCCGTCCCGCGTCCGCCGAGACTCCGCTGCGACCGATTGCGCTGGTCCACGACCCCAACGGGAAGTACTTGGAGCTGGCCAGCCCGGTGGCGCGTCACGACTGGTCCACGGGCACGGTGCTGCCTTTCCGCGGCCGCCACTGGCGCGTCCTAGGTCTCAGGAGCCACGCGGCGCCATGGGTGTACGCCTTCGAGGCGTGCGATTCGGTTGCCGACGATGCGCCGCGCGCGCGCCTCGCGCCACCCCAGGTTGCGGAGCCCGAAGTTGCGGCATCTCAGCCGGGTTCGCTGCGCCTGATCGGGCGCAGGACGCTCGAGACCGCCTTGTTTGCGTTCGCGCCGCGCGCGCAGCAGCAGCGCTGGGGCTCGGCCCGCGGCACGCGGCCGGTGCTGGTGACGGCGGTGTGCGGCGCGCTCGAAGCGTACGGTGGTTACTTCAACCTGCGCGCCTTCGGCCGCGCCGACGTGTGGCTGCTTCCGCTCGACCTCGCCTTCATCGCCGAGGGTCTCTGGCGCGTCAGCGTCGCCCTGTTCACGCGGCAGCCGTGCGGCAGCCTTCTGGGCCTGGCGCTGGCCTCGTACTACCGCCGCTGGCGGCCCGCGTAGAGTCCAGGTGCCCAGCGTACGCGTCAGCGCGGCGGAAGGTGTCACGCCTGAGCGCGGAGCGGTCAGCGCTTGAAGTCGTAGTAGTAGAGATCGGCGACGTTCTGGTCGTCGCCGCGCAGGATGGCCCGGATCAGGCGGGGCCGCTTTACCAGGTACCAGTGGCCGAGCGCATCGAACTTGCGCGTCGAGGTCCGGATTGAGGTCCTCCACAGCACCTTGAAGCGCTTGCCCAGAGCGTGGCCGTGCGCCCTCAGGCGCACCGCGAAGTCGAGGTCCTCACCGCTGACGAAGCGCTCGTCGAACCCGCCGAGCGCTTCGAAGTCCTCGCGCCGGCACCAGAACAGGCCACCTGAAACCCGATAACGGAGAATTGCGTACGGCGCGAGCATCAGCCAGGTCACCGCAATTCCGAGCGAGAGGCGGTCCGCCAGGATCGGCACTGCGCCGCCAATCGTGCGGCCAGTGGCGAGCGCACGCTCGATCTCAACCAGCATGTTGGCCGACATCCTGCTGTCGGCATCAACGGTGACGATCACGTCCCCCTGCGCCACGCGCGCACCAGCGTTGCGAATGCGCGCCAGGTTCTTGGCGTCCTCGTGCACGACATGCGCGCCACGGGTGCGAGCGATCTCCTCGCTGCGGTCGCTACACCGGTTGAGGACGACGATGACTTCTACTTCTCCCGGGAAGGGACGTGCCGCCGCTTCGATCGCGTCGAGGCAGGCGCCGAGGTAGGCTTCCTCGTTGTGCGCTGGCACGATGATAGAGAACGTCAATGCGCCCTCTTTCCCGGATCAGATTACCAGCAACAGAGAGATCGGCTGGTTCGCACGACGCCTCGCCCGCGCCGCAGTGATCGGGACGCGCACGAGCATGCGGGGCGGCGGCCCCGCCACCCTGCACGAGTCATGGCCAGCGCACGGTCAGACGTCGCGATAGGCGCGCAGTTGCTCGGCCATCTCGGCGAGGCGTGTCGCGCAGCGGCCGAAAACCGAGTCGGGAGGGTAGGCGCCGTCGGCGCCGCGCTCGCCTGCCCGTGCGCCGGTGAGCAGCTCGATGCCATCGTCGATGCGCGCGATCGGATAGATGTGAAACTTCCCCGCCTCCACGGCCGTTACCACCTCGACGCCAAGCTGGAGATCGGCGACGTTCGTCTCAGGGATGAGCACGCCGTGCGTGCCCGACAGACCGCGCCGCGAGCACAGCCGGAAGAACCCCTCAATCTTCTCGTTGACGCCACCGATCGCCTGGACACGCCCGTGCTGGTCCACCGAGCCGGTGACGGCCAAGTCCTGACGGATCGGCACGCCCGCGAGCGCGGACAGGATCGCGTAGACCTCGGTGGAGGAGGCGCTGTCGCCCTCGACGCCACCGTACTCTTGCTCGAAAGCTATCGAAGCGCTCATCGACAGCGGCATCTCATTGGCAAACGTGCCGCGCAGGAAACCGCCGAGGATGAGCACGCCCTTGTCGTGCGTGCGCCCTGAGAGGCGCGCCTCGCGCTCAATGTTGATGATGCCGTCGCGTCCGAGCGCCACGCTCGCCGTGACGCGGCCCGGAACGCCAAAGGCGTGGTAGCCGAGGTCGTAGACCGCGAGCCCGTTGACCTGCCCGACGGCGGCACCCGCGGTCGCAATCACGAGCACGTCATCGAGCATGAAGGAGGTCAGTTTTTCCTCGGGCAGGCAGTGCCTCTCGTTGCGCTCCTTGACCGCGGCGGCGATGTGCTCGGCGCCGATGAGTGCCTTCTCGACGCGTGGCTTGCCGCTGGCGCAGGCGAGGAATGCCGCCTCGCGCAACACGTCGGCGACGTCGGAGAAGCGCGCCGAGATGCGGTGGCGGTTGCGCGCCAAGCGGACCGCCTCCTCGACGAGCGCCGCCATGGCGCTACGGTCGAGGTGCGGCAGCTTCTCATCGCGCACGATCTTGGCCATGAGGGCAAGGAAGTCGCGCACTTGGTCGGGGCCATTCGGCATCTCGCTGTCGAAGTCGGCGAGCACCTTGAAGATCTTGTGGAACTCCTCGTCGAGGTCGTGGAGAAGGTTGTACAGATGCCGGTCGCCAATCAGGATGACCTTGATATCGAGCTCAACCGGCTCCGGCTGTAGCGCCTGGCCGGTAAGGGCGAACAGGATGTCGTGCGGGCGCACGACCGCGCGGCGGAAGCGCAGCGCGCGCTTGAGCGCCGGCCAAACCCCCGGCTCGGAGATCGCGTCGAATGCGTTGACAGCAAGAAACCCGCCGTTGGCGCGCATGAGCGAGCCGGCGCGGATGCGGGTGTGGTCCGAGGTGGACTGCAAGCTCTGGCCTAGACGGGCTTCGATCGTGCCGAACAGGTTCGCGTACGTCGGTTCGGTTTCGATCACCACCGGACTGCCATGCGTGCCGCCGTTGTCCACCACCACGTTGACGCGGTACCGCAGCATGTGCTCGCCCTCGCCCGCGCCCCCCGCTGCGGCGAACAGATCGAGGTGTTCCTGCAGATCGGCGAAGACGGCATCGAGGAAGGGCTGTGCCCGCTCATCGCCAACCTCCTTCGCGATCTCGGTAAAGCTCTTCTTGAGCACCGGCTCGACGGTCGCGCGACGCAGCTTCTCGGCACGATCCATCATCTCCTCGCGCAGCGTCATGACCTCATGGAAGACGTGTTGCAGCTCCTCGCTCAGCTTCTCATGCGCCTGCTCGAGCGCGCCGGCCTTGTCGCGGTCGAACTTGCCCTCCTCGGCCAGCCCCTGCAGCTTCTCCAGCGTGACCGGACGGTCATCCACGAGCGGAAGGATCTCGGGCCTCGTGACCGCGCCGACCTGGACCTGAACGAGCGTGAACCCGGCATCACGCACCTTGTGCTCGAACCCGTGGATGAGCTCCTGTTGCCGGGTCTTGAGATCCTCGACTCCAAGCTCCAGGCGGTGCTGGAAGTCGCTGCCCTCGAACAAGCCGGGCATGTTCTTGGCGAGCTCGGCAAGCAGCTTGTCCATGCCGTCGCGAAGTACGGCGCCGCGGCCTGCCGCGAGCCGCAACAGCCTCGGCTGCTCAGGGCGGTCGAAGTTGTAAACGTAGAGCAGATCGTCCGGGGCCGAGCCCTGGCTCGCGAGCGGACGCAGGTGTAGCTCGATCGCCGTCATCCTGCCGGTGCCGGTGAGCCCGGTGACAAAGACGTTGAAACCGAGCGACGGCACCGAGAGACCGAACTCGAGCGCACGCACTGCGCGCTCCTGACCGATGATGCCGTGCGCCGGCTCGATGTCGGAGGTTGCATCACCGGGCACCCACTCCGCCGGACAACGCCAGCGCAACTCATGTGCCGCGAGTTCCCGAGCCATCCTCACCTCCTCCACCGTCTAAGCCTCATGTCCCGGCCCGTGGCAGGCCAGGGGAGGTGTCATTGGGACGCGCAAACAACGGGACCAGGATGATCGCCACGAGGTACGAGAACGACACGCCCAGCGCCGCCATCCAGCCCATGCTCCGCAGCCCCGGATAGTGCGTGGTGACAAGGGAACCGAACCCGACCAGCGTGCAGAGCGCGGCGAGCAGCACCGCACGCCCGGTCTGGGCCACTTCGGCGGTCGTGCCATTCTCCTGTAGCCGGTGCACGACGTAGATGCCATAGTCGGAGCCGACGCCGATCACCATGGTTATGACAAAGACGTTAAGGAGGTTAAGGGCAAGGCCGAAGGCCGCCATCACCCCAAGCGTCCACACAATGCCGAAGGCTGGTGGCGCCAGGCACAGCAGGCACGCGCGCAGGTTACGGAAGTCGAGCCACAGGATGATCAACACCGCCACGAGTCCGACTGCGCCGGCGATCGCGGAGTCCTGCCAGACGATGCGGCGCAGCGCCTGAGCGACCATGTTGACGCCGGTTAGGTGGGCACCCGGCACACGGCTCACGAACTCCACAAGCTGAGGCGGCGCCTCCCGCCGCCACATTCCGGTCGGCGAGAACACATTGATCACGGTGGTGACGGCTCCCGGGCGAACGCGCAGCGACCGCTCCACCACCTGTTGCACCGGCGTGCCCTGCCAGACATCGATGGAGACCCGGTGCGTCGGGCCCAGCGCCTCGGCCAATGTGGCGAGCCCAGGTGCGAACGCCTCCGCCACCAGCCCAGCCTCTTTGAGCGACGCGAGCAGGTTCGCCTGCACCCACCCGGGCTCGGCCAGGTCGCGGTGCGCTGCGAGCCACGCCAGCGCTCTTTCCTGGGCTTGCTCCGGCGGCACGAGGTTCGCGAGCGACTCATAGGAGGACACCACGCCCTCCTTCACAAGACCGTCGAGACCGGCAACAACGCTTTGCACGCGCGCCAACGCAGACGGCACGTCGGGCGCCTCGATGCGGATCATCATGGCGCTGAACGAAAGCCCGAAGGCCTTGCCGATCTGTTCCTGGATCGCCACCCCCTGATTGGAGGACGAGCGCAGGTTGCGCATGTCATCGTCGAACCGGATGCGCGGCAGCGCAAGCACTGCGAGCACGGTCACCACAGCCGTCGCCACGAACACGAGGCGCCGGCGTCGGACGCTCAACGCGAGCAGTGGAGCCACATCAAACCAGCGCGCCGCTGGTTGCAGCCCGCGCTCACGGTCGAACAGCGTCACGAGCGCGGGCAGGAGCAGAAACGCGACCACAGCCATGAACAGGATCCCGGTGCCGGTGAGCAAGCCAAACTCGCGCAGACCAACGAAGCGCGTGCCAAGGAACGCATAGAAGGTCCCGAATGTGGTCAGGGCGCCAAGTGCAACGGCCGGACCGGCCGTTGCCGCCATCTCTGTGAGCGCGTCGGCGAGGCTGAGGCCGTGGCGGCGCCCCTCGAGGTAGCGGGCGTAGAGGACGATGGTGAAGTCGATGCCCAGCCCGACCAGGAGTGCGGCCACGCCCGCAGTCGCTGAGTTGAGTCGGCCGAGCGTGAGGCCCGCGAATGTGAACGTCAGCGCCAGCCCGACGGCGAGCGGCAGGAAAGCGTAGCGGGCGGTGGCAAAGCGGCGATAGGCTAGGAAGAACAGCAGCAGCACGCCAGCGAGCGAGGAGAGTGCGTTCGTGATCACGTCGCGGGTGATCAGGTTGCCGTCGTCGAGCGCGATGCGGTAACCGCCACCAATCTGCACGCGCGGGATTTCGGACTCGTCCAGGTCACGCTCCTCGGCAACACGTGCGCGTGCCTTTGCGATGCGTCGCTCGAGGTCTGGCATGAGCACGCGGTCAAAGCGGATGTCCTGCGCCGGCCTGACCGGCTTGATTAGCAGGAGAGCAAGGGTGTGGTCGGCCGAGAGGTAGTAGCCGCTCGAGAAGTCCACCTTGAGGGCGGCGGGAGCGCGGTTCAGGCGCGCCAACAGGAGCGGCAGGAAGCCGAGCGGGTCCCGGAGCAGGAACTCCTTCGCGATCAGCCCTTGCGGCGACTCCAGCGCGGCGCGGATATCGGCGGCGCGGGCGCGCAGCCCTTCACGCGTCAGCCGCTCCTGGAGCGTAGCCAGGCCCTTCTCGTCGAGGAATAGCACTGCGTGGCGCAGCATCGTCTCTGCCAGATGGACCGGGTCCTCGAGGTGCGCCTCGATGCGGGCCAGGTGAGGGCTGCCACGCAGCTCGGCCTCGAGCGCGTCCACGAGCGCCAGACCCGTCTCGAGCCTGGCCTCATCCTCAATACGGACAACGATTACGAGCGTGTCGACCGTGCCGAATTCGTCAAGCACGCGCTTGAACTCAGTCACAGCCGGGTCGTGGCGCGGCATCAGGTTCAGCACGTCGGTCTCGAACCCAAGCCGGGCGCCAACCGCAATGCCGGCAAGGATCGCGACCACGGCCGCGGCGGTCACGGCGCGAGGCCAACGGTGGCCGAGCCGGACGAGCGCGCTCGCCACGCGCGCGACCCCGAGGAACCTCACCTCTTCGCTCCCACCACGCGGTGCCAGAAACCGCCGAAGTAGCTCACAAGCGACATCACCGTCATCGCCAGGGCGATCCAAAGCGCAATCTTGGAGGTCAGCGCCCAGCGCCCAAGCTGGTAGGTCACGATGAGCAGGGAGATCGCGACGATCTGGGAGAGGGTCTTGAGCTTGCCCCACCAGTTGGCGGCGATGACGATACCCTGCTGCTGCGCGACATGCCGCAGGCCCGAGACCGCGAACTCACGCCCGATGATAACGACCACCATCCACGCCGGCGCGAGCCCCAGCTCCACGAGCGAGATGAACGCCGCGGAGATGAGCAACTTGTCTGCGATCGGATCAAGCAGCGTCCCGGTGACGGTGACCGACTTGGTGCGGCGGGCGATCACCCCGTCGGCGATGTCGGTCAGCGCCGCGAGCAGAAAGATGCCGAGACCCCAGAACTCGCTCCCGGAAAAGCGCGTCAGGAGCACGACGACGAGCAGGGGCACCAGCAGGATGCGCAGCACCGTCAGCGAGTTGGGCAGGTTCCACACGGCGGCGTCGTTCCGCGCGCATTGTAGCCGACGACGCGCTCGCGCGCGTCCGCGCGGCGATCTGGCACAATGGCGTCATGCTGCTGTGTGCCATGCTCATCGCCGCGACCGCGGCATCATCCGCGCCCAACGTCACGGCCGTGACGAACGCGGGCCCCTATTTCGCCCTCACGTTCGACGCCCACGCCGAGACGAACGGTACCGAGCAGCTCCTCGCCCTCTTGCGCTGGCGCCGAGTGCACGCCACGATCTTCGTCACCGGCCGGTTTGCGCAGCAGCACCCGGAGATCGTGCGCATGGCGGCGCAGGACGGCCACGAGATCGGCAACCACACCTTCAACCACCCGCATCTCACCACATGGGAGCTCAACCGGCGCCACGACACGCGCCCGGATGTCACCGAGGCGAGGCTGCACGACGAGCTCTTCAGGACCACTGCCGCGATCGCCGCGGCGATTGGGCGACCGCCGTCGCGCTTCTGGCGGGCCCCATACGGCGAGCACAACAGCACAATCCGCGCCTGGGCGGCCAAGCTCGGTTTCGTCCACGTGGACTGGACGCGCGCGGACGGCAACGCCCTCGATGCCCTCGACTGGGTCGAGAATCCGAGCGCGCGCGGCTTTCTTGGCGCCGAGGCGATGGCGCGTCGGCTGATCGAGTTCGAGAGGCGCACCGGGGTGCCACTCGCTGGCAGTATCGTCCTCATGCACTTGGGCAGCGCGCGCGCGGACCTGCCGCTCCTGGAAGCGCTCCCGATCTTCCTCGACGAGACCGATCACCGCGGCTTGCAGCCGATACCCGTGGGCGATCTGCTCGACCGCAGCTCAACCTCCGGCATGGCCCCGACGGGCTCTCGCTAGCAGTCGAATCTCGGCACGTCTTCCTGATTGAGCAGAGGACTTGGAGCACGGCTCCTGCGTGGCGTGACCCCAGGCCAAGCCCGTCACGAATGTGGCAAGAAAACCGCTAGCCCAGATTATTCATGAGGGGCCGTAGCGAGGATGCGGAGGTGGCTGTCATGGTGGACGACAACTCGCTGCGGGGGGCACGGCGCCGCCCTAACCACGCAACCGGCGCCTCAACCCCCCGTGCCCCCGAGCTCCCGAGGCAGAGCCTCGCTCGCTCCAGGCTGAGAATCCGAGGCGTGCTGTGCCGTACGCCGCAGGAGGC
>Ga0209048_10000630_pt1 | contig 37178 bp, 28 predicted proteins | sample FrelakmetCRP12CR_FD_187146 | JGI IMG/M metagenome (GOLD analysis project Ga0209048, IMG submission 187146) | Freshwater lake sediment microbial communities from the University of Notre Dame, USA, for methane emissions studies - CRP12 CR (SPAdes)... | ecosystem: Environmental > Aquatic >...
CGCTGAAGGGTCGGACCTGCCGCTGAAGGGTCGGACCTGCCGCTGAAGGGTCGGACCTGCCGCTGTCAGTCAGGTTGCGCCGCGAGCCGCCAGTCGCCAGTCGCGAGCCCGCTACAGTCCGTGCGTGTGGGGGTGCGAGTGCACCTGCGCGGCGCCGTGCCGGTGGCGGTGGACGTGAATCAGGTTCGTCCGGTCGAGGAGTTCCTGGTCCTGCAGCAAGTCGGCGGGCGTCCGTTCTGCGACGAGCCGCCCGTGATCGAGGACGAAACAGCGATCGGCAATCTCCTCGAGGATCCCGAGGTGATGGGTGGCGGTGATGACCGACTTCGATCCGTCGGTCCATCCCATGAGCAGGTCGATGAGCTGACTCTGGCTGCGCGGGTCGAGCGCGTCCGTCGGTTCGTCGAGCAGCAGCACTTCCGGATCCATCACGAGCACGCTCGCCAGCGCCACTCGCTTCTTCTCGCCGCCGGACAGACGCTGGGGCACCCGGTCCTTGAGGTGCGCGAGGCGGAACCGCTCGAGCGTGTCCATCACCCGGGCGCGCACATCCGCGGCCGTCCAGCGCAGTTGAAGCGGGCCGAATGCGACCTCGTCGAAGACCGTCGTGTTGAACAGTTGAACGTCCGGGTTCTGGAAGACCATCCCGACCCGCCGCCGGAACTGGTGGGCGAACGCGTCGGCTCCGAAGCGCTGTTCCGTCAACGGCTCGCCCAGGAACCGGACCTGTCCCGATTCCGGGAAGTACAGGCCATCCAGGATCCTCAACAGCGTGGACTTGCCGGAGCCGTTGGCGCCCAGCAGCCCGACGCGGGTTCCGGCCGGGATCGCCATCGACAGCCCGTCGAGCGCGACGATCCGGTTGAAGCGGTACGTGAGCGATTCGATCTCGAAGAGGTTCATCGGCCGACCCACACCGCGGCGGCCGCAGCGGCCGCGAAGCACACGAGCGCGAGCCAGTCGGCGCGCGCCATCGCGAAATCGTCGAGCAGGTACACTTCGCCGCGGAAGCCGCGGGCCTGCATCGCCAGGAACACCTCGCCGCTCAGGTGAAGGCTCTTGGCCAGCAGCACGCCCGCGCTCTGGGTCACCACGCGCCGTCGTTCCCCGGCCGTCAGGCGGCCGACGGTGCGGCTGCGGCGCGCGACGAACATGTCGTGCGCGGCCTCCAGCAGCAGCAGGATGTACCGGTAGGTCATGGCGAGGACGACCACGAACACCAGCGGCAGGCGGAACGCGCGCAGGGCCTTGAGGACGTGGGACCACCGGGTGGTGAACACCAGCAGGAAGCCGAACGTAGCGGCGGCAGCGACGCGGAGGATCAAGTAGCCGGCCGATGTCAGGCCCTGCGCGGTGATCGTCCACCCGAGTGGCGGAAGCGTCGCCACCGTCCGGCCCGGCGTCAGGAAGACTGCGGGCAGCGCCAGCGCGCCCGAGAGGCCGACGGCCGCCAGCCACACGCCCGAGAGCAGCGTGGCGAGGGGAACGCGCGACGCGATGGCCAGGGCGATGCCGAGGCCGAGGAGCGCGGCGATGACATCCGCGCGGTGAGAAAGGGCCACGGCGGCGACGAGCGACAGGAGGCCGGCCAGCTTGACCCTCGGGTCGAGCCGCTGTATCCAGCCGGCGCCCGCGGCACCCGCCTCGGCCGACACCGCGCGTTCCATGGCGTGGAGCAGGCCGTCAATGGTGCGTTCGACGAAGCCGCGCGGCGTGCGCGCCTTCCCGGTCACACGCTCTCCGTGTCGTGAGCGGTTCCGGAGCGCTGCCTGACGCGCAGCACGGCCGCCACACCGGTGACCGCGAGCAGCACGAGCCCCGCGCCGAACATCGCGGAGAGCGCGTAGCCGACGGTGGGGCTGCGGAGGAACGGGGGAGCGTAGCCGGAAAGGGGTGCCGTCCACACCGACGCCAATCGTGCGAGGCCGCCCGGCGCCGCGGCGGGCGGAGCGTGGCCGAGCGACGCGGCGGTCATCGCGTCTCTCGCCGCGGGGTCCGCGAAGTCCGATGTCCGCCATTCTCCCCACGCGGCGCCTCCCGCGAGCAGGCCGAGCGGCGTGAGCACCAGCAGGAACCCCAGGGTGATCCAGAGCGGCCGGAGGCTGCCGGCGGCGCCGCCGAACTCGGCATTGGAACTCGCGACAACGCCGCGGCCGGCCGTCGCCGCCAGCAGCGCGGCATCCGTGCGCTGCAAGAATGCCACGACGCCGCCAGTCATTACCAGTTCCGCAATGCCGGCAATCGTGAGGTGCCCGAGCATCATCGCCGGCACGGCGATGCCGATCGGGTACGGGCAGTAGAGCGGCGCGCCGGACGCGTCGCGGAACAGCAGCGGCTGGATCCCGAACTCCAGCGCCGTCAGCAGCGCGGACGCGTTGATCGCGGCATATCCCGCGAGCCCGGCCGCGACGACACGCCGCGATGACTCGAGCGGCGCGCGGCCGGCGACCGCGCGGTAGACCAGGAACGCCACGAGCGAGCCGACGACCGCCATGTTGAAGCAGTTGGCGCCAAGCGCCGTGATGCCGCCGTCGCCGAAGAAGAACGCCTGGATGACGAGCGCCGTCGAGATGGCCAGGATCGAGGCCGACGGCCCGAGGACGATCGTCGCCAGTGCCACGCCCACCGCGTGCCCGGTCGTGCCGCCGGGCAGCGGAATATTGAACATCATCACGACGAACGAGAACGCCGCGAACAGCGACAGCCGAGGCACGAGCCGGGTGTGCAGCGTCTTCCGGAGGCGCCGGAGCGCCACCCACCAGAACGGCGCCGCGCCTGCGTAGAGCGCCGCGCAGGTCCCCGGGCTGAGGTATCCGTCCGGAATGTGCACGATCGGTAGCGTAGCACGGCCCGCTCACTCCCTCCTTCCTGTTAGAATGCCCTCGCCCCTCAGGAGCCGCTCCATGCTGCGTCAACGAGTTCTCGCCATAGCCGTCGCCGCGTCGATCCTGGCCGTCCTGCCGACGTGCGTCTTCGCCCAGGGCACGGTCGCGGACTATCAGCGCGCGTTGGGGCTTCGTGAGAAGTACCAGGGCCTCGCGGTGGACGTGGTGGATGGCGCGACGTGGATCGAGAAAACCGATCGGTTCTGGTACCGAAAGACGGTGAAGGGCGGGACCCAGTTCGTCCTGGTGGACGCCGACACCCAGCAGAAGTCGCCCGCGTTCGACCACGAGAAGCTGGCCGCATCCCTGTCGGTGGCCACCGGCAAGAAGTACACGGCCATCACGCTGCCGTTCAACACGTTCACCTTCGTTGACGAGGAAAAGAGCATCCAGGCCAGGGTGGACGCGACGCTCTGGAAGTGCAGCCTGGCCGACTATTCGTGCAAGGGCAGCGCGCCGGTGGGCGCCTTCGAACAGCGACAGCCGGCGGCCCCGTGCAGTCCGCCCCGGCCCGACGACAAGCCGAAGGTCTCGCCCGACAAGAAGTTGGAAGCGCTGATTCGCAACTTCAACATCGCCGTCCGCGCGGTGGGGACGACGACGATCACGCCGCTCAGCACCGACGGCTCGGAAGGGAACTGCTACGAACTGGACGGCATCGTGTGGTCGCCCGACTCCAAGCGGCTGGCGGCCTACAAGGTGAGGCCCGGGTATCGCAGGCAGGTGTATTACGTCGAGTCGTCTCCCGAGGACCAGGTGCAGCCGAAGCACTCCTCGCGGTTCTACGCCAAGCCCGGCGACGAACTCGACCTCGATCAACCGGTGCTGTTCGACGTCGAGCCGAAGAAACAGCTGTCGATTCCCAACACGCTGTTTCCGAACCCGTACGATCTTTCGCGGATCGAGTGGCGCAAGGACAGCTCGGCCGTCACCTTCGACTACAACCAGCGCGGCCACCAGGTGTATCGCGTGATCGAGGTCAGTGCGGCCACAGGGGTGGCCCGCGCGATCATCAGCGAGGAGCCGAAGACCTTCTTCACCTACTCGAGCAAGCAGTATCGCTACGACGTGGCCGACGGCCGCGAACTGATCTGGATGTCGGAGCGCGACGGCTGGAACCACCTCTATCTCTACGACGGGGCGTCCGGCCAGGTGAAGAACCAGATCACGAAGGGCGAGTGGGTCGTCCGGGGCGTGTCGAAGGTGGACGAGGAGAAGCGGCAGATCTGGTTCAGCGCTAGCGGGATGTATCCGGGCACGGATCCCTACTTCGTCAACTACTACCGGATCGGGTTCGACGGCGCCGGCCTCACGCGGCTCACCGAGGCCGACGCCAACCACACCGTGAGCTTCTCGTCGGACATGAAGTACTACGTGGACACGTTTTCGCGGGTGGACATGCCCCCGGTGTCGGAGCTTCGGCGCGCGGCCGACGGGTCGCTCGCTGCGGCGCTGGGGCGAGCCGATATCTCCGAACTGGTGAAGGCGGGCTGGAAGGCGCCCGAGGTGTTCGTGGCCGCAGGCCGCGACGGCAAGACCGAGATCTGGGGCGTCATCTTCAGGCCCACGATGTTCGATCCGAAGAAGAAGTACCCGGTCATCGAGAACATCTACGCCGGGCCGCACGGCTCCTTCGTGCCGAAATCGTTCGGCGCCTTCAACGCCATGCAGGCCCAGGCCGAGCTCGGGTTCATCGTCGTGCAGATCGACGGCATGGGGACGTCGAACCGGTCGAAGGCGTTCCACGACGTGGCGTGGCAGAACCTCAAGGACGCCGGCTTCGAGGACCGCATCCTGTGGCACAAGGCCGCTGCGGCGAAGTACCCGTCGTACGACATCTCGCGGGTCGGGATCTACGGCACGTCGGCAGGCGGCCAGTCGGCCCTCGGGGGGCTGTTGTTCCACCCGGAGTTCTACAAGGCTGCGGTGTCGTCGGCCGGCTGCCACGACAATCGCATGGACAAGATCTGGTGGAACGAGCAGTGGATGGGGTGGCCCATCGGCCCGCAGTACGCCGAATCGTCGAACGTGGACAACGCCTATCGGCTGCAGGGCGCGCTGCTGCTGGTTGTGGGCGAGATGGACACGAACGTCGATCCCTCGTCCACGTTGCAGGTCGTCAACCAGCTGATCAAGCACAACAAGGACTTCGAGCTGCTGGTGATTCCGGGCGCCAGCCACACGTCCGGGGGCGCCTACGGCGATCACAAGCGATACGACTTCTTCGTGCGCCAGCTGCTGGGCGCCTCGCCGCCGAAGTGGTCGGTGTTGGAGACGAAGACGGAGCAGAAAGAAAAGTAGGCGGTAGGCGGTAGGCGGTAGGCGGTACGCCGCGAGCCGCCGGCCGTGAGCCGCAAGCCAGCTACAGGTCCGTTCCCGAGTACGACAGGTTCAACGACTTGTTGCAGAGCGGGAAGTCGGGGACGATGTTGCCCGGGCCGAGTTCGCCGAACAGCGGCCAGTTGCAGAACGACGGGTCGCGAATGACGGCGCGATCGATCACGCCGTCGTGCACGCGCACCCAGTCGAGGATCTGGCCCCGCCAGCTCTCCGACCATCCGAGCGCGTCGCCATCGCCGCACTCACACACCGACCGGAAGCCGGCATCGGCGGTCCGTTCACGGCAGAACCTCGCCGCGGCATGAACCAGGTCGCGCGCGACCGCCATCTCGTCCACCCGCAGCAGGACCCGGGCAAAGACGTCGCCGTCCCAGCGCGTGCGCCTGCCGTCGATGAGCTGTCCATAGCCGGCGTGGGGATGGTTCCAGCGGGCGTCTCGATCGACGCCGGAGGCCCGCGCGGCCACGCCCTTCGCACCGTAGGCCCAGGCGGCCTCCCGCGTCAGCACCCCGGTCGTCTCCAGCCGGTCGCGCAGGGTGTCCGATTCGAGCGCCAGGCGCATGAGCGCCGACGCCTCCGTCCATGCGCCGTCCACCGTGTCCGTTGCGTCGGCGAGCTGTTGGGAGGTCAACGGCGCCCGGACCCCTCCCGGCACGATGAGGCCGCGAAAGAACCGGTTGCCGAAGAGACGGGCCGACAGCCGCCGGAGCCGCTCCACGATCCGGAAGCCGTTGGCGGCCAGCACGGTGTACCCGGTGCCCATCCCGCAGATGTTCGCCAGGTCGTGCAGGTGCATCGTGAACCGTTCGAGTTCGACCGCGAGGACGCGCAGCATGCGCGCCCGGTCCGGAACCTCGGAGCCGGCAATCGCCTCGGCTGCCTGGCAGAAAGCGAGCGCGTGCGAGGCCGCGGCGTCGCCGGATACGCGCTCGACGAATGGCATCGCGTCGGCGACCGTCCTGCCCTCGAGCAGCTTCTCGACGCCCTTGTGAGTGAAGAACAGCTTGCCCTCGAGCGTGATGATCCGCTCCCCGGCTACGTTGAACCGGAAATGGCCCGGCTCGATGATGCCCGCGTGGATCGGCCCGACCGGGATCTGGAAGATCCCCTCGCCCTCGACCCGTCCCATCGGGTACGGCTCGTTCGCCTGCGCCAGCCGCGAGTCCCATGCGAAGTCCTTCCGCAAGGGATGGGTGCCGGCCGGGACGTTCTCGTGGTGGACGAGTCGCCGGTTGTCCGGGTGGCCGTCGGCGCGGATGCCGAACATGTCCTGGGCGTATCGCTCGTACCAGTGCGCGGCCATCACGTGCCGGGTCACCGATTCGTAACCTGGCGAATCGGCAGGCAGGTCGGCCGCGAGTTCGATCCAGTGGTGCGCTTCGTCGATCGCGAACACCGCGTGAATGCCGAACCCCCGGCCGTCGCCGCGGTCGTCGGTGGCGAACATGAGGTCCAGCGGCAGGCCCGACTGCACGTGCAGGGTGACGGCCGTCGTGGGGAAGTCCCTGCGGCTGACCCGCGCGACCGTGCGGCCTTCCGCGGACGCCCGCACGTCGTGGCTCAGCCCGGCAACCGACTGAAGCAGTTCTTCGGCGTTCATGGTCCCACCGTGAAGTCGCGGGCGATGCTGGCGGCCCACTCGAAGCCGGGGGTGCTCAGGAAGAAGATGCCGCCCGCAAACAGCAGCGCAAGTTCGACCGCGACGACGACGTGCGTGATCGTGAGCGGCTCCGCCGGCGGCGCCTGTCCGGGGATGTCGTCGGGCCGGCCGAAGAGCATGGCGAAGAGGTGGTGGAGCACCCCCACCGGGACGATGGCGAGCGCGACGATGACCGCAATGGCCGCGGCCGGGCTGCGGCGCGCGGCCGCGAACAGGAACGTCAGCTCGCTGGAGAAGATGATCGAGGTCGGCATGCCGATGAGGCCGAGAAACGCGAGCATGAACACGAACGACGTGCGGGGCGCGGTACGCCAGAGCCCGCGGACGTTGGCGATCTTCGTCGTGTGGAGGCGGAGGAGCACCTCGCCGGCCGAGAAGAAGAGGGCGCTCTTGGCGAGTGTGTGGCCGATCATGTGCATGACCGCGCCGGCGGCGCCCGCCGGCCCCATCCCGAGGCCGAACGCGATCAGGCCCATGTGCTCGACGCTGTGGTACGCCAGCATCCGCTTGTAGTTCTGCTGGTGCAGGAGCACGAATGCCGCGAACAGGACCGACGCGAGGCCGAACCCGACGAAGAAGGCCGACGTCCAGTCGCTCTGGCCGAGGGACAGGTCCACCAGCGTCCTGAAGCGCAGCAGCGCGTACAGGGCGACGTTCAGGAGGACGCCCGACAACGTGGCGGAGATGGGGGAGGGCGTCCGGCTGTGCGCGTCGGGCAGCCACGGGTGCATCGGGACGAACCCCACCTTGGTCCCGATCCCGACGAAGAGGAACACGAACGCCCACCGTACCACCTGCGGGTCGAGCGCCCTGGCCCTGCCGCGGAGGGCCCCGAGCGACAAGGCGCGGTCGATCGGAAGCCCCGCGCCCACTCCCGCGTACGCCAGCAGGAACAGCCCGAGCAGGCTCACGCTGATCCCCAGCGAGCAGAGCAGGAGGTACTTCCACGCGGCCTCGATGGCCCCGTCCTTCTTGTAGATCGCCACCAGCGGGGTGGTGGCCAACGTTGTCGCCTCGAGCGCGATCCAGAGGATGCCGAGATGGTCGGTCGCCACGGCCACGAGCATCGCGAGCGCGAACAGGGGCAGCAGGCCGTAGTAGATGCGGACCTTCCGCGACGACAGGATGCCCGCCGCGTGCTCTTCGCCGATGTACCGCACGCTGGAGAGGGCTGCGCCGATCCAGACCGCCGAGACGAGCACAATCATCAGCGCCGCGAACCGATCGATCATCCAGAGCTCGCCGACCCAGACCGGCCCGCGCGTGAACGCGATCACGGCGAGACTGCCGAATCCGGCCATCGCGAGGACGCTGGCCGCGACCGCCGAGCGACCGAGCGCACGCGCATCCTGAGAAGTCGCCGCGAACAACGCGGCGAGCACCGGGACGAAGAGCGACGCGAACAGCAGCATGTCAGTCGATCAGATCGCTGAGCGTGGCAGTGTCGTGGGAACGGTAGAGGCTGTGCACCTGCTGGCTCAGCACGGCCATCAGCAGGACGCCGCTGCCGATGACGGCGAAGATCCCCATCTCCATCAGGAACGGGATGCCGCCGAGCGCCACCACCGCGAACGCGGAAATGCCGTTCTCGACGGTGACGAACCCGACGATCTGCGAGTAGAGATCCCGCCGGATGATCAGCATCAGGAACCCCAGGAAGATCAGGGCCAGCGCGACGAATACCAGGCTCCAGAGCGGGATCATGTGCCCGGCCGCCGACGTCGGGCCAATCCCGAGGGGCAGCCGCCGCGACATCAGGTACGCGCCCGCTACCGACACGACGGCGAGCGCGTAGGACACCACCGGCCGCGTAATCGGTTTCAGGCGCAGCGAATCGCCGCACCGGCGGGCCGTGGCGAGAACGGCGAACGGGATCACCACGACCTTGATGAGGATCGTCGCCGCGGCCCCCGTGTATTCCGCGGGGTGAGCCGTTCTCACCGCGTGCGTCACGATCAGGCCGGCCAGGCACGCCGACGAGATCGCGTAGTGCCGCAGCATCGTGGGCAGGCGTTTTCGGCCCATCGAGAAGAAGGCCGCCAGCAGCATGCCGCCGGCGCAGACGCCTTCGAGCGAAACCATGTCGGGCGTCATAACCACCCCGCGAAGAGCCCGAACGCGAGGCTCGTCAGGCCGAGGAACAGCGAGCCGAAGAAGTACTCGGGCAAGCCGTAGAACCGGAGCTTGGCGATGCTCGACTCGAGCGCCGCCAGCAGCGCCATCACGACTCCCAGCTTGACCAGGACGACTACCGGCGCGAGCGCCAGCGCCGCAGCGCCGCTCGACGGGGCCATGAGGCCGGCCGGCACGACCACGTTCGCCAGCAGCAGCGCAAAGACCGCGAGCTTGACCATGCTCGCCAGTTCCATCAGCGCCAGGTACGGCCCCGAGTACTCGATCACCATCGCCTCGTGAACCATCGTCAGCTCGAGATGCGTGGCGGGGTTGTCCACCGGGTACCGCGCGTTCTCGCCGAGCGCGACCAGTCCGAGGGCGGCGACGGCCGGGAGGAGCCACGGGTGCGCGATCAGGCCGGTGCCCGCCACCGACAGCATGCCGTCCACGGTGGCGGACCCGGAGGCGACCGCAAACGCCGCGAACGTGACGATCAGCGCCGGCTCGAGGAATGCCGAGATCGTCATCTCCCGGCTCGCGCCCATCCCGCCGAACGAACTCGCGGAGTCGAGGCCGGCGAACACCAGGAACACCGCGCCGAGCATCCAGATCCCGGCCACGATGACGAGGTGCGAGAGCGGAGCCGCCGCCCCGCCGCGCGCAACCAGCGGCAGCAGAGTGGCGGAGAGGAGCGACGTGCCGAGAACGACGAATGGGGCCGCGCGGAACACCCACGAGGTGCTGGAGGACAGCACGATCTCCTTGCGCATCAGCGTCAGGAGCGTCCAGTAGGGCAGGAGCACCGGCGCGCCGCGGCGTCCCTGGAGAAACGCCTTGCAGCGGCGGACCACGCCGGCGGCCAGCGGCGCGAGCGTCACGACGACCACCACCTGGACGACGGTGAGGAGCGCCGGGCTCACAGCGCCACCCACAGCGTCAGGAGGAGCGTGGCCAGGATGAGCGCGATGTAGAACTGGATCACGCCGTTCTGCAGCCGCTTGAGCCACGCGCCGACGTCCTCGATGAACCGCGCGACGGGAAAGTAGAGCCCGGCCAGGACGCCGCCCACCTTCCGGAATTCCATCTCGCCGCGTCGAATCCAGGGGTTGGACGGCAGCACCGCGTGGAAGACCAGGTGCTTCTCGGCGCGGACGATGTCGCGCAGGAAGAACCGGACGGGCGCCGAGAACCCGGTCGCCGTGTACTCCATCGTCGCGTCGATGGGCTGCCCGCAATCCCAGGTGTGGTAGCGGCGGACGCGCGACGACGCGCCCAGCGCGCGTCGAAGCAACCAAGCCGCGCCGATCGCCGCTCCGAGCGCGAGGCCCAGTCCCGGGGCAAGCCACAGGCCCTGGCCGCCCGAGAACGCCGCCCCGGCCTCGACAGTCGGCCGCAGGAGGTCGAAGGCGACCGGGAACAGAGGCGACACCCACGGCGAGAGGATGCCGAGTGCCAGCACGCCCGCGGCGAGCGCAAGGACCGGTCGGCGGAGGGCCGGTGCCGGTTCCGTCGCCTCGCGCGCGCCGGCCGATCTGGGTTCGGCGAGGAAGGTGAACGAGAACAGCCGTACCATCGCGAAGACGGCAAGGCCCGCAACGAATGCGACGCCGATCAGCACGGCGACGCTGGCCACCACCAGGCCGGCGTTGTGCGTCGCGAGCGCGGCCAGCGCGGCCTGGATCAGCATGAGCTCCGCAACGAACGATCCGAACGGCGGCAGGGCGGCCGCCGCCAGGCAGAGCGCCAGCGCGCCCGCCGAGAGCCGGGGCATGCGTGAGGCCAGGCCGCCGAGCAGTTCGATCTTCCCGGTGCGCGCGCCGTGCATGACCGCGCCGGCCCCGAGGAACAGGCCCGACTTGAACAGCGCGTGCGCGAGCAGGTGGAGGAACATCGCCGCCATGACCGCGTCGGCGATGACCGGCTGGCCTTCGCGGCGCAGCAGCAGCTGGAACCCGAACATCGTGAACACCAGGCCGATGTTCTCGACGGAGCTCCACGCCAGGATCCGTTTGATCTCGCGCGCGATGTTCGCGTAGATCACGGCCACGGCCGCGCCGGCCAGGCCGAGCGCCAGCAGGCCAACGCCCCAGGCGGCCGGCATCATCGGCCAGCACACGGATGTGAAGCGCAGGAGGCCGTAGACGGCGACCTTCAGCATGGCGCCAGACATGAGCGCCGACACGTGGCTGGGCGCCCGCGGGTGCGCCTCGGGCAGCCACGCGTGAAACGGCGCGAGGCCCGCCTTCGAGGAGAAGGCGAACACCACCAGCGCCAGCGCGAGCGTCGAGGCGCCGGGCGACAACATGCCCACGCTCGAGCCCATCGTGGCGAACGTGGCGAACAAAGAGCCTCCGCCCAGCATCCCGCTCCCGACGATCAGCGCGCCGGCTCCGAACTGGGCGATCGCCAGGTAGAGCAGCGCCGCCTGGCGCGATTCCTGTTCGCCGTCGGCCATGACGAGCAGGAATGCCGAGAGCGACATGGCCTCCCAGCAGAGCAGGAAGCCGGCGAGCCCCGAGGCGAGCAGCACGCCCTGCATGCTCAGGACGAAGACCGCCGTCAGCGGCAGCACAGCCCTGAGCGGGTAGTGTTCCCGCTCGGTCTCGGTGTACGCCGCGCCGAACCACGAGGCCATCAGGGCCACCGCGTGGAGCAGGAGCAGGAAGAACGCCGAGAGGCGATCGACCACCAGCGGGGCGTTGAACAGCAGCGGGGAAGCGCCGAGCGACCGCGCGGGGAGACGCCACGCGAGGAAGACGAACGCGCCGGCGAGGCCCGTGATCCCGCTGGCGATCATCGCCGCGTGATGGATGCGTCGCGCCGCGAGCGACCGGCCGAACACACCGGCCAGCGCCGCGGCCGCGGAAAGCAGCAGCGCCGCCAGCAGGGCGGCCAACGCCAGGTCACCCGTCGTCATCGAGCCCTCCGGAGGCCGCTCGTCAGACCGATGAGGATGTTCGCCGGAGAGGGAGGGTCGCCGGGGATGCGGATGTGGACGGGAATGACTTGGTCTACGGGCCCGACCACCGCATAGGAGCCGAGCCAGATGCCGCCGGTGCACGCGCCGTCGCCGACCGCGACGACGATGCACGGGTGCGGCGCCGCGTCGTAGGTGGTGCGCAGCGCGCGCTCGAGGTTGCGGACGACCGGCCCGGTGACCATCAGGATATCCGCGTGGCGCGGCGAGGCCACGAAGGTCAATCCGAACCGCTCGATGTCGTAATACGCGTTGCCGAGCGCCAGCAACTCCAGCTCCTCGGCGTTGGTGGAGCCGGCGTCGACGGCGCGGATGCGCAGCGACCGCCCGCCGTAGAGGTCTGCCAGCACGGCGCGCAGCTCGGCGCCTGCGGCGTCCACATCATCCGCAGCGGCGGACGCCGGCGCGGCCGGCTCCGTGACGCGGGGTCCCATCAACAACGTCTGAAACAGGCGGACGAAGGACATGCGGATGGACGTCAGTCCTGTGCGGAGCCGCGCCGCGGATCCCTCCGTACGCGCAGCGGCTGCATGTAGACCTTCCCGTCGACGGTCAGTCTCACCATGTAGCCCGCGGGAAGCGCCAGCGTCCCGCCACGCCCGCCCTGCCCGCCGCCCGCCCCCGCCCCGCCTCCCGCCCCGCGGCCGCCTGCTGCCGCCCTCGGCTGCGGCGTGGCGCGCAGGTCCCACACCCACCGGTGATGTCCCGGCGATGCAGGGAGTGGAGCGGGAGTCGGCCGCCAGAAGGCTGGAATGTTGAGCGTGTTGGGATCCACCGGGGTCGGGCGGTCCGCGCTGGAGTAGCTCCGAATCGTGTCGCCTCCCGCGTCGAGGATCTCCAGCGTCACGGGGTCGGAGGGGGCCGCCTTCAGGTAGTAGTCGATGATCGCCCCGTACGGCCGGTTCTCGGCAAGCGGCTCGTCGCGCGGCTGCGGCGTGCCGTTCTCACTCGGCGGCGGCATGTTGAACGCGTCGGATGGCCGGAACAGGTACGCGTCCGCCCGCGCGACGTCGTCGGACACCTGCCGGAGCGCGGTGATGGCGTCGAGAACCCAGAAGCCGCGGCCGTGCGTAGCCACGATCAGGTCGTCCTCGTGCACTGCGACGTCGCGCATCGAGACCGCCGGCAGGTTGAGCTGCAGCGACTGCCAGTTGTCGCCGCCGTCGAACGAGACGAACACCGCCAGCTCGGTCCCCGCGAACAGCAGGCCGGGCCGCTCGGGGTCCTCCTTGACGGTCTGCACGTATACGCCGGCCGGCAGGCCGCTGGTGATCGACTGCCACGTCTTCCCGAAGTCGCGGGTCCGGTAGATGTGGGGATCGTTGTCCTCGAGGCGATGGCGATCGACCGCCGCGTACGCGGTGTTCACGTTGGCGTGCGACGCGTCCATCATCACCACCTTGCTCCAGGGGGTGAGCGCAGGCGGCGTCACGTTCTGCCAGGTTCTCCCGTCATCGCGCGTCGCCTGGATGTACCCGTCGTCCGTGCCGACCCAGACGACGCCAGGCTTCAGCGGCGACGGGGCGATGGTGTAGATGACGCCCCGGCGGAGCCCCTTCGGCGCGTCCGCGGCGGTGGCTTCATCGAGGTTCGGCGGCACGCCGGGATCTTCCCGCGTCAGGTCGGGGCTGATCCGGGTCCAGCTGTCGCCGCCGTTCGTCGTCTTGAAGAGGAACTGGTTGCTGAAATAGAGCGACCGCGGGTCGGCCTCGGAGAAGACCAGCGGCACCGTCCACGTGTGGCGCGCCGGCTCGGTCATGCCCCGCTCGGGCGAGACGTCGGTCGTTTCGCCGGTGAGCACGTTGCAGCGCGTGACCGTTCCGCCGAACACCACCTCCGGGTGCAGCGGGTCCGGGGCCGTGTAGCCCGCCTCGCCGCCCGCGCAGAGCGGAAGCCACTCGCGCGTGCCGATCTCCGCGTGCGGGCTCCGCGTCTCGACCGCGACCGAGCCACTGTCCTGCTGCGCCCCGGTCACCCAGTATGGAAACCGGTAGTCGGCTGCGACGTGATAGAGCTGCGCCGTGGACTGGTTGTACCACGAACTCCACGTGGCGGCGCCGTCGACGCTGACGACGGCGCCCTGGTCGCTCGCCAGCACCATCCGCTTCGGGTCGTCGGGGTCCACCCACAGCTGGTGATAATCGTCGCCACCCGGCGCGCCCTTGATCGCCGTCCAGCTCCTGCCGCCGTCAGCCGACCGATAGAGAGAGGTGTTCGAGACGTAGACGATGTCGGCGTTCCGCGAATCGACGGTGACCTTGCAGAAGTACCAGCCTCGTCCCCAGATCCGCTGGTCGGCTGACACGCGGCTCCACGTGGCGCCCGCATCGTCGGATCGGTACAGGCCTCCCTGCTTCGCATCGACGATGGCGTAGACGCGATGCGCGTTTGTCGGCGCCACGGCGACGCCGATGCGCCCGACGGCCTCCGACGGGATTCCCGATTTCAGCTCGGTCCAGGTGGTCCCGCCGTCGGTCGATTTGTACAGGCCGCTGCCTGGTCCGTATGAGGGAGGGTAGATCGACCACGGGGGACGCCTGGTGTTCCAAAGCGAGGCGTAGACAATCCGCGAATCGCGGGGATCGATCGCGAGGTCGACGGCGCCGACGTTCTCGTTCTTGAAGAGGACCTTCTGCCACGTGGCGCCACCGTCCCGCGATCGGAAGACGCCGCGATCGGCGTTGGGCCCGTAGACGTGGCCGAGCGCGGCGACGAAGACCACGTCGGCGTTCCTCGGATCGACGACCACGCGGCCGATCTGCCGCGTGTCGTCGAGGCCGAGGTGCCTCCACGTGGCGCCCGCGTCCGCGGACCTGTATACCCCGTTGCCGTAGGAGATCTGCGAGCGCATGTCGGCCTCGCCGGTGCCGACGTAGACCACGTTCGGGTTCGAAGGCGCCACCGCGATGGCGCCGATCGAGCCGACCGGCTGCGAGTCGAAAATCGGCGACCACGTGCGCCCCGCGTTGGTCGTCTTCCACACGCCGCCGCCGACCGAGCCGAAGTAGAACGTCGTCGGGTGCCCGGGCGCGCCGCTGACGGCGTTCACCCGGCCTCCCCGGAACGGGCCGACCATCCGCCATCGAAAGCCCGAGTACAGGCTCGGGTCGACGCGCGGCTGTCGAGCGGAGAGCCCGCCGGCCGCGGCGGCCGTCAGCGCGCACAAGGCTGTCAGCAGGCGCACGCCTGCCCGGGCACGGATCGTGTTCATGACGCGGGCTCCACGGCTACTTCACGGTGAAGGGAACGGACGCGATCTTGTTCTCCCACGCGAGCTGCAGCGTGCCCGTGTTGGCGCCGGTGCTGGTCAGCGTGATCTTGAAGGTCTCGATCGGCGCGGGCGGCTTGCTCATATCCATCGGCACGCGGCCGAGGTCCTGGTCCTTGTTGTAGGTCAGGCCCCACTGCCCGGTCTGCTTGTTGACGATGAACTGCCACGGCTCTTCGTTAATCTGCGCGAACAGCGTGTAGTCGCCCTTCGGGACGGCCAACCCCTTGATCTCGAGGTCGGCGTCGGTGTGGAGCGACGTGGCGGAGTTGGCGCCGGCGCGCCAGACGGGGTACGTCCGGTCCTTGCTGATCACCCCGCCTTCGCCGAAGACCTGGCGACCGCGGACCGACGGCGCCGAGTACTTGATGGTGATCGTCTTGCCGCCGATCGTGACGGTCGCCTCCGCCGGCGGGCTGGCCGGCGGTTTGGCCTGGGGCATGGCGGCGGAGACGGTGGCGGCAGCTGCGGCGAGCGCCACGAGCAGTGTCAGGGAGCGTCGCGACATGTCGAACCTCCTCGGGGGCCGGCCGGAAGCCGGTCGCGGATGTGGGCACACGTGCCCGTTCCTGGTAGGGATGCCAGGAAGTCATTGTACATCCGCCTGCTTCTTCCATCCCCGTTACTTCGCAATGGCCTGAACCGACAGGCTGATTTTGACCTCGTCGCCCACGAGGAACCCGCCGGTCTCGAGCGCGGCGTTCCACGTCAGGCCGTAGTCCTTGCGGTTGATCGTCAACTCGGCTTCGAAGCCCGCGCGCAGGTTGCCCCACGGGTCCTTCGCGAATCCGAGGAACGTCACGGGCACGACCACCTGCCGGGTGACGCCGTGAATCGTGAGATCGCCGGTGACCTGGTAGGTGTCGGAGCCTCGCGCGGCGACGCCGGTGCTTTTGAAGGACAGCGTGGGAAACTGCTCGACCGAGAAGAAGTCGGCCGACCGCAGGTGCGCGTCACGGTCCGGCTGGCTGGTGTCAACGCTCGCCGCCTGGATCGTCACCTCGACGGACGAGCCGGCGGGGTTCTCTTCGTCCACTTCAATCGTGCCCTCGAAGTCGTTGAACCGGCCCCGGACCCTGGTGACGAGGTGGCGAACCTGGAACGCGGTTTCCGAGTGCGCCTTGTCGACGCTGAACGTGCGAGTGGCTGTTGCGGTTGTCATTGTCGCGTCTCTCCTTCGTGGTTGTGTCGATGAGTGTGATCACACCTGTTACGCGAAAAAAAACCGGTTAGCCGCGGTCCCTGACGCGCCCGAGCAGGTCGATCAGCGTCCGCAGCCTGGTGTTGCCGAGATGTCCGAATTGCCCCTCGTGGAGCGCGTCCACCGCCGAATCGAGCGAGCCGAGGACCTTGAGCCCGGCTGCCGTGATTCTCGTCGTGACGTAGCGGCGGTCGTCGCCGCCCCGTTCCCGGGCGATGAGCTTCATGTCCTCCAGTCGGTCCAGGAGCCGGGTCACGTCAGGAACCCGGCGCACCATCCGGTTGCCGACCTCGTTCCGGCAGAGGCCGGCCGACCCAGCGCCCCGCAGGATCCGGAGCACGTTGTACTGCGTCGCCGTGATGCCATAGGGCTTCACAGCCGACTCGAACGCGTGCTCCAGTTCGGCAGCCGTTCGAAGGACGCTCAGGTGGGCTTCCTGCCCAAGACTGCGGAACGGCTTGCCCTGCTTCAATTCCGACTTCAGGTCGCTCACCACACCCCCATGATGCATGTGATAACACTTAGTGTCAAGACGCTTATTTGGCGGGTGCTCCCCTGGAGGTGGGCGACGTCGCGGGCTCACTTGCTGGCGGCGCGGATCCGCGCGGTGAACTGTTCGGCGGCCTGCTTCACGCTCTTCAGGACGTTCTCCGCGTGCCCGTTCACGCCGCCGCCCGACAGCCCGCCCGAGTGGAGCAGCGACACCAGCACCAGCGCCGGCTGGTCCTGGTACGACAGCTTCGCGGTGGTGTGGGTGAAGAGCGTGGTGTCGAACCGCGTGACACAGACGCCGGCCTGGATGCTCAGCGTGTTCACCTGCACGTAAAGATACGTGTCCTCGTCGGAGTTGCGGACGACCTTCAGCCCGCCGTCCGTGAGGACCTTCGACACCTCGTTCTCGAAGGTGACCGGGCTGAACCCGCACGACAGGGCCTGCGACCCCATGTCCTCGATCACCACGCCGACGACGGTGATGCCCTTCAACTCGGCGTCGGGCTTCTGCGCGGATGCGGCGAGCGCCGGGCCGATCAGGCACGCCGCCGCCATGGTGAACGTGGCGAGGAATCTGGATGCAATGGGTCGGGTGCGCATGGCGGCCTCGTGAACGGGGTCAGGTCCCCCGTTGGGATGGGGCGGCGTCCCTGTTTCCGCCCACCGGCGCGATCACGACCTTGACCAGCATCCGGTAGCGGACGGCGACCCCCGCTCTGGTCGCAGGCTTGTAGCGCCAGTCCATCGCGGCACGGGCGACCAGCGCGCCGTACAAAGTCTCCGCCGATTGTCGCAGTTCCGCCGACTCGACGCTGCCGTTGGCGGCGACGACCACCTCGACCACCACTTCTCTCGCCATGCCGGTCGGCCTCATGGTGTCCGGGATCCGCACGTCCTTCCGAAGCGCTTCCGGCGGGGTGACGTCCGCGGACGATGCGTCGTAGACCGCCCTGGTCGGCGAGGCGGGCGGCGACGAACCTGCCGGCGGAACGCCTCCGGCCCCGGGAGAGTCGGGCGCAGGTTTGGCGGCGGGCGCGGGCGGCGGCGCTGCGGCCGCGTGGGCCAGGTCGCCGAACGCCTTCGCCACCATCCGCATGTCCGCCCGCGCGCCTGGCTCCAGCGTCAGGTCCGGGTCGTCGAGCAGCGAGAGTACACGCGTGAAGCCCGTGGCCGCCGAGCCGAAGTCCTTGCGGTCGTAGGCCTCCTTGGCGCGAGAGTAGACCTGTTGAATGAGGCCGGGCAGCGCGCGCCGCCGCACGTCGCGAAACGCCGCGCGGATCTTGGGCGCCGCGTCGTCCTCGCCAGGCTGATAGAACGGGTCGAGGTCGAGGATGACCTCAATCGACTGCTGCGCGTCCGCCTTGCGATCGAGCGCGAGCAGGCAGAGCGCGCGGCCCCGCTCGATCGTGAGCGCCGCGCCCGGCGCCGGGTTGGCGCCCGACTTCAGCGCGTCGAAGGCCTTGAGCGCGTCCTCGTATTGGGCGGCTGCGTAAAGGGCCTGCGCGGACGCAAGGCCATCCTGGGCCCGCGCGGCCTGAGCGCAGGTCAGGAGCAGCCACGGCACGAGCAGGAAGGCGACGTGTCTCATTGTCGGAGGTCCACCCCGATGCGAACCGGCGCCGTCAGCGAAATGACCACCGTCCGCCGCTGTTCGGCGAAGCGCGGATTCCGGAACAGCAGCTCGTGCGAACCGAGCGGCACCGAGTAGTTGGCCACCGGCGTTTCGCCGATCACCTTGCCGTCGAGGACGACCTCGGCCCACGGCACGGCGTTCACCGAGAGCGTCCCGTTCGGCACCTTGACGGCAACCTTCGCGACCACGCCGGCGTCGATCCTGACCGGCGCCGTGGTCTCGAACCCGAGGGCCGCGTTCACCAGCCGAAGCGTGCGGCGGCCGGGCATGAGCATGATCTGCTGATTCCGGCTGCTGCCGACGAGCGAGTCGCCGTCGTACACCTGGAGTTCGATCGGCGCGGCGATCGCGGCCCAGCCCACCGCCATCGAGGGGTTGGTCTCCGTGAGCGGGACCAGCAGCGTCGCGGTCACGCCCGGCGCGATCGTCACGCGTTCGTTGACGACCCGGTTGCCACTCGTCAGGGCGACGGCATGGTCGCCCGGCGCGAGGTCCTCGACGTCCACGGGCGTCGTCCCCCGCTGCACCCCGTCGATGTAGACCGCCGCCCCCTGAGGAACCGTCGCGACGTGCAGCGCCCCGGTGAGGGGTTCGGCAGGCAGGTCGAGGTGATGGACGACCTCCTTGCCCGCTGTCAGCGTAACCTCGAGCGGGCGCGACGATGCGCCCTTCTGGAGCAGCAGCACGTGCCGCCCCTGCGCCAGCCGCACGGTGAGCGGGGTCGTCCCGAGCCGGCGGCCGCCTTCGGTCACATCCCAGCCCGGCGGCGCGGTCTGGATGACGAGCGTGCCGAGCGCCTCGGGGGACGACATCCCCAGTCGGCCGAGGACGGACGCGGGCGCACCGAACACGGCCAGCAACAGACCGACGGCGAGCACAACGGCCGCCACGCCCAGCGCCACCGGGTTGAGCGCGTGGCGGCGGAGCCAGGCGCGCCGGGCGACCTTCTCGGCGACTTGCGCCTCGGTGGGGAAAGCGGCCAGCGGGTCGGGCGCGTCGGCACGCGAGCCGCGCGGGCGCTTCGCTCCTGCCGGAGGCGGGACGGGCGGTGTCGGAATCTCGACTTGGCTCATGTCTCCGGCGCCCTGGCCGGACAGTCGCATCTACGGTAGTAACCCATCAGTATGGGTCCTGACGGCGACTTGTCAAGGAAAGTCGCTAAACGGCAGCAGCAGCTTGGCAACGGCGCCGACAATGGGAGCCACCCAGATCGGTCTCGGTGGGAGTCCTCGCAGCCCAATCGTCCGGCTACAGACTACCACCTTGCTCTCCGCCAATCACGACCCTGCACTGTCGCGTCCGTCCGCGGCACGTGCAGCCCTCGGTTTCCGGGGAGAGTATGATCGACACCAGGGCGGAGGGCTGGCGCTCGTCGATAGGCTCTCCGAGCGATTCGGGGCGGTCCCGAGGCCGGTTCTGGACAAGGAGGAGCCCGATGTCGTTGAGGCGTTGTTCGGTCTGTGCAGCGGTGCTGCTGGCGGCGCTAGCCGTCACCGCCTTCTCGGCGGGGCCGATCGTCGGTGTCGTGCTGAAAGACGGCCGGCGCTTCAGCGGAATGCTCGTGGCCCAGCGGGCAGACCGTGTCTGGCTGGAGATCGACAACCGGCAGTACAGCTGGTCCCCGGGTGAAATCGCCGTCATCGAGTTCGTGCCGGGGCGGGCGGCCCGGCGTGAGATGTCCGAGTTGTCGTCCGTGCCCGGCCGATTCGAGGGCGGACCTGCAGCCGCGGTGGCGATGCAGGACGGTCAGATGATCGTCGGCAGGTTCGGCGGCATCCAGGATGACGGACGGCTGGTGGCCTTTTCCACGGGCGGAAGGAACCGCGCGGACGTGAGCACGAGCCACATCGCGCGTCTCTATCTCGACCCGGAGGCGGCGCGACGCCTGTACGAATCGAACGCGGTCGTCGACGCCGTCCCGGAGCCCGAGCGGCCGGCGGCGAACATCTCGCACCCGTTGGGGCCCTTCAACGTGGATGGGCGGGCGGCCTGGGTGAGGACGGGGGTCGTCGTGCGCCAAGGTGAGCGCGTCTCGTTCGAGGCCTCGGGGCAGGTGCGCTGGGGCCAGGGCCGCGAGCAGGTCGCGGGTCCGGAGGGTGCGGACAACCCGGACCGGGTGCGGCGGGACTATCCCGTCCCACAATTGGGCGCCGGAGCGCTCGTGGGCCGTGTGGAAGACAGCCAGCCGTTCGCCATCGGCGCGAGCCGGGATCCGATCGTCATGCCGGCCGGCGGCGAGTTGTACCTGGGCATCAACGACAACCTGAGGAGCGACAACGGCGGTGGCTTCTCGGTTCGCGTCATCCCCGACACTCGGTATCCCGGCCGGCCCGGCGGGGCCAGGGAGGAGGGCTACGGCCAAGGTTACGGCCAGGGCCATGTGGATTTCGCCGACGCCGTGGCGGTGCGTGTGGACGCGCGCCAGGAGTGGGGCCGGACCGGTGTGACGGTTCGCCGGGGCGATTGGATCGCGTTCCAGGCGACCGGGCAGATTGCCTGGGGCCAGGGAGCGACCCAGAGGGCGGGACCCGAGGGCGCGCCCATGGAGGCGTCAGTCCGCCGGGACTACCCGGTCCCCTCGGCGGGCGTCGGCGCTCTGGTGGCCAAGGTCGACGGTGCCGCGCCGTTCCTGGTCGGCGCCAGCACCGAGCCGATCGTCATGCCGGCCGACGGCGAGCTGTACCTGGGCGTCAACGACAACCGGCGAAGCGACAACAGCGGGTTCTTCCAGGTCCGGATCGCCCAAGTGCGGCGTCGCGCCCCTTCTACTTGGCGCCCTTCGGGACAAGGCCTTCCTTGGCCATTTCCTGAATGACCTCTTTGACGAGTTCCTTGACCACCTGCTGGGCGTCCTTCGGGTTGGTCTTCTCGCTCGCGCCGGCCCACATCAGCTGGTTCTTCGGCACGTTGAACACGAGCGTCTCGATGGTCACGATCCGGTCCACCTGGGTGCTGCCGCCTCCCAGCACGACGACGCTGCTCCAGCCGTAGCCGTAGTAATTCCAGAAGGACCCATAGTACGGCTGGGCCCACGTGTCCGGCGTGTACACCGTCTCCTTCTCTGTCATCACGACGCGCATGGCGACCACGCCGGTGACGCCGGCCCGTTCGAACCACGGTCGGGCCTTGTCCCTGTCGCGCAGTTCTTCGCGCGGGATCATCCGGTAGGCGGCCACCCCCTGGAGGCCGCGCGCGGTCAACTCGCGGGCCAGTGCCTCCTCGGCGGAGATCTCGAGGTTCTGATCCCCGGTGATGACCAGCGCGACCACCTTCTTGCCGGCGAAGTTCAGGAGGCCGGACTCGGGTGACTTCCACGTGGACTTGAACTTCGCCGCCAGCAGGGCCGACGCCGACGCGACGACCACAATGGCGACGAGCATCAGTACGAAAAACGTTCGGGGAGTTCTGCGCATCCGTCGTGTTCTCCTGGCAGACACTATAGCGTGGATCCTCCCCCGTTCAGGAACGCTCCTCCCCGAGGACGCCCGACGCGAAGGCACGAAGGACCCGCTGGTCGACGCCGCTGGCCTGCAGCAGTTCCTTCGAGATGAACCCGTTGGCCTGGATCACCCGCGCGATCGCGCCCGTCCAGCCGGTCTGATGGCTGGCTCCGATGCCGGCGCCGTTGTCCCCGTGATAGTACTCGTAGAACAGGATCAGGTCGCGCCAGTGCGGGTCGGTCTGGAATTTCTCCGTGCCGCCGTACACGGGTCGGCGGCCGTCCGCGTTCCGTTCGAACGTCGAGATCAGCCGCTCGGCGAGTTCGTGCGCGACCTCGAGCAGCGTGAGCTGCCTGCCGGAACCGGTCGGGCACTCCACGGTGAACGAGTCGCCGTAGTACGCGGCCAGGCGAAGCAGCGCGTTGTAGAGCAGGAAGTTGACCGGCATCCAGACCGGGCCGCGCCAGTTGGAGTTGCCGCCGAACATCCCGCTGTCGGAGTCGCCCGGCAGGTACGAGACCCGGAAGTCCTGCCCGGCGTGCGTGAAGACGAACGGGTGATCACGGTGATAGCGCGACAGCGCCCGGATGCCGTGAGGGCCGAAGAACTCGTTCTCGTCCAACATCCTCGCCAGGACGCGCCGCAGCTTCCGTTCGTCGAGGATCGAGATCAGGCGCCTGCCTGCCACGCCCGGGGTGGACGGCATGTGGATGTTCGCCGTCAGGTCGGGCCGGCGCGCCCCGAACAGCCTCGCCTGTGCGACGAACACCGGCAATTTCTCGAGGATGTCTTCCTCGAAGATGGCCACGGCCGCGAGCGGCAGCAGGCCCACCATGGACCGCACCTTCAGCCGCATGGCGTGGCCGTCCGGCAGGCGCAGCACGTCGTAGAAGAAGCCGTCCTCCTCGTCCCACATTTCGTCGAGGTTTTCGCCGGGACGGTCCATCGCGGCCGCGATGCCGATCGTGTGCAGGAAGAACTTCGTGACGAACTCCTCGTAGTGGGGTTCGTGCAACGCCAGTTCCACGGCAATCCGCAGCATCTGCTGGCTGAAGAACACCATCCACGCCGTGCCGTCGGCCTGCTCGAGGGAGCCCCCCGTCGGCAGTGGCGCGCTGCGGTCGAACACCCCGATGTTGTCGAGCCCGAGGAAACCACCCTCGAACACGTTCTTGCCGAACCGATCCTTGCGATTGACCCACCAGGTGAAATTCATCAGCAGCTTCGCGAAGGCGTACTTCAGGAACTCGATGTCGCCCTTGCCGCCGTGGAGCTCCTTGTCCTGCAGGTAGATCTGAATGGTGGCGTAGGCGTGCACGGGAGGGTTGACGTCGCCGAAGTTCCACTCGTAGGCCGGCATCTGGCCGTTCGGGTGAAGGTAGTCGTTGCGGAGCATCAGGTCCAGCTGCGTCTTCGCGAACCCCGGGTCCACCGAGGCCAGGGCCAGGGTGTGGAATGCCAGGTCCCATGCCGCGTACCACGGGTACTCCCACTTGTCCGGCATCGAGATGATGTCGTCGTTGTACATGTGGAACCAGTCGCAGTTGCGTACCCCGCTGCCTCCGGCGAGCGGCGTTCCCGGCTCGACGCGGTGCTCCCTCAACCACGTATAGACGTCGTAGTAGAAGTACTGCTTGCTCCAGAGCATGCCGGCGAGCGCCTGCCGCATGACGCGGGCACGGTCCGGCGCGGCCTTGACCGCCGGCGGCGTGATGCTGTCGTAGAACGCGTCGGCCTCGGCGAGCCGGTCCTTGAAGATCTCGTCGAACGCGGCGAACGGGCTGCGCGGCGCGCCCGCGGCGGCGCGCGTCAACCGCAGGCGCACGACCTCGGTCTCGCCCGGGGCAACCTGCAGCACGTAGTGGGGGGCGGCCTTCGTGCCCGTGCCAGCGGGGTTGATGGCGTTCGTGCGCCCGTGCACCACGTAGTTGTTGATGCCGTCCTTGACAAACGGCGAGGCATTCGGCGCCGCAAACAGCCGTTCGTTGTTGGTGTCGTTCTCGGTGAAGAGCAACGGCACCGCGCCCTCGCAGAACAGGCTGTAGTCGGACAGGAACCCCTGGAAGAGCGAGTCGGTGTGATGGACGGTAATCACGCTCGAGCCGTCATGGGCCCCACGCGCGAGAACGGGCCTGCTGCCGCCGCCGGCCCACGACCACGTGTTGCGGAACCACAGCGTGGGCAGGACGTGCAGCGGGGCCGCTTCGGGGCCGCGGTTGCTGGCGCTGATCCTGATCAGCAGATCCTCCGGCCCGGCCTTCGCGTATTCGACCACCACGTCGAAGTACCGATCGCCGTCGAAGACCCCGGTGTCCAGCAGTTCGTACTCCAGCTCGTGCTTGCCGCGCCGCCGATTCGTCTCGACCAGGTCCGCATACGGGTACGCCGCTTGCGGATACTTGTAGAGGTATTTCATGTACGAGTGGGTCGGCGTGCTGTCGAGGTAGAAGTAGTACTCCTTGACGTCTTCGCCGTGGTTGCCCTCGCTGTTGGTCAGGCCGAAGAGCCGCTCCTTGAGGATCGGGTCGCGTCCGTTCCAGAGCGCCAGCGCGAAGCACAGCACCTGGTGGTCGTCCGAAATCCCGGCCAGGCCGTCTTCGCCCCAGCGATACGCGCGCGATCGCGCCTGGTCGTGCGTGAAATAGTCCCAGGCGTTGCCGAACTCGCTGTAGTCCTCGCGGACCGTGCCCCACTGCCGTTCGCTCAGGTAGGGGCCCCACTTCTTCCATGGGACCGCTCCTCCGTGCGCTTCCTGCAGCCGCTGAACCTCGGGGTTCTTGTCCTGATTGGGCCGGTGCACTGCTGTCATCGTCGTTCCCTCTCTATTGGCGCCGTGTCAGCGCGAAAACGGAAGCGTTCCAGGGCGGCACGTCCAGGTAGAGCCCGCGTGCCTGCAGGTCGTTGCCATCGCGTTCGTAGACGGCGTCGCCGAGGAGGTCCTCGAGCCGCCACTGGCGGTCGCCGAGGTCCGTGAACGGCAGCCGGACGTAGCACTGGCTCTGGTTGGGGGCGTAGTTCACCGTCACCAGCAGCCGGTCGTCGTCTGCGCCGTGCCAGGCAAAGACCACGAGACAGTCCGAGGTCCAGTTGCCCTCCCAGGCGGGCGCGCATTCCAGCAGTTGCCACCGCCCGCCCCGAACGGCCGGCCGCCGGAGCACCGCCAGGAGCCGGTCGTAGAACCGCGCGAGCCCCTGGTCGGTGTCTTCATGCGGGGCCCTGCAGAGGTGCGGCGAAATCCGGGTCCGCCAACCCTCGAACTGGCCCTGGTGGAAGAACCGCAGCCCGGGGCCGAGAAACGTGATGGCCGCAGCAGCCGCGTGGACGTCGGGCGGGAACGTGGCTGCCGCACGCGGCTCGTCGTGGTTCTCGAGAAAGCGAGCCATCTTGTCCTGGTAGTCGCGGCCCGCGTGGAAGTGTTCGCGCACCGGACGGGCATGGTGATCGCGGAGCCGGTCGTACAGCCGTTTGTCGTAGGTGTAGTCGAATCCCTGCTGCTGCAGCTTCCACTCGAGGTCCCAGTAGACCTCGGCCATGAAGCAGAACTCCGAAGAACGCTCCCGCACGTGTTTCGTCGCATTCGGCCAGAAGGGCCGCGTGGGGATGCCCCACGTCCGCTCGAACACCTCGGGCAGCACCAGCATGGCCATGTCGCAGCGCACGCCGTCGCACTGCCCGGCAATCTTCAGAAGTTCCGCGATCATCGCGTTCTGGGTCGCCGGGTTGCCGTAATTGAGCTGCAGGGTGTCCGGCCATCCCGGGAAGTACGGATCGCGTCCGTGCGCCAGGATCTGGTGGCCGTGCCGGCCGGCGGCCCGGGTGTAGTTCTCCGGGGCTCGTTCGAGGTCACTGTCCGTGCCGGAGACGTAGTACTCGGGGTGGTCGTTGACCCAGGGGTGATCCAGGCCGGTGTGGTTCGGCACGAAATCGAGCATCAGGCGAAGGCCCCGCACCCGGAGGCGATCGCGGAGCCTGGCGAGCGCGGCGTCGCCTCCCAGCTGTTCGTGGACCGTGTAGCCGGTGATGGCGAACCCGGAACCCGGGATGTCGTCCTCACGCAGGTCCGGCAGCGTCTTCTCGAACTCCCTGCGCCAGCCCGGGTTCGAACGCGAGACGCGGCGCCCCTCCGCGCCGGTCTGCCAGACGCTCAGGAACCAGACCCAGTCGAACCCCCGCGCCGCCACGCGATCGAGGTCGGCGTCCGGGATATCGTCGAGCGTCGCTGCCCTGCCCAGGGCCAGCGAACGTTCGGTCAGCCACACACGCGTGTTGATCTGGTAGAGCGACGGGCAGCCGGCCGCAGGCTCGACACGACCGGAAGCGCTGTGCAAGGCCATGACGTACCTTCCAGTGTAAGCCCATCGGCGCGGCGGTGACGACCAGAGTGTCTGCCAGGCGACAGCCAGCACGGCCTGCCGTCACACCCCAACATACGCCGCTCGGCGGCAGGAGTTCAATCCAACCCCGATCAACAACAGGTGACTGGCCCGCCGTTCAACGCATCAGCATCCGGTACAACACGAGTACCACGACGGCGCCGAGAATCGACATCAGCCAGTGCGCGGAGTAATTCGGATTGCGCCGGACGGCGCGTCCAACGAACGTGCCGAGGACCGAACCGACCAGGCCGATGATCATCGTGACGATGATCCCACCAGGATCGTTGCCCGGAAGCAGCAGCTTCGCGACCGCGCCGACGATGAGGCCGAACAAGGCTTGTCCAATCAGGTGAAACATCGCCTTCTCCTTAGGTATGCCATCCGCCCTTCGATCACGCCGGGTGAACCACGCGGTCTGGTCAACGCGAACCGACTCGCGGGGCTGGGTCCGGGGCGCCCGCCACGAGCGGGTAGACGATCCCGGCGAGGGCGGCGCCGACAATGGGTGCGACCCAGAAGAGCCAGAGCTGCTGGAGCGCCCAGCCGCCCACGATGAGCGCCGGCCCGGTGCTCCGCGCCGGGTTCACTGATACGTTCGTGACGGGGATGCCAATCAGGTGGATGAGCGTCAGGCACAACCCGATGGCAATCGGGGCGAACCCCTGCGGTGCGCGCGGGTCGGTCGCGCCGAGGATGACCACGAGGAACATGAAGGTGAGCACCACCTCGGCGAGGAGGCCTGCCCCCAGCGAGTACTGGCCCGGCGAGTGCGCGCCGTAGCCGTTGGCGGCAAAACCGCCGGCGACGTCGAATCCCGCCTTCCCGCTCGCGATGAGGTACAGGACCAGCGCCGCAACCAGGCCGCCCGCCACCTGGGAAACGACGTAGGGCAGCAGGTCCGAGGCCGGGAAGCGCCTGCCGACCACCAGGCCCACGGACACCGCCGGATTCAAGTGGCATCCGGAGATGTGGCCGATGGCGAACGCCATCGTCAGCACCGTGAGGCCGAAGGCGAGCGCGACGCCGAGCAGGCCGATGCCGACGTTGGGGAAGGCAGCCGCGAGGACCGCGCTGCCGCACCCTCCGAACACGAGCCAGAACGTTCCGATGAACTCAGCAAGAGCACGCCGGGACAGGGCCATGAGAACCTCCGTGTCTGACGCTTGCAGTGTTCGAGACGGACGGGCCGAAAAGCGCGCCGTGGGCCTCAGAGTGAGCTCTCAGGGAACTTGTGTGTGTGCGTGATCCGCGATCACGACGTGGCTCACGCCGGCGATGTCATCGAGATGCACGAAGACCTTGGTGTGTTGCGACTGTCCGAACGGAATCTCGACGCGCTCCTCGTCGTTCGGCGCGAGCCAGCGGTCCACGTATCGCCGGACGTGCTCGCCATCCGCATCCGTTTCCAGGCGCACGCGAAGCAGCCGCGCCCGGTGGGGCCCGACGTTCCTGATGGTGGTCTCGGAGATGAGCTGGCGCTTGACGGCATCGGCCGGCTGGTCCGGCATCTCGCGGTTGTGCGTGTGGCACGCGATCGTCGGGACGACCGAAAGCGCGTACGTCTTGCAGGCCGTTTCAACCATCTCTTTGGTCGCGGCCACCATCTCCTGGTTGGCCGCAAGCAGCTTCCGCGTCGTCCACGCGTAGGAGCCCGTAATCACGACAAGGGCACCCGTCAGAATCGCCGGCCAGGTGTTGGGATCCATCTTCGGGTCTCCGTTCGCGAGGGACCGTGCTGCGGGTTAGAAGGATACTCCCATCCAATTGGAGCGGCAATTAGACCAGCATCTGGCGGGCGGTCTCTGGCGGGCGGTCCCCCGCGAGCGCGACGACGGTGCCGCGAGCGCACACGTGCATCAGCTTCCACGTCGCGGCGGCCGGCCGGCGAGAGGAAGCTATCGCCGACGACCGCCCCTCAGCCGCCGGCCGCGGCCTTGATGGCCTCCTTCACCCGTTGAGGCGTCAGCGGAAGGCGGAAGAGCCTGGCGCCCGTGGCGTCGAACAGCGCGTTGGCGATCAAGGGCGCCACGCACGTAATCGTGGGCTCGCCGCACCCCTGCGGCGCGAGTTCCGGGTTGTCGATCAGGATGGTCTCGATGTCGGGGACCCGCGAGAATCGGGTGATGTCGTAGCTGTCGAAGTTCCGTTCCTTGATGGCGCCGCCGTCGAAGTGAATCTCCTCGGTGAGGACCGACGACAGCCCCATGACGATGCAGCCTTCCATCTGCGCCCGGGTTCCCTCGGGATTGACCACCTGGCCGAGGTCCTGCGCCACCGTGACTCGCTTGACGCGGATCTGCCCGCTCGCCTTGTCTACCGCGATTTCGGCCATCGCCGCGACACAGGTGTTCAGGTAGTCCAGCAGCGCGACGCCCCAGCCGCGCCCGCTCGGGCCCCTGCCCGGCGTCCATTTGAAAGAGTCTGCCACGGCCCTGAGGACCCTGATCAAGCGCGCGTCCGAGAGGTTCCTCAGCCGGAATTCCACCGGGTCCATTCCCACCTTGGCCGCCATGACGTCGATGTGCGACTCGCGGGCGAAGATGTTGGTGTTGCTGCCAGGGCCCCGCCAGGCGCCGGTGGGGAAGGGATGGGGACCTCCGCCGCCGAAGGACCCGGTCGCGACCGTTCTCAGGTGAGGCACGTCGTAGATCATCTGAGAGCTGCGGTCGCCGGCGAAGAAGACCTGGAAATCCCACGAGACGATCCGGTTCGCGGCGTCCAGCCCCGACTTGATGGCGACGTATGCCGCAGGCCGGAACGTGTCGTAGAAGAACTCCTCCTCACGGGTCCAGACGACCTGCACGGGCGCTCCGGCGAGCCTCGACAGCCGCGCGGCCTCGACCGCCTGCGGGCCCGCGCTCTTTCCGCCGAATCCGCCGCCGACCAGCGGGGTGATCACGCGCACCTTCTCTTCCGGCACGCCCAGCGCCCTGGCGACTTCCACCTGCACCCCAAAGGGCCGTTGGGTGGACACCCACACTGTCGCGTCGTTCACGCCCACCTGGGCCAGTGCCGAGTGGGTCTCCATCGGCGCGTGCGCAATGTAAGGGGTGAAGTAGCTTTCGTCGAATCTGATCGACGACAGGTCGTGCCCCTTCCCGAGGTCGCCCTTCTCCTCGACCGTCCGGCCCTGGGCTGCCTGGGCCATCAGGTGCTCGCGGATGTTGCCGTCGTTCACGCTGGCTGGCGGAACGGCAAAGTCGGCTTTGATCTGCGCGAGCGCCGACGCGGCCCCGTCGGAGGTCGGATGCACGACGCCAATGAAGTCGCCCTCCTGGAAGACCCGCGCGTCCTTGTACTTCCGGGCCGAGGAGAGATCGGCGCTTGTGAGCCGCGCGCCGTGTGCCGGCGGCCTGAGGACCCGGCCGTGGAGCATGCCCGGCAGCCGGATGTCTCCGGTGAACTCCGCCTTCCCGGTGACCTTCTTCAGCCCGTCCCCGCGCGAGAGGCGCTTGCCGATGACCGTGAATGCGGATGGACTCTTCAAGGCCGGTTTCGTGTCGAGGTGCCTCTCGATCCGCCGGCCCCTGGCCAGCGCGCCGTACGCCACGCGGGTGCCGGAGTTCTGACGGTCGAAGACGAAACCACCTTGCGCGGCGAGCCGCGCGGGCGGCAGCTTCAGTTGTTCTGCGGCAAGCTGGATGAGCACCTCTCGGGCCTCGGCGCCGGCAGCCCTCAGGGCCGGTCCGAAGTACTTGATGCTGCGCGAGCCGTTGGTACCCCCATCCCACGGACACAGCCCGGTGTCGCCCATCACCATGTCCACGGCGTCGAACGGGACGTCCAGTTCCTCCGCGATCATCTGGGCCAGCGCGGTCGTGTTCGCCTGTCCCATCTCGACCTTCCCGGAATAACACGTGACCCGGCCATTCTCGGCGATTCTCAGGTACGCGTTGAAATCGTCCGGATAGGACCGCTGCCCGCCCCGTTCCTGCTCCAGCGAGGACAGGCCGTCGATCGAGAACAGCACGAACACTCCGGGACCGGCCAGTTTCAGGAATGCGCGGCGTTCCATCATTCCCCTCCACCGTGGATATCGCCCGGCCATTCTAGCCCCAGTGGCGCCGCGGAAGCACATCCGTGCCCTGCCGCGAGCCGAGTGCGGTGAGCCGAGCGCCGCGAGATAAGTTGACGACGGGCACCGATTGAATACAATCCGACACGACCGATCTTGTGATCTTGCCCACGCGGCGCAGCAACCCTTCCAGTTTGCGTCCTGTGATGTTGAGACTGACGACGTGACCGAACGCCCGGACGCCCGCACGATCAAGGAGGCGCTGGAACGGGAGCGCGTGATTTCAGACCGCAGGCCGGCGGAGTTCGCCGTTCGCGAGAGCGAATCGCAGTACCGGCTCCTCTTCGTGTCGAATCCAAGCCCGATGTGGGTGTTCGACGAGGAGACGTTGCGGATCGTTGCGGTCAACGACGCGGCGATCCAGCAGTACGGGTGGACCCGGCCGGAGTTTCTCGCGATGACGGTGCTGGACGTGCGGTTGGCCGAGGATCGCGCGTCGGCCCGAGACGTCATCGAGCGGCACCGCGGAGCCTACGACACCAACATCGGGATGGTCCGTCACTGCCGGAAGGACGGAACGCCGATGGAGGTGGAGATCAGCGTCAGCTCCATCCACTTCTCGGGGCGCCCCGCCCGACTCTGCTCGATGAACGACGTCACCGCGCGCAGGCGGAGCGAGGAGGCGTTGCGTGGCTGCGAGCTGCTGATGCAGCAGAGCCGCGACATCCTCCTGCTCGTGCGCCGAGACGACGGCCGCATCCTCGAAGCCAACCTGGCGGCCGCGGTAGCCTACGGCTACAGCCGCGACGAACTCCTGGCGCTGTCGATCCACGAACTGAGGGCGCCCGGCACGGAGAGGCTCACCGAATCACAGCTGGTCGAGGCCGACGCGCGCGGGCTCCTCTTCGAGAGCATCCACCGTCGCAGGGACGGCTCGACCTTCCCGGTGGAGGTGAGCTCCCGCGGCGTCGCCATCGGCGAGACTCGCACGCTCGTGAGCGTGGTGCGCGACACGACCGAGCGGAAGCTGGTCGAGGCGGCGTTGCTCAGGGCCTACGGGAGGACCACCGCCATACTCGAGTCGATCGCGGACGCCTTCTACTCGCTCGACGACCAGTGGCGCTTCGTCGTGGTGAATCCCGCGGCTGAACGGGCTCCATTCGGGCGGCCGGCGAGCGACCTTCTCGGCAAGGTCATCTGGGACGTCTTTCCGTCCATCGTGGGCACGCGCATCCACCAGCATTACCTCGACGCCGTCGAGAAGCACCGCCGCGAACACTACGAAGCGCCGTCGCCCCTGAACGGTCGCTGGTACGAAGTGTTCATGTTCCCGCAGGCGGGTGGCCTCGACGTCTACCTCCGCGACATCGACGACCGCAAGAAGACCGAAGAGGCGCTTAGAAACGCCTACGACGGTCTCGAGCAGATGATCCGTGACCGTACCGCCGATCTCCAGGCCGCGAACCGGATCCTCCGGATGATCAGCGCCTGCAACGAGGCCCTCGTACGGGTCGCCGACGAAACGGCGCTACTCCGACAGGTCTGCCAGATCATCCACGAGCAGGGAGGGTGCCGGATGGTGTGGATCGGCTATGCCGAGGACGACGCCATGAAGAAGCTTCGGCCCGTGGCGTCGGCGGGATTCGAAGACGGCTATCTGGACACGGCGCAGATCACCTGGGCCGACGAACAGCGCGGTCGCGGGCCGACCGGCACGTGCGTCCGCACCCAGACGGTGCAGGTCTGTCGCAACTTCCTCACCGACCCTGCGGTTCTGCCCTGGCGGGACCACGCGTTGAAGCGCGGCTACCAATCGTCCATCGCCCTGCCGCTCCGATCGGGAGGCCGGGTCTTTGGCGCGTTGACGATCTACGCCAGCGCGCCGGACGCCTTCGACGAAGGGGAGGTCGAGTTGCTGACGGAACTGGCCGACGATCTGGCGCTGGGGATCACGGGGCTCAGGACCCAGGTCGAGCGGGACCAGGCGCGGCAGGAGGCAGAGGATCGCGCGGAACAACTGCGCGCGCTGGCGGCTGAGTTGGGTGAGGCCGAGCAGAGGGAGCGCGGGCGGTTGGCTAGAGTGATTCACGATCACCTGCAGCAGCTGCTGGTGGGCGCGAAGTTGAACCTCGCCGCGCTGGCGCCGAAGACGGCCGCCAGGTCGCAACGGCAAGCCGCCGACCGGGTGACCGCCATTCTGGACGAGGCGATCAGGGAGGCCCGGTCGCTGACCGCGGATCTCAGCCTTCCGGTCCTGCACGAGAAGGGACTCGTCGCCGGCATCGAGTGGTTGAGCCAGCAGGTCCAGCAGCAGCATCGTCTGAAGGTCGCGGTGAAGGCCGACGCTGGAGCCGAGCCGGCGGCCGAGACGGTGCGCATGTTCCTGTTCGACGCCGTCCGCGAACTGCTCTTCAACGTCGTCAAACACTCCGGGTCGGATCGAGCGACCGTCGAGATCCGCAAGTCCGCGGCGGGCCAGGTCCAGGTGGTCGTGGCGGACTCGGGTGTCGGCTTCGACCCGTATCAGCTCAAGGCCAGCGGCAGCTTCGGCCTGTTCAGCATACGAGAGCGATTGCGCCACCTGGGCGGCCAGCTGGACGTGGAGAGCGGCCTCGGAAAGGGAAGCCGGTTCACGATGAGCGTCCCGGCCGGCGCCGAGAGGCCATCCGACGGTGTCGGTCCCACCCGGCGGGCCGGACCGCCGACACCCACCATCGAGGTCGCAGAGCCGCGCAGCGGCGGTCGGAAGACCCGCATCCTGGTGGCCGACGATCATCCGGCGATGCGGCAGGGCCTCTCCCGCCTGCTTCGTGAACAGCCGGGTTTCGAGGTCGTCGGCGAGGCGGGTGACGGCGTCGAGGCGGTGGAGATCGCGCGGCAGCTGCGCCCCGACGTCGTACTCATGGACGTCAGAATGCCCCGCGCGAGCGGACTCGAAGCGACGATGCAGATCGCGTCCGAGTTTCCGGGAATCCGGGTGATCGGGCTGTCGATGGACGCGACCGATGACACGTCGGCCGCGATGCTCAAGGCCGGCGCCGTCGCGTATCTCGCCAAGGGCTGCCCTGTGGAGGAACTCATGGCCGCGGTCCGAGCCTGCGTCGGCTCACCCGGGAAAGAGGATGCCGTCTAACCCGGGGGCCGGCAGACGTCGCCCACGCCTCGCGTGACGAAGCGGAAAAACGCCCGCAAAAAGCGGCCTTGACGCCGTCTCTCAGTCCTGTCGCAAGGCGACGATTGGGTCCACCTTCGCCGCTCGACGAGCCGGAACGTAGCATGCCAGGGCCGCCACGCCAATCAGCGACGCCGCCACCGCGACGAACGTGAACGGGTCGGTCGGCGTGACGCCGAACAGCAGCGACTGGATTGCGCGGGCGGTCGCGAACGACCCTGCCACTCCGACTGCCACCCCCACGAGCGTCGTCGTCAATCCCTGGCGCAGGATCAGGCTCATGACTTCGGTCGATCTCGCGCCGAGCGCCATCCGCACCCCGATTTCCCGGGTTCGCTGCGCGACGCCGTACGCGACCACTCCATAGACGCCGGCGACGGCGAGGAGCAGGCCGGTCAGCGCGAAGACCACCACCAGTGTCAGGTTGAACCGGCGGGACCCCAACGAGGCGGAGTATATCTCTGTGAACGTCCGGAAACGCGGCGGCACGTCGGGTGCTTCGTCGTGCAGGATCGCACGCGCAGCGGCGGTCACCTGGCTGGCGTTGGCCTCCGTGTGCATCACCACGCTGAAGTCCGAGCGGGGACGCTGCAGCAGGTTCACATAGAGAGTGGGACGCGGTGGCTCCTCGAGCCCGTATTCGTGCGTGTCGCCGGCGATCCCCACGATCGTCAGCAGGTGCAGGTCTCCATCCATGTTGCCGAATTGAATCGTCTGCCCAATCGGATCCTGGCCGGGCCACCGCAATCGCGCGAGCGACTCGGTGATCACCGCCGCGTGGGGGGCGTCGAAATCATCGTGCCGATCGAAGAACCGGCCGCGAATGAGCGGGATGCCGAGCGCCTGCAGGTACTCCGGCGTTGCGGCGCAGAAATCGGCCGTTCCGCGGCGCTCCGCCTGTTGCGCGAGCAGGCCGTACTCCTTGAAGTCCCTGGGATTCTCCTGCGGCTTCACCAGCAGGAACATGCCGTCCGGCAGGCCGCCATCCATGGGCACCGCATTCACCGCTGCCACCTGCTGAACGCCGGGGATGGCATGCAGCCGCTGGATGAGCCCGCTCACGAATTGCGATCTGTGCGCCCGGAAGGCCGCCTCGGCGTCCGGCTTCAGGTCTCCGGGATCTGGCAGTTGAAGCTCCATCGTCACGACATGGTCGGTGCGGAACCCGGGATCCACCGAAAGCACCCGCAGCAGGCTGCGGCCCAGCAACCCGGCGCCCGTCAGCAGCGCCAGCGTCATCGCGAGCTGCCCGGCGACGATGGCGCGGCCCATGCGCTGGGTGCTTCGGGCCCCGGCGCTCCCGCGGCCGCCTTCGACCAGCCCCGCGCCAGGCGCGCCGGACGTCGCTCGCACCGCCGTCAGCGTGCCCAAACCGATGGCGGAGAGAAACGAAACCCCGGCCGTGAAGACGAGCACCGGCCAACTGATTGCGACCTCCGCCAGGCGCGGCAGGTTCTGCGGCGCCAACGCCAGCAGGGCGCGCAGCAATCCAACGGCGATCAGGATGCCCACGACGCCACTCAAAGCCGAGAGCCACAGTGTTTCGGTGATGAACTGCCGCACCAGCCGCCCCCGGCCGGCGCCGAGCGCGTGCCGGAGCGCCAGCTCGCGAGCCCGCGTGGACGCCTCGGCCAGCAGGAAGTTCGCCACGTTCGCGCAGGCGACCAGCAGCAGGAAACCCACCGCGCCGAGCAGGATGTAAAGCGGGGTCCGCACCCGGTCCGTCTGCGACGCCTGCAACGAAACCACCGCCGCGCCTCGCATCAGATAATCGTTCTGCTCGGGCGATTGCCGGACGATGCGCTCGGCGATGGCGCCGATATCGGCGGCCGCCTGGGCAACGCTCACGCCGTTTCGCAGGCGTCCGATCCCGTAGTAGTTGTGAGAGGTGCGGCTGGTGTTTTCAGGATCGAGTTCGTTGGGCAGCCACAGGTCGGTCTTCTCCGGAAACTCGAACCGCTCCGGCAGGATGCCCACCACCGAGTAGATTCGGTCCTGGACGCGGAGCTTCACCGTCGAGAGGTCCCGAGCCGACGCCAGATAGTCCTTCCAATAGCGGTAGCTCGCCAGCAGCACCGGTGCGGCGCCAGGGTGGGCGTCGTCGGGAGCGAAGCTGCGTCCCATGACCGGATGGACGCCCAACACGGTGAAGAAATCGCGCGTGACGAAAGCCACACCGGTGCGCGTCGGCTCGGCGAGGCCCGCGACGCTCGCGACCAGGCCGGTGTATTTCGCCATGGCCTGGAAGGTGTGATTCTGGTCGCGAAAGTCGTCGAAATTCGGATCGGCCAGCCGAGAGAAGGTGCCGCGGTGATTCACTTCCCAGATCGCCGCCAGGCGGTCCGGCTCCGGAAAGGGCAACGGCCGCAGCAGCACCCCGTACACCACGCTGAAGATCGCCGTCGTCGCCCCGATGCCGAGCGCCAGCGTCACGATCACGGTGGCGCTGAATCCGAAGCTCCTTGCCAGCCGGCGAGCGGCGTATTTCAGGTCCTGGGCCGTCGATTCGAACATATGGTCTCCCCACCCGGAGCTGTGCCTTCGTCAACGTACCCCCGCCGCCCGCGGCGGAGGTCGCGGGCAGATTGGTACACCTGCTTGGACGAGGTGGGGCGTGAAAAAGGTCGGGAGGAATTCAGTAGAACAGCTGAGTGTAGTACCAGACCCCGTCGCTCGACCGCACGGCGCTGAGGCCGGTGCGCGTGAAGTTGCCCTCGATGTTCGCCCGGTGGCCGGCACTGCCGAGCCACGCGTTCACCACGGACGCCGCGGATGAATAGCCCATCGCGACGTTCTCGGCTGCGGATGCGCTGGGTCCCAGGGCAGCCCTGATCGCCGCGACCCTGGCGTCGAATCCGTCGTGCCCGAACGGCACGGTCTGCGACGCCATGTCCTTGCTGTGGATGTTCGCCTGTTCCCAGATCACCTGGTTCTTTGCGAGCGCAGGTTTCCCGAGGCCCGCCCGGTAGCCATTGATGAGCCCGAGAATCTCGTCGTCATACGCCGTGGCCGACGCCGGCGGAGGCTGCGCCGGCGCGGTGCCCGTTCCCGACACTGGCGAGGTATTGACCCCCCCGGAGTGGTCACCGTTCACGACGAGCGTGCCGTCATAGCTCCGGGCCGCCGTCGGCGCGAACCGGACGATCACCTGTTGCGACCCGCCCGGCGCAATCGTCCCGCTCGTCCAACTCAGCGTGTAACCGTCCGGGGCCGTGATCCCGGACACCGACAGCGTCGCAGTCCCGCTGTTGCCGATCGTGAGCGTCGATTCCGACGTCTTCCCGATTTCGACGGCCCCAAAAGCCAGGCTCCCGGAGAGCGACACGACCCTCGTGGAGGAGGGGGAGGTGGTGGTGGTCGAAGGCGAGGTCGGCGCGGTGGGGCCGGCCTTCTCGCAGGCGGAGGCCGCCAGAGCGGCGAGAAGCACGACCCGGCAGAGTGAACGCACGCGCGCGAGCTCCAGCATCGAACTGAAGAGCTGCAATCGTCGTGCCGTAGGGCGACCCTTCAGGGGATGTCTAGCGAGGCGGGCCTCGGACCGCCCAGCATGTCCGGCGACGACGCCCGCCTCGCTAGAACCAGAAACGCTGTTGGCTGGCCCCGC
>Ga0209048_10000631_pt1 | contig 37165 bp, 29 predicted proteins | sample FrelakmetCRP12CR_FD_187146 | JGI IMG/M metagenome (GOLD analysis project Ga0209048, IMG submission 187146) | Freshwater lake sediment microbial communities from the University of Notre Dame, USA, for methane emissions studies - CRP12 CR (SPAdes)... | ecosystem: Environmental > Aquatic >...
TTGAGGACCAAATGGAATAGCATCATGAGCACGCATATGAGCTAACTGGAGACTACCATTATTATGCAGATATTGAAGTACTGTCAACGTATTCAGATTCGATGGTGCATTGAGATTGTAGACGATAAGCGGAAATGTCCCGATGACAAGACCTAGAACTAAGAAGAACGCCGCACCTTTAAAAAGTTCTTTCCAACAGAATATCAATAAGAATAAACCAGACAGCAAGATAAACCCGAGCATAAGAAAGTCACTCCAGAAACCCAGCCCTCCCACCAGACCCCAACACGTATAAGCAAGCAAGCGCCACAAATTCTTTCGCGGAGAAGTGTATTGATTATTGGAGATTGCAAGCCATGAGGCAAGGAGCAAAGAGAGAGAGCCGAAAAAGAGCAATTCGGGATAACCACCAAGAGCAACTAACTCAGTATCAAGCATAATACTTGACCCAAGACTCAAAATGAGTAGTGTGATTAAAGCCAGTTTTTTTGTATAAAGCAAACTCGTTAGGAGATACATATTGGCAAGGAAGAGAACAAAAAACAACACAGGGCCTAGTCGTAATGAAAAAACCGAGATACCAAAGAGGTGAAAAAAGGCAGCTCCAAGATAAGCCTCCAATGTTCCCATATAATTCTGACCATAAAAGAAAATGGGATGCTCACCTTTATATAGAATATGCATTGCCATCACGCCCATTGTGCCCTCGTCCGCGTTGCTGTGCGGCCAGCCCAATGCGATCAGTGAAATTCGTAATAATGCTGCAAACGCAATTATGAGTATAGCCAGTATTCCAAATGATCCAATTTTCATTTGTTTGATACGTAACAACATGCAAAGAAGACCTTCCGATAGAGCTATTGGTATAACTATTGTCCATAGTATATGAACTATTCAGTATCTATAACGTAATTAATCTATGACTATTAGTCAAGAGGAAGAATTTGACCTCCACTCATAACTCTATTCATGAGTCTGCGGCCCATAGGATAAAAAAGGAAGCGAGGGACAGCCTTGCGTTCTCGTCAAAGAGCTTGCCCTCCCAGTTATAAGTCATAATTTCGCTGTCTGTTTGCTTCGTGCTAAGAGCAGGGCGATCGCACAGGAAACAATATGCGCCAGGGGACTATCAGCGCGGCTGGTAAGAATGATCGGTACACGTGCGCCCAACACTATACCCGATGTCTGTGCGTCTGCTAGATACTCCAATTGCTTTGCCAACATATTACCCGATTCAAGATCTGGCACGACCAGTATGTCAGCCTGGCCGGCAACCGGCGAAACAATACCTTTTGTGCGGGCGGCTTCAAACGAAACAGCGTTATCAAACGCAAGAGGGCCATCTACCAGGCCACCAGAGATTTGACCGCGATCTGCCATTTTACACAGAGCAGCCGCTTCCAAGGTTGAATGGATTTTGGGATCTACGGTTTCGACTGCCGAGAGGATAGCGACTCGAGGAGTCTCAATACCCAGTACATGAGCAAGATCAATGGCGTTTTGCACGATATCACGCTTCTCTTCCAGTACAGGATAGAAATTGAGGGAGGCATCTGTTAGAAAAAGCATGCGAGGATATGCAGGAACATCCAACACAAAAACGTGACTCATGCGACGTTCAGTGCTCAGCCCTATCCTGGGAGCTAAAACCGGGTGCATTAGCTCATCGGTATCCAAACTACCCTTCATCACAGCGTCAACTTCGCCCTCACGAGCCATCACAACGGCTTTATCTGCCGCAGCGTGGCTGTGTTCTGTTGAGATGAGCGTATAGGGTGACACATCAACATCCTGCGCAGCGGCCACTGCGAGAATACGATCTCTGGGGCCAATCAGGATTGGGACAATCAAATTGGCCTGAGCAGCCTCTATTGCTCCGAGTAAGGCGTTGCTGTCAACCGGGTGTACAATGGCAGTACGAATCGGCTCAAGCCGAGCGGTCATTGAGATGATGTGCCGGTGCCATTTTCTATGAGTGTAATACACATGTGTTTTGTGAATTACAAACATAAGGATAACCGCAACCAGGCTCAACAAGCCTGGTTAGAGGATAGCTTTGAAAACTCACAACATGATCACAAATCAGGGGGTAGAATCTCACAGATAGCTCACGGATATGTATGCCAGTTCAATAGCCTTGACCGGAATCTAGTGGAGTATCTCAGGCAGTATTTTTGAAATGGTTATAATGTACGACAACTTTCAGAAATCACAGGGGTAGGTGAATCCTACCCCTGTGTGAATTAATGAGTATCAACGAAGTTTGTGAAGAGTCGCACTACTTCATCTTGTTTTTCGATATGAGGCGAGTGGCCGCAGTCAGCTAGTTGTACCTCTTGATACTCACCACCGTTTGCTTTGTAACTTTCGAGAACGGTACGTACCTGTGTTTTCATGGGTTGAGGTGGATAGACTTCTGCTCCTGGCCAACCAGGAACCGCGCCTATTTGCCCGAGGAAGCCAAAGTCAAAAAACGAGGTATCGGACACGATCTGGTCGTCAGCGCCATGAACCCATAATAGTGGGGGGTTCGTACTTATATTGGCAAAATTGCCCTGGTTCATATACTTAGGAGAAAGAGCATTGTTTACGCCTAGTATGCCTGGTCCAACGGTTGGCCAGTTGTCTGAGGGAGTCATATCGCCGGGATAGTTTCCTGGTGTTATTTTGGTTGTGAGCAATGATGAGAGATAGATCTCTTCGAGGTCAGAAGAGGTTCTAAACGGCGGCTTATAATAGAAGTTGTTGATTACAGTGCGAGGTGAAAACTGCTCATTACCTCGATCTCCTTGAGCGATACGTTGTGCAAAATCAGGGTTAGCCGTTCCTCCTCCGCTGCCTGAGCAGTCTGGCCAGGTTGGAGTTCCCACAGAATCCTTCGTCCCTCCAAAGCCAAAGGGTGATCCCGGGGATTCTAGAGTGAGAGAGCGTATTTTACCTGGATAGTCAATGGCGTATTGCATGACAATATTTCCACCTAATGACCAACCCAGCAGATGGAAGGTATTCAGATCTAAAGCTTTCACGAATGAATCGAGATCGTCTGAGAAATCACGCATAGCTCTTGTTCCATCAACTGGTAGGACTTCACTGTCACCGTATCCACGCATATCGGGTGCGTAGACAACGTAGTGATTTTTTGCCGCGAGTGCCAGCATGAAGTCTTGAAAGAAGTGAGAGGAGGAGCAATTGCCATGTACCAGTACTACAGGCATGCTTCCTGTGCCAGCCTCAAGATATGCGACCTCAAGGCGGCCAGTTTTGATTTTCTTTTGATTGATACCGGGTAGTAATTGAACTGTACTCAACGATTTGGAAAACCTCCTGTGTTTAAGTTTATTGATGTGGATATTGTATCATTACTTACCTTTTGGCCCGGTGTAGTTTAGGGCAAGAAGAGCGTGATTGGATGTTTGACCAACATGCAAAAGGCCTTGATGTAAGCCAAGACCTTTGAAAGGGTAATTTTCAGGCACGTATATTACGTCTTTTTAGGGGTAGAAGTAAGGATTTTGGTCGGCTGCGTGCTGGCTTTTTGCTCGAGTTTTTTGTTGGCATCCTGTACTTTTTTGTTAGTGTACGCACGAGCAATCAGGAATGCGATGCCAATACAGATTACGACGGGGACAAAGATTGCAATATCCAAAGGAACTTTCATGGCAACAAAAACGAGTTGGATTATGGGTACCAGAATAAGGAGAAATGCTGCCATCAAAGTTAAGACTAGAGTCCAGCGTGCTTGTAGATGTTTTTGCATTGTTGTATAGCGGTATTTTGCTTGTTCGCTGATCCTGGCCTGCTGATCAAGCAAGTTTTGGCGTTCGGATGCAATTTTTTCGCGCTCGTTGGCCAATTCTTGTTCAAGCAGATCGGCTTTGTATTGTGCCTGGCGTATCAAATAAAGCAACTCGGCAACATGTTGATCTTCTGTCTGCTTCATATGAAGCTCGACTGTCTTTGCGACATCGCGTAGTAAAGGGGGAGTATGTTCGGGAGTAAGGATGATAGTATTAGCGGCTTCCGAAACCATTTTATTGGCTTCTTCTGAAACATTTTCATGGAAAGAGCGGTCGAGTTCCTGATAGCTTCTTTTCAATTCCTGGTTCGTTGCTTCAAGCTGGTTACGCTCTTCAATGGCTTCACGCAGGTGTATTTCGTATTGTTCGATTTCATTTTGCTTGCTTCTATGTAGATTTTCTATTTCCCGTTCTAATTGTGTTTGCGTTTGTCTGTACTGATAGATGAGGTGCTGAAGTTCATCAATCTTCCAACGAAAACGCTTGTTTTCCTCGCGCAATTGAGCGATCTGGCGAGATGTAGTTTTAGCATTGGACATTTCGCCATCTATTTTCGGAAGCATATCCGTGTGTCTTTGTCGCTTCTCGTTGATGATTTCTCGACGGTAAGCTACACGTGCTGAACGGTCAATAGGGCCAGTTGATGTATTAAAGTCTGTATCATCGGGTGAAAACATAGTAGATAAGCTCCCTTGCAAGTGCTTTGATTAGCAAAAGCATAGTGTGCCTGTTATGTGATACATGCAATTCAGTTAGAAAATAAGCTCTCTCTTATACAATTATGCATTCTGATGCGTAAAATTTCAAGTGTTGGTCATGTAGATCCACTCATTATGACGCTTGCAGATCTGCGGACTGCTTTGAAAAAGGGGAACACTCTGCGCACAATCAGAGGACAGAGTCCCCTGCACCTCTGATTTATGAGTATGTGGTGTCGTGATATAATCCCTACAGTGCTCTTTTATGTGGCCAGGTGACACATAACCTGGATTTTCTAAAAAATATATTGAATCGGGAGAAAAGGCCTTATGAAAGTGTTCAGGAATATTCTGGCCGGAAGCCGGTATCTGATCATAATATCTGTTATAGGAACTCTCATAGGCTCGATCATTGTGCTGGGCTATGGAGCGGTTACGGTAATAGTTGTCTTGATCGATATTTTTTTTAATCACAATGTCTTTACATCGGAGGAAGTAAAGGTAGTTGCGGCCTCAAGTGTTGAATTGATCGACTTGTTCTTGTTAAGCACGATTCTCTACATCGTCTCTCTTGGACTCTATAAGCTCTTCATTGATCCAATATTGCCTTTACCAGACTGGCTGGTAATAGGCGATCTCAACGACCTAAAGGAGAGAGTTCTAGGTGTGATCATTGTCCTGTTAGCAATTTCGTTTTTAGGTTATGTAGTCGAATGGAAATTCGGTGATTATAGTATAGTGGCACTAGGTCTTGCAATAGGGCTAGTTCTTTTCGCGATAGGCTATTCGCTCACTGCAGGCGCTTTAGATGGCAAATCAACACAGAGTAGCAAGAGGAACGACGAGAACTCTGTAGTTGATAGTCAGAAGTAAGATTTCTGAATTCTGACTATGCTAGATGTCGTTTGATGAATTGTTCTATCACCTCGATATATTGTTGTGGATTGTAACCATAAGCTCCGCAGTGATCAGCCTCATCTACGAAGTAGGTATTCATGGCGATGTTGTTTGCATGTGCTTGTGCTACTATCTGGTATGCATCAGCAATTGGTATTGAACTATCTTTTACTCCATGAACGAGTAAGATGGAAGGATAGCTCTGACGTATGAGTCCTTTTGATCGAGTTTTCCAGCGTTTAAAACTAGCAACTGGTTGAGCGTTTAGTGTGTGGCCGAAACGCAGGCGAAAGACGATTGTGCTTACCGCTAAAGTAGCCCAGGTGAGCGCGTGGAATCCGTTCCGCAGTGGGTGCATGAAAGGTGCCCAAGTGAAGCTTTCATTGGTGAGCCGCCAGTGCATAATACGCATTAATATTTTGTCCAGACGCGCATAGGGACTGTCGGCAATGATAGCGGCAACATCTGGTTGTGGGTCTAAGAGGAGAGCAACCGATGCTCCCATAGAAAATCCATGAATGACAATTTTGCCTGGAATTGTTTCAGGCTGTTGGCGGGCAACAACCAGTGCAGCTTCTAGATCATGTATTTCTGCATTGCCACCACTTGTGGCTATACTTTCACTATCACCATGCCCACGGAAATCGAACATTAGAACATTGTAGCCGTGTTTATACTCCAGGACTGCAACGGGGCGTAGAACTGAACGGTTTATACGATAGCCATGACAGATGATGATTGTGGGGGCAGGCTGTGGCTGTGCCCAGAAATCTCCGCTTAGAAGTGTGCCATCAGCCGTGTGGAAAAGTATAGAACGTCGTTGTGATGCGGGTGGTTCAAGTTCTGGGTTGGGCAACGTCCATGTAATATTTTCCTCATCTAATAGGCCGTGAGGACGAGAGAGTTCTTCGACAAAATGTTGCGCTAGTAAGATTAAGCTACTGGTAGCCGCTATGCTGAGAGCACCAGCGCCTGCTGCCAGGCCAAAAACCAAACGGTGTTGAATAGACATATACGACACTCCATCTTTTTATATTATGTGGGTATTCTGATATTTGTTAGATCAATTTCAAGGGAAAAAAGTGTCAATTGTTTGTGTGGAATGAGAGCGTGCGAAAGACTATCGTTTGAGTTGTCTGCAAGTGGATGGAGTGTACCTGAAACTGTAGAATGAGGCTTGATCTACCAGGATGGCGCTCAGGCTTTGTGTTGACAGAGAACACGGGCTGACGTAGACTTATTTAAGTAAGCCTCGACAGGCTTTACCATTCGCTGCTCATTCAATCGTTCACACAAATGGAGATATGGAAATGACTACTAGTACACGTCAAGGTGCTCCCCAATTCCCGACAGTTTTGGGAAGTATACCGCCTTCAACTCGCGAGGAAATGGATGCTGCCATTGAAGCATTACAAGCACACCGGGATGAATGGGTAGCTTTTAGTATTCATGATCGTATAGTACTGATTGATCGACTGATAAGGGATTTTATGGCCATTGTCTCGCGGTGGGTTGATGCTTCGATTCGGGCTAAGGGGATCGCTGAAGATTCTCTGTGCGTGGGTGAAGAATGGGCCGCAGGCGCCTGGCCAGTGCTCAAAAATCTGCGTCAATTACGGCAATCGCTGGTTGATATCGAAACAGATGGGCATCCTAAAATACCTGGGCGTGTGACAACAAAACCAAATGGGCAGGTTGTAGCACAGGTTTTTCCACAAACGATTTATGATCGTCTCTTTTTTGAAAGAATCAGATCGGAGATCTGGATGGAACCTGGAGTAACTGTTGAGGACCTCTCTCAAACCCAGGCAATCGCTTATAATGACAAGGAGCACAATGGAAGAGTAGCACTGGTACTTGGGGCGGGAAATGTAGCAAGTATTGGTCCTATGGATGTATTGTATAAGTTGTTCGTAGAAGATCAGGTGGTGCTATTTAAGGCCAACCCGGTAAATGCATATTTAGGACCGCTCTTGGATGAAGCTTTCCGTGTTCTCATTGATCTTGGTTTCTTGCGTGTTGTATACGGAGGGGCTGCTGAAGGTTCTTATCTGTGCAATCATGCAGGGATTGACGAAATCCATATAACAGGTTCAGATAAAACTTTTGATGCAATCGTTTTTGGTACGGGACAGGAGGGTGCAAAGCGCAAAGCAGAAAGATCACCTTTGCTGACCAAGAGAGTTACTGGCGAGCTGGGAAATGTCAGCCCGGTCATTGTAGTACCTGGTCCCTGGAAGCCAGATGACCTGGCTTATCAGGCTGAACACATCGATTCGATGCTCACGAACAATGCAGGATTTAATTGCAATGCGACACGGGTGATTATTCAGAACGCGAATTGGCCGCAGCGCAATCAACTATTGGATGAAATGCGCAGAGTTCTTTCACTCATTCCTCCACGTACAGCCTATTATCCGGGAGCAGTAGAACGACACAAGGTATTTATAAAGGAGCATACTGAAGCCGAACATATCGGTTTCTCTAACGAGCAGCAGCTTCCCTGGACTTTAATAGCAGGTGTCGATCCTGGGGGCATTGACGATGTATGCTTTACTACCGAAGCTTTTTGTAGTCTGTTTGCCGAGACTGCTCTCGAAGCGGAAAGTATACCTGAGTATATCGATAAAGCTGTCGCTTTTGCTAGTCAACATATCTGGGGATCACTCAATGCTACAATCATTGTACATCCTGCATCTCTGAAAGACCCGAGAATAGCAGAGGCTGTAGAGCGAGCAATTGTGAACCTGAAGTATGGAACAGTGGGCATTAATATTTGGGCTGGAGCTGGCTTTACATTTGGCACAACAACGTGGGGAGCATTTCCAGGACATGAATTACATAATATACAGTCAGGGATGGGTATCGTACACAATACATTGATGTTTTCCAGACCGCAAAAAAGTGTGTTGTGGGGTCCATTCAGAAGTGCGCTGACTCCACCCTGGTTTGTAACACAAGGAAAAATTGCACGCAAGTTGTTCCCTAAGTTAGTCGCTTTTGAAGCTGGGCCTACTCCATTAAAGGTTCCAGGTATCATGGCTGCTGCTCTGGGTATCTAGTACCATTCAAGAAAAACGCATTAAAGTCCAGGGTGACTACATTGAAAGCTCAAATGCACTCACCCTGGACTATTTAATGGCCCTTCGTTGGAATAGGTGATGGAGTGCCTGAACCTACAGGTAAAGGCGAGCCATTTGGTGTTGTCGAAGGCGAAGGCATGGCCGTCTTAGCAGGCGTTGGCGAGACTAGAATAGCTGTGAAGTAGGCTACTGAGGGTATAGTACATGGTTTGATGCCAGATATCGCAAATGTTATCGAGATAGTTACAAGTTTATTGATAGCGCTAGGTTTAATAGCGACAGGAAAAACTGCCAACCCGTCGGAAGTGGTTGTAGTAGTCATAGTATCAGAAGTCCCGTCGGGCCATTGTATCGTTGCCGTAGCTGTAGCGTTTCCAACACCTTCTGGGTTACTATTACCGTCAACAAGTACAATATGTGTGAATTTGCCAAAAATGCTGACAGTGCTTGTGGAAGTGAAAGGTGGTGACGTATCGGTTGCCCAGCCTCCACAATAATAGGGACTGAGTGGTGGAGTGGGCGAGCCGGTGTCTTGTCCCAGCTTAATTGTGACGGTGACAACGGGAGTCCCAGGATTAAGCTGGCTTGTGCCGTTACTACTACAAGCAACGATGAGAATGCTGATGAAAAAAAGGAAAAAGATAGCGCAGCATTTTACAATAAGATTAAAGGGCGTATTGGTTTTATCCTGATTGCATGGCATAAGTTGAAGACCACTTTCATAAGTCTGATTATAGAGTGTTATTGAGAATTATCTGAATCAGTATAGCATGGCTCTATCTCTCTACTACCTTAACTTTTGCAAAGCTACTATAAAAGTACTATAGATGGTAATGATCAATGTTTCATTAAAATGAACGATAATGGGAGAAGAATGTGTCTTGTACTGAATAATCAGCCATGTCAAAAGACTGGGGAAGAATTCCAGACTTCAAACGAGACATCTGATTGATTACAAATTGCCCTCGCGCAGTCAGATATCTCATTTGACGTTTGGATGGTGTAGATATAAATAGCGTTAGCTCAAGTTATTGGACGTTGACGGTTAAATTCATGCCTGGATGAATAGTACAGTAAAGTTGGAATGTACCAGCCGTGTTGAAAGGTCCAATGGCGACGCTATCATTGCCATTCGAAGTGACGTCAACTGTAGGCGCACCTGGTTCAGTTTTTGGCTGAGGCGTGTTCCCATTCCAGGTACCATTTTTGATAATGTGCTGTGCTGAAGAATCATTGACTAAGGTGAGCATCTCGCCTTTCTTGACGTTTACCGAGGGTACAAGGAAGCTGGCTCCAGCCATATGAGCCTGGGGCCCTTGAGGAACATTCGCTTGATCATAGATTGCACAGGCAGCGAGCATAGTGGTCAATACACAACATAAAAGCAAGCCTAAGAGTAACTTTTTATACATGGGTGTTCCTTTCGGTCTGAATTATGAATATTGTCTGTATGGCAGTCCAGTACTGATTGTTTGTGAATAGAAAGAAAGACGAGAAAACAATCAGAAACTCTATATACATCATAACAGGAAGATTGAATAGGTTCCAGTGTTTAAGGTCTATATTAACACATCAAAAGCTTGTCGTCACAACCTCCTCAATTATCATGATCTGAAGATTCTTGACTGTTGAAATTGTCAGGTGCTAAAATCCTAGTAAATTAGTCAGAATAGATACTACTCAGGGAGCAGCGCCATGAAAACAGAAGAGTCATTGAGCGCAACAGTTGAAGAATACCTGGAGACAATCTACAACATGAGCGCAGAAGACGAGGTAGTGATTGGCGCCAGGTTGGCGGAAAAGTTCCATGTCTCAGCGCCAACTGTAACCGAAATGCTGAAACGTCTTGTACGGGACGGATATATTGAGATGGATGCTAAGCGCCAGGTGACACTCACTGAGGAGGGAAACAAGGCGGCTGAAGCAGTGTTACGAAGGCATCGTCTTACAGAGCGTTTTCTGGTCGATATGTTGGGCATGCAATGGCACCAGGTACACGAAGAGGCCTGCCGCCTAGAGCATTTTATCTCCGGAGCAGTAGAAGATCGTGTGATAGCCAGCTTGAATTATCCTACAACCTGTCCTCACGGTAACCCGATCCCCGGCTCGGTAGAGAATGCACGCACATATCTCAAAGATCAAGGTGCTGTGCGTCTATCCACGTTGACAACTCGTGATAAGGCTGCTATTCTTCTCATCTCTGAGGTAGTTGAGGATGAGGAAGCATTAATTCTTTACCTTCACGACAAAGGTTTGACACCCGGAACACAATTAACAGTTCTGGCTAAAGAGGACGAAAAGGAGTCTGTTGATCTGCAAGAAGAGAATTTTAAGTTGCTCGTAAAGGGGCGTGAGTTATGCATCAGCAAGGCAGTAGCGAGCAAAATCTGGGTAACATTTTAAAGTGTGTGACTTTTTTGTGATATTGTGAATTTATTGTTCTTGACTTTCCATATTAGGGTATGCTAATATCTGAGTGATTTAGTAGGGATTAGATGGTCATCTTTTCACAAATATTACACTAAGAAGGTCGTACATGATAGCAACATTTGTTCTTTTCCTCCGCGAAGGGCTTGAAGCTAGCCTGATTGTAAGTATCCTTTTTGCTGCGTTACGTCAATTGGATCAGATGGAAAAGGCTCGTGCTGTATGGATCGGTATCATTCTGGCCATAGCTGCTTCTTTGCTGGGTGGTATTGCTCTTTATGTAACTGTACATGACTATGTTGGCACCACGTTCCAGACTATTTTCGAGACGATAACTTATCTTGTGGCCGTAATTCTCCTTACTTCTATGACTTTCTGGATGCAGCAACATAGTCGCTCGTTGAAACGCGAGATTACTGCCAAAGCGAGCGCTTCAGGTTCTGCATTTGCACTTGGCCTTTTAGCGTTTTCGACAGTTGGTCGTGAGGGATTAGAAACAGCAGTCTTTACATTGGCTTTTGCTTTCCGAACGAATGCTCTGCTGCTATTGATAGGCGCTTTTTTGGGTCTGCTGGCATCTATAGGTTTATGCGTGATGATCTATCGTCTAGGTTATCGACTCGACTTTCGCATTTTTTTTAGAATCATGGGCATACTTCTGCTTTTTTTTGCAGCAGGACTACTTGGCGACGCTGTCCAGAATATGCAGCAGCTAGGCTGGCTTACGTTTGGCACTACACCTCTATGGAATACTGCCCATATTCTTTCTGAAGCTAGCACTCTTGGAGATATACTTCATACATTCCTCGGTTATGCTGAAGCTCCGACTGTTCTTCAAGGTCTGATTTACACACTTTATCTGCTTATTGCGGGTGGCATTTTTGCCTGGATTACACGTAAACCTCCTGCTGGGAAACCCGCTGCTTCATCAGCCCCTACATTAACAGGTAACGAACAAGTACAGCGCAGCTCGTAAAAATGAAGAATTATTACGAATTCCATCGATAAAAGAGATATTTTCGATGGAATTCGTAATAATTCTTCATTTTTACTCCGAATAATTGCTAAATCTCCAGCTTCAGGTTATAATTGAACGTGTCAGGCAAAGCATGTATTTGCCAACGAGTAGTATAACAGTCTTTCTAAGCAAACTGATACTTCCTTTCATTCAGATACGCGCGTAGTCGTAGCTATGAGAGAAGCGTTTCTGAGTGCAGTTGTGTATTATTGTTTTGTTCCTCTTATCCCAAGAAAGGAGCTTTTATGCTTCGGGAACCAATTACAATTAATCGTAAGCATGTAGAAGAGATCGTTGCCCGTGAGGAGGCGGAATTTCGCAGCCGCACTCCTGGTTCGCAAAAAATCCACAAACGTGCAGAATCTTCATTGCCGATGGGTGTTTCCAGTTCGTTTCAGGCAATCCCACCCTATCCTCTTTTCGTAAATCGTGCAGTGGGGAGTCGTATCTGGGATATTGATGGGAATGAGTATGTCGATTATCATCTAGGTTTTGGAAGTCTGCTCGTTGGTCATTCACATCCCTTGTTGGTAGAGGCTTTGCGTGACCAGCTTGGCAAAGGTAGTCTCTATTCTTTACCCTGCCCTGATACAGTGTATTTAGCAGAAGAGATGGTGCGGCGGTTTGCACCAATAGAGCAGGTGCGTTTCTGTAATTCTGGAACAGAAGCGACGATGGATGCCATCCGTCTGGCCCGCGCGCATGCCGGTCGTGATAAGATAGTGAAGATCGAGGGTTCATATCACGGCCATCATGATACGGTCATGATGAGTACCAAGCCTTCTATTGAGGCTGCTGGTCCGGCAGAACGACCACATACGGTACCAGCTTCAAAAGGTATTCCTTCTGATGTCAAGGGAAACACCATTATTGCCCCTTACAACGATCCGGAAGCTTTAGATCGTATCCTTAGCGAGCATAAAGGTGAAGTAGCAGCAGTCATTACTGAGGCTGTGTTAATGAATGTTGGTATTATGCTACCTGATGAGGGTTATCTTCAAAGTGTGCGTGATATTACGCGCAAGCATGGGGTATTGCTCATCTTCGACGAAGTTAAAACGGGCGTAACTGTCTCACCAGGAGGTGTCACAGAAATCTATCCTGTGGAGCCGGACTTGATCTGCCTGGCGAAGTCAATTGGTGGTGGTTTGCCGATCGGCGCATTTGGTGGACGGGAAGAGATTATGCGTCGCATTAATCACAGCGAAGTATTGCACCTTGGCACGTTTAATGGTAATCCTATGTCGATGCTTGCGGGATTGGTTACACTAACACAGATCTTCACTCCAGAAGCTCATGAGCATGCCAATGGACTTTCGAAACAACTTGGTGAGTCTTATGTAGGAATCATCGAGGAGTTTGATTTGCCGATGCATGTAACCCAGATTGGCGCGAAGGGTTGTGCAATGTTCCGTTTTGAACGCGCGCGAAATTATCGTGCATGGTGGGAGATTGACATGGATGTTTCGTATGCTTATTGGCTTTTCCTTGCAAATCGTGGAATCCTATTCCCTCCAGGCTTCGATGATCAGTGGACTGTTTCAATCCAGCATACTCAAGAGGATATTGATCACCATACGCATGTTTTCAACCAGTTTGTCGCTGAATTAATAAGATAGATCCTAACTAAAGGGTGTTACCCAACGCATAGTTGGGCAGGATGGCTTTACAGGCAAAGCCATCCTGCCCAACTATGCGTTGGGTATGCAAATCATGGACTATAGACGAACTAATCACGTTTTGCTATACTCACAACGTGACTTTTACTCTTATTGTGAGATCCACTCATAAATCTATTTGCGGACCTGCGACCCGCAGGATGAGAATGAAGCGAGGGACACCCTCGCACCCGGCAGAGGGCAAAAGCTCTCTGTACTTCTAGTTATGAGTGGATGTCTGTATTGATGCGTATCGAAATCTATATTTTAATGCTTGTATGCAGAATAGCGAAGTGCGAATGATGAGCGGGCAACATTTTACGCAGCAATTACCTGAGGATATTTCGCATGATGAAGCTATTGTAGAGAATGCGAATGATACTCAAGAGGATGAATCTCGCCAGTCTGACCGTCCCCCAACTTCTACTTCAAGATTTCTAATAGGCCTGACCCCATTCTGGCATGATCGTATGATTGAGGTTGTGTTAGTCTTATCAATAGCCCTCTATTATGTGATCGGTAATACAAACCTGGGTAGCGGACGGCTTTTTGAACTGAACCCACTCATCTCATTGCCATTTTTGTTGATATTTGCTGCTCTCTGCTGGTATCGTTTGCCGTTTGCCGTAGCACTTATACCTTTGAGCCTTCCATACTATTTGCAACAGAAAACTATGATGAGTCACTATTCCTTCAGTATTACAGAGATTGCTCTATTGACATGCGTAGTGGTGGCGGTATCGCAATTTTTGCTACAAAGGGTAAACTGGCGTTATTATCTATCCTGGCGTGAACTACGAGATCGACTTGGGCCATTTGCCCTACCCATTGCCGTTTTTGTGCTAGCGGCTGGTGTCTCTGTCATTATGGCAGTCTCACATAGAATAGCACTGCGAGCATTTCGTGAAGAAGTATTCGAACCAATTCTCTATATATTTCTTGCAATGTTTTGCCTGCGCACTCGCCAGGATGTTGGTAGATTACTACTTGCAATGCTGTTATCTGGGATGATCGTTGCATTAATTGGTATGGCCCAGTATTTCTTATTCAGAAGTCAGCTTAAATTAGAATTGGATGGTATCAAGCGTGTCCACGCGATGTATGGAAGCGCAAATAGCATTGGACTCTTCTTTGATTATGTCTTGCCTATCGGGCTGGCCTTATTACTGGTTAGAGCATGGACGAAAACAAGTATATGGAAATCAAAGTGGGTACTGATAGGCGCAATCGTGATCTGTTTATGTATGCTTCTGGTGCTTTATCTGAGCCAATCACGAGGAGCCTGGGCGGCAATCGGCGTTGCTTTCATATTTATACTTGCGCTTTCAATCCGAAATCGTAAGGGTTTGCTGGTGGGTGGTTTGATTGGGATTTTTATCTTTGGTGCAATAGTACTCGTTTTTCATAGGCCTATCCTAAATTTCTTTATCGCTGGCCATCAAGATATAAATGGTATCAGCACTGTGACAAAGCGCCTCTTCCTCTGGCTAAGCGCTCTCAGGATGATTCGCGATCACATCTGGTTTGGTGTTGGTATGGAGAACTGGTTATGCTATTACAGCCCAAATACAGTATGTGTTGATCCTGCTATCGTTCATCATTACTGGATTTTACAAAGTCCTTTTACTGGCGCTTCTACTGGTCTTGAAGGTGAATCAACTCTATCGCATCCTCATAACATATTTCTGCATGTATGGGTAAGTATGGGTCTTTTTGGTTTCCTGGCTTTTATTGCTGTGCTGGTACTCTTCTACTGGCTATTTGTGCGTATCCTCCTATTTTTACATAAAAAAGGAGCCGGGCGTGATGCTGCAATGTGGTGGATGACTATTGGTGCAGGTGCAGGTATGTTTGCCGGAGTGATCCAAGGACAGGTTGATAGCTCCTTTCTTGCGCAAGACCTATCTTTTTGTTTCTGGATGCTAGTTACGGCCCTTTTGTTGCTTCGTGTAATAACAGGCACACCATGGAGAGGAGGCCTTAGACAAAAACAAATCTCCAAATCAGACGAAAGAGGATAGTACTTTGAGTGTATACTTCGATGATTTGGTAAAACTATGAACCTGATTTCTCAACGTAGAAGGCACTCAGTTAGTTGACCTGATTCTAAGCCCCACAAGCACAGAAACCTTTACGTGACATAGCATTCTCACTCCTTTTCAATCTACTCTAGTTGCTGATTTAGTCAGATATGTCTCCCAAAATACACTCACTTCTCGTTTAGTTCGGTGTATCACTATACCAGAAATTATACGGGGTCTATTTACGTATCCCCGAAACTGCCAATTGTGACCTATCATTGTGGGGTGTAGCATGTCTGAACTTCTTGAAGGTGTAATGTTGAGTGAATATCTCTTACTGCAATGCATCAGCAGGGGAGGGATTGCGGATGTATACCGTGCTCGCCAGACGAGCGAAGGAAATTATGATGTTGCGGTAAAAATATTCCGCACAGGCTATGCTCAACGCGAATCCTTTCGTGAATATTTTATGACCGAGGCGGAAAAAATTAGTCAATTCGAGCATCCAAATATCCTGCCGTTTCTTGAATTTGGTGAAGGAGAGGGTTTGCTATATTCTGTCACTCCGCTTGTAACTACTGGCACTCTTGAGGATCTTCTAAGACGTGTAGGTGGGAAACTCTCCGCAATGCAAGCCTTACAAATTATGCAGCAGTTATGCAGTGCTGTTCAATATGCGCATGAGCATGACGTGATCCATGGCAACATTAAGCCAACAAATATTTTTGTCGCAGCAGATAGCAGAATGCTCCTTTCTGATTTTGGAATTGTTCGAGGATATGATGATAGCCAGCAATCACTCACGCGGATTGGTTGGGGATCAGCCGAATATGCTGCACCGGAACAATCATTGGGAGTGTTAAGACGAGCTAGTGATATTTATTCGTTGGGTGTGTTGTTGTTCCGAATTCTTACAGGAGAACCACCATTTAGGGGTCAAACACCTGTTGAAGTATTGCTCAAACATGTTCGACAGCAAGCTCCCTCAGCACGCTCACTTGATCCCAATATTTCTGATGATGTAGATGGCGTGCTGCATATGGCATTGCAGAAACGCTCCGATGATCGTTTTGCTTCAGCGGAAGAGTTTAGTAATGCCTTGACTGTAGCGATAAGCGTTGCCCCATTTGCTTCCCCTGTCGCTAAAGCTGTAACTCCGATGACACGCCAACTTTTGCCTGATCAAACTGGTGATCCCCAGACTCCAGTACCCGCTTATATAGCACAGACTTCTTCTGTGTCTCCAATTACTCCAGCTTTTCCGATAGGGCAAACTAATCCACCGCAATATATCCTGGAGCCGTCAATTAACCAGATTTCGACTGGTGGAGGTTTTCCTGAAGATAAGGATATTTCGGATATAACCCTGGCTCGGAAAACATACTCTTTGAGAGATGATGAGGGCATCGGATCACATATGTACTGGTCAACTGAACCTGTGGAATGGTCTCCTATTGGGGAGGAAACGGGGGACTCAAGAGCAGTGACTGCGACGGACTATCTGAGAAGCAAACCATCGCAACCAGAAAATTTTACAAATACGGCTTCTTCACCGTTAAAGCCTGATTTAGCTAAAGAAGCCAGGAGTGCTGAAAAGGTCCCTGATTCACGTCTCAAAAAGCTGTTGCCAATACTGGTTGTGATTTTATTATTGATTGGCCTGGTTGCTGCGCTCCTCTCTTCAATTTTCCTGCCTCCTCCGCCAAGTAGCGGTAATGCTGGTAAAGATCACCTGGTTGTAATGGTTCGAACAATATAAGGCACTATCAACGGTCAAGCAATTGATTTTAGTATAAATAGCAACATAAAACATGATCAATGCTAACGAGAGGATGAACATGGCGGAACTTGCCGGAGTGACAGTAGGCAATTATTTTCTACTAGAATGTCTAGGGCGCGAAGGCATGATAGAAAGTTACCGGGCTCGTCCTACAACTCGAGGCGGGTTTGATGTTATCTTGCGCCTATTTCGGCCCTCTTTTCCTGATCATGCCGCATTCCAGGAACACTTTGCCTCAGAGGTAGAAAAAGTTTGGCATTGTCATCACGAACATATTCAGCCTCTGCTAGAGTTTGGTTCGGGTGAAGATTTGCTCTTCGATGTCACCGAGTTTCCCAAGGATAGAACACTCGAACAAGTTTTAGAGTGTGGGGATGATGAAGAGTATTTTAAATCAATGCCACACATTGTTCATTTGATTACACAAGTTTGCACTGCTCTTCAATTTGCACATCAACAGAACATTGTGCATGGAAATATTCAACCATCAAGTCTCCTGATTCAACCTGATCAAAATATCCTTTTGACCAATTTTAGTATGAAGCATATCTACCAGGAAGGTGACCCGTTAGTCGCACAAATTGAGGAGGGAAATGCCGCCTATATCGCACCAGAGCAGGTAGTTGGTATGATCACTCCTGCTAGCGATATTTATGCAGTTGGAGTATTACTCTATCGGTTGTTGACAGGACATTTGCCTTATGAAGGTGAGAGTGCAGGCGAGATTGCTCTTAAACATGCAAATGAAGCTATACCTGCTTTACGCCAACTGCGCCCCGATTTAACCGAAACAGTTGAACTTGTGGTACGTGTAGCTCTGGCTAAAAGCCCAGAAGCTCGTTTCCCAAGCGCCAATGCACTGACTAAAGCATTACTTGCAGCAGTTGCATCCGAAAGTACACCAATCGTTACAGTGAAGCCCCAACGACGAATTGAGGTAAATTCGCGGCGCAGAACTTCGTTTAAGTGGAGCAACGCTTTATCTTTGATTGCGATATTGCTCGTACTATTTGGGTTGATTGGTACTCTCAATTTCTTTTCAACATTACCACAGCATTTAGAAGCTATTCCTGGCCTTCAGTTTCATGCAAACGGTCAGGGGAGTGTTGTAGAGACGAAGCAAGGAATGAGGGCGGGGGCAAGCCCCGCCCCTACAGCTACTTCAAATAGTATAACTCCTTCAACTCAATCTTCAAACGGTGGCACCAAGTTGCCACCGTTTCACGTTACGCCTACAGTAAAACGATCCGGTACGCCAACAGTCAGTGGTACAGTGAGACCCATCATTCCGTTGACTCACAACATCTTTTGTGCATCTGGAACTCTTAAACTCGATAGTTCACAGAATTTGCTGCCGTTATTTCAACAGGTTGATGTTGATTATCTAAACGCCTGTCATGAATTAACAATCTCGTTACGCGGAGATGGAAGTCGTTCCAGTCTTAACAAGCTGGAGCATGGTAGAATTGACGCCGCAGGATCAGATATAACAGCTAATCCCGGGCGAAATCTAACTGACCATCCTATTGGCGCGATGGTCTATGCCTTAATTGTTAGCCCTGATGTAGTAGTAAAAGGATTAAGCACAGCAGAGATACAGGATATCTTCGACGGGCACATTTCGAACTGGGCACAAGTGGGTGGTTCTAACGAAGCAATCACAGTTGTTCTACCTCCTACTGGAGCAAGCATTAACACAATTTTCCAATCGTTTGTGTTGAATGATCTTGCTGTAGAGGTGGATGCACTGAGGATCAATAAGGATTCACCGGCTATGGTGGTGCAGTCTGTTCTTCAAACGCCCGGAGCGTTGAGTTTTGTACCACTTGTGATAGCTCAGGAATCCGGAATGAATATACTAGCCATTGATGGAGTGATGCCAAGTGTTCAAACATTGCTCGAAGGCACATATCCGTTTTGGAGTGTTGAGCATTTTTACACTCAGAACGATGGATCAGCAGCTGTTCAAGGCTATGAGCAACTCTTAAACAGTGATCAGGAACAGCAAACTCTTCGTGAATTTGGCGTTGTGCCGATGAAGATGTTAGATCAAAATGTGATTGACTCTCACGGCTCAGGGCCTGAAGTATAGGCTACTTTGGGTTTCATTTTCGTGATCTTCTGACCCATAACACATGTGTCCCTGCAATTATTATAGCCAGCATTACTGCTATGCTTCCAAGCACAATGGGTAGCATAAAGTTTGAACCACTTGAGGCAGGGGTATTATTGCTCTTAATGTTACTCTCAATGCTTCTGTTTATCGACTCAGCTATTTCAGGAGTCATGACGCTTGAGGAAGCATGCGTGCGAGTTGTCGTTGCGATAGCAGTATGTGTTGCAGGAGGTGTTGAAACAATCGGCATTGATCCCGAAGACTGGCCAGAGTTAACATTCACCTGCAAACTTGATTCATCGACTGCCTCGAAATCGGAGCCTGGTATTGCGCCCAACATGTGAAGGTCATCATTATTCCATCGATTGTCTGGTGCCCCTGAAATATACCAGCTACTGCCATTGTCAGCTACAATCATTCCATAGCGTTTGAGGGCTGTCAGGATGATCTGGTTTGTGCGCGAGAAGGAAGAGATGTTTACATTCGTTTTGAGGCGTAAACGCAGTCCCATAGGTGGTAAATTCGGATTAGTGTTCGACGAGGCATAATGACGGGCGGGCCAGAGGAATGCGCTTTGGGTGCTATTGACAGTAAAGCGAAGTGCGTGATTAATAACGCCTGATGCAATCTCATCATAACGAACCAACCCTGGAAGAATTGGCAAGCCTGCGGCATCGGCGGATGTCCAGGTACCTGGACGCAATGAGTCAGAATTCAGAGTCCAGACAGCTCCGCTGCCAGCTTTCCAGCTTCCATTGCTTTGTGGATAACTCGCATACATTTCATATAGTCTACAAGTGCCACTATCTACTACAATGACATGGCGGTCACCACTACTTTGAGGTCCACCTTCAATGGGTGCATTCGATGGAATGGGATACGGTCCAGGGTTGCTTTCGCCAGCATAGTTGAAGCTGACTGGTACAGAAGTCTGACTACCAGGTACAACAATGTAGGGGATGCCAATAGGAGTACCGTTGTATAAACCTGCACCAAAGTCAGCATGAACGTGACTCGTAAGTCCGATACTGGCAATGAAATTTGCGGAGTTTCTATGAACGGAAAGCGAAGAAATATCACGGTTCCAGATGTTATCAGCCGGAAATAGAGGGCAACCTCCAACAGTAGCAGCGCTGAAGGCTCTAGCGATGTTAGGATTTTGAAGAGATCCAGCGCTCAAGTAAAACGAGGAAATGAATATAAAAATGCATGCAAAGCTGATTAAGAAATAGATAGGCAAGCGTTGAGTAGATAATGGATTCATAGTTCTGGCCTCCTTAAAACGCAGTTATTTGTGGTTCTTGGAGTTTGAGCCATCTATTCATGAGGAATATTGCTTTTATTTGTCAGGGTTTATCTTATACTCTTTCAGAGAGTTTAGCTATCTTTCAAGAAAGAATTTGTGGTAATAGATACCAAAAGTACTGTCCAATCAATAGACAGAATATGGCAGCGAGGTAGGAGATAGATGATGGAGAAGATTAAGCGAACAATGGAGAGGTAAGTTGATTTAGGAAAATATATTGCGATTGTGGAACAAGATTCTGAAGGCGGGATAATGAACTTTAACACATGAAGTGGGATATCGTGAAGGCTCCTGAAGGCCGATAAATCGGCGGTGTGCGCGATAAATCGGCACCTACGAAAATGCGGTGTATTGTGTTAAAGTTCTTAATCCCGCCCGTATAGAATACAATAGGTATTTGCTACTGAAAAATGTGATGTGTGCTTTATTGCTGGTAGTGCTCGACAATCTTTGGATCACGAACCTCAGCTTCATCAGGGTTAAGGCCAGCATGCCTGCGTGCACGACGTTGGCGTAGTAAATCCCAGCACTGATCAAGGCTGACTTCTAAGGCCTTCATTCTGGCCTCCTGTTCGACATCCAATCCAGTGCCTTCGGCCTGGTTCATCAGTTCGTGTTCCTCGTTCACCAGTTCTGTAATTTGTTTCAGGATTTCGGTATCGTCCATGGGTTTCTCCTCTTGTCTTATTCTCGAATCTTTTATAGATGCTATTACTTCGCTATTCTAGCTGATAAAATAACTTGTGTGCAAGTATTGAGAAGCGCGCATCATTTGTCTTTGAAGCTATTTATATTGATGGGTAGTCCCTCCATTTGCATGATCTTCAGAGCATTCGTCGTGGGGCAAGGACCTTCACGCAACTGGTAGTCAAAAACCATCTTTCCATCTAGAACATCTTCTTTGAAATGATAATTCCTGATGTCGGGTAGATTTTCCTCCAGTGTTACCAGTTCCAGATCGTGTGTTGAAATTAAGCCAGGGCATTTTTTCCCAACAAGCGCGGAAATATAGGATTCACTTCCAATGCGCCTTTCGCGGTTGTTCGTACCCTTAAATATCTCGTCAATGAGGAAGAAAAGTGGCATGTTGTTGTCAGATTCGACCTCTGTTAGTAGTTTTCTCAGGCGTTTGACCTCGGCATAGAAGTAGGAGTAGCCTTCGGTCACAGAGTCGTTAATTCTAATACACGTAAATATTCTGAAAAGGGTAGTTTGAAACTGGCTTGCATTCACTGGCCCTCCTGCATAAGCAAGACATAGATTGATGCCTATTGTTCTGAGAAAAGTACTTTTTCCTGACATGTTTGAGCCAGTAATGATATCGATTTCACCCTGTTTGTGGATGGAAAAGTCATTTACAACTTTCTGATTCACTGGTATAAGAGGATGTCCCAGACCACAAGCTCTAAATGGGAGGGTATGTTCGTCTTGATGTTGACAAAGGGCTATCTCGGGAAGAATGTATTCGGGGTTCAGATAGGCGAAATTCGCGAGAGAGTTTAGCGCTTCAAGCTCAAGCCAAATATGCAGCCACGAAGGTAAATGAACTACTAACTGCGATTTATATTGCTGAAAGCGATATGCGAAGTAGAAATCCCAGGGCACAAGCATATTCACAATAATCCACAAGAGCACATTCTTTTGCAATGTGGATGCTGAAGCAACACGAGCGATCTTTTTCAAAAGTGGTGAGGGGCGACGTTCATGATCCAGGTGAAAAGGTTCACACAAAGCTTTCAAGTGCTGATTTTTCCCATAACGATATGTTTCAAGGTACTCGAAAATGAGACTGAGGTTTGCGAACCTATCCCTTAATTGATACGCGTCCTCAAAAAGATCTCCTCTCTGGCTTTTTGTGACGAAAAGGAAGAGGATTGTAATTAGCAACATCATGACCCAATACTGAGGGATTAGTCGCAACATATTCAGTAAAAACAGAGTGATTGTGAGCACTGATAACGTCAAGGATACAAATAGTAATGGAAGCAACGATTTGGTGGTAGGTTCTTCGTTTAGCCAGTTCAATACATTTTTCTGCTCCCATGTCCTTGAAAGATTTTTAGATGAGAGCAAAGATTTCATGAATAGTTTGTCGCGAAAGATGGTAAGCGGGGTTAACTCCCGTATAAGAGCCTGCCTCTGATGAATTACTTGAATATCAGGGGCGGTATTCAATAACCACTCTTGTAGACGTTGGCTCCCATCAGATAAGACAGCTGTGTTGATCAAACGATGAAGAGAGTGTTTTCCAGTGATGTCGAGATCGGACGCGAAAGGATGATTCGTTGGGGGGTCTGTAAATGGTTCAGAGGGGATGCTATCCCAATCGAGATTGATGCGGGCAATATGAGTTGATTTAATTTGCATCCAGATTTTGTGACGCGTAATGCTCCTGTTAATACGTCCATGGAAGTACGCGACGATGCTGAAAATGGTCAATGTTAAAGCGACACAGATAAAGAGAAGCCACCAGCCTGCAAGGAAATATGCCAGCAGGCTAAGCAAAGCACCTATAAAAAAGATGGTTACACGAGTCCAGCCAATACGATTACTCTTGTGATCAAGGATGGCAATGCGTTTTTGTAATCTTTTTATTTGATGTTCAAGGGCGCGCACTCGCGCCTGTTTTTCAATCATCTTATCTGTCACTACGGGTCACCGTTTGCATAACATGATCTCCTTTGTTCATTATACGAACTGGAACAGAAGAAGGATAGTTTGTGATTATACTTGTTCCATTGGTTCCTGGTACTCACTCTTAAGTGCTGGAGGCATACGTCCTAATTTCCTATGTAAAACAAGCGTTCCTAGAACATTCATGATCACACGCGAAGCAAGTAGAGCAGTCACTTCGGCCACATCATAAGGTGGTGAAACTTCTACAACCTCCATTCCAGCTAATCCCTCGCGTGCCACGAGCTGAAGAAGACTCAGTACTTCACGTGGCAAAAATCCACCTGGCTCTGGAGTGCCTGTCCCAGGAGCAAAAGCAGGGTCAAGGCAGTCGATGTCGAAACTGAGAAAAACACATTTAGCCTGCTTCCAGGCAATATCAAGGGCATACTCAGCCACTCGATCGATACCAAAACGGTCAATATCTTCCATTGTCATAATGGTTGTCCGTCGCTCACGAGAATTAGAATACCAATCGCGAGGTTGGTTCCAGCCGCCAACGCCAATTTGCACCAGATTCGTGGGGGGCGCATTGGGAATGTTGGTGGCGTGAAACCACGGAGTACCATGCATGCGTTCATCCATCTCATACTCGCTTATATCGGCATGGCGATCAAAATGTATGATACCTATATTGCCTTCAATATACGGTGACAGCCCACGAATATCAGGATATCCAATCGAATGATCACCACCGAGTATGATTGGAAAGACAGCTCTTTCATGAATGTAGCTGATCGCTTTTTCTATCTGGTCAAAGCTCTTCTCGATATTTGCGGGAATCACATTTACGTCTCCGACATCGACCATATTGAGCGATTCCACTAGATCAACGCCCATTGAAGGGTTGTAGCCTGTTCCTAGTAACGAAATGCGTCGAATGGCCTGGGGGCCCCAACGGGTACCGGAACGATATGTTGTCCCACAGTCGAGGGGAACTCCAACAATAGCAACATCCTGACTTCCAAGCAGACGCATGTCTTCCAGAAATGGAACACCCATGAACTGTCCACCACCTGAGAAGTTATTAAACCCGCGATCAAAAAGGGAGATGCTTCTGTCGCGAATCGAGCCGGCTGATTCCAAACCATATTCCAGGGCTTGCTGGGCCAACTCTTCACGTCGTTTTGAAGACCACTCAGCCTCGCGCTCCATTGCCCGCGTACCATGTAAATCTTCACGTCTCATTGGCGCTTCCTCGTTCATGATATCAAGAACCCCTTTCAGGTATTTCATTCTTAAAAAGACGAAAAACCACGGTAATTAGAACTTGTTGTAGAGAAGTAAGAAACAAATTCCTAAAAGGCACTTATACTATGGTGTAATAGCGATTACTCGAAGTGGGCTACCAGAGCCATTCACAATCTTGAGAGGCGCGGCAATTACAATTGCGCCTGTCGGGGGGAGCAGATGAAGGTTCATCAGACTTGTTATGCCGAATTTACCTGCACCATGCATAAACGTATGGCTTGGGAAAGGGGGATCGAAACCTCCTGCCTGTCCCGCATCAGTGCCGACTGTTTCCACCCCAACACCCAATATATCGCGTTCTTTTGCCAGGAATGCCGAGCAGGTTGGATGAAAACCCGGAGAGTGCGCTCCGTCTTCCAGGACATTCAGGAAAGCATCACGACTTTTGCGCTTGCTCCAACCTGTTCGTACGAGTAGCCAGGCGCCAGCAGGAAGATGCCCATGTTCGCTTTCCCACTGCTCGACACGCTCGATGGTTAGTAAGAAATCGGGAGATCGTTGCACATCCGATGACACGTCAATCACACAAGCAGGGCCAATAAACTTTGATGGGACGATGGTATCGGTTGCATTGTTTGGAAGATCTTTGCCAGTGACCCAGTGAATTGGCGCGTCAAAGTGTGTTCCTGTATGTTCACCCATATTGATTACATTCCAATACCAGGCAGGTCCGCGACTATCGTAGTGGGAAATCTCGGTAAGCGTTATCCCAGGTGAGGGAGCAAACATTGGCGGGAGGTCGATCACAGGAGTAGCTGGTTCAAGCGGGGAAGTCAGGTCAACTATCCTTAAACGACCAGAATGCAGCTCATCAAGTAATTGTTGCAAAATATTTGTCATCATTTATTCCTTTCTGTCTTCCGGGTCTTGGACTGATTTCGCATTACCTGGAGACTACGCCAGAACTGGAAGCGATTCTCAAGCAGGGTCAAATCCATATGAAAAGAATTTGGGCTAATAGCCTCGACTTTTGAGACAATTGTAGTGAGAGTTTTACTTTTAAGTGCCTCCGAGACGCTCACTTGAAAAGACTGAATTGTGCCGGATTCTTTCACACAGGGCACTCCTGATGCTCTCGCAATATCGGCCAGGTTGGTTCCGCTGGATGTCGCAGTTGGAAAACCGCCAACGGAGAGCAGACTCTCGTTATCGAATACGATGTGAAGCAAATTACCTGGCTTATAACGAGCCATTGTGCTCAAGGTTCCAAGGTTCATAAGTAGCGAGCCATCACCGTCGAGAACGACGACCTGGTGTTCTGGCATCGATAGGGCGATTCCAAGACCCATAGACGATGCTAATCCCATGGCGTGTTCGAGGTAGAAAAAGTTTGGGCGGTGTCCGAGCGAATATAACTCGGCTGCAACAGCACCCATGATAGTGACAACGATACAATCTTCTAAGTCAGGGTAAATAGCCTGTAATGCATCAATACGTAACATACTTAGTCCTCCCACATTAACTCACGTGTTAGTAAGACGGCAACAGGGAGTAGAGAGGCATGAGCTAACGTTTGTGCATCCTTTAAGCGGGGGTAAATATCATTGGCGCTGGTTAATTGCCAGGTTGGAATGTTCAAAGCGCGCAGGATTGGCTCGGTGGCAAGGCCGCCTTGCGTTTGCCAGGGATCCTTTTCGCCCATGTATCCGCGATAGCTTACCAGCATTAATAGAGGTATTTTGTAAAGCTGTGCCAGTGACACGATGGGGTTAATCGCTGCCAGAAAGCCATGGTTTTGCATCAATAATGCGGAGTTGACCCCTGCCAGGTGTGCTCCTGCTGAAATGCCTATGCCTTCTTCTTCTTTGGCGAGGCGCACGAGCGTCACGTCAGGGTCATCGTCAGCCATGCGGATCAGGTGGACGAGCCAGGTTTCTGGGAGGGCGGACATTATTTTGACATCACACGCTTTCAGGGCTTCATAGATCAGTTTGGAATTGGTAACAGAGACGGGCATGATAACACTCTCCAGGAAGCTTAAAGAAATATGCAAGCATTATCTGTGATGAATGTAAGTATAGCATATTTGGGATTAGCCATAGCTTGAAATATGAATAGCAAAAGTGAGGCATAATATCTGAAATTCTGTGCCGAAACAATCTCGTCAATAGTTGGGAAGTGTGCGATAATAGGTTTATATTTTTACGGTCTTGCTTTATAAGAGCACCTGGCCTTATTTCAAATTTTTTGTGTGAGGTATAATCATTTGGAAATAGAACAGAAGATAGTAGGTGGAGTTGCAATCCGCTTTCTTAGTGGCCCTCTCGTAGAAAAAACTATTACTATCCTGAAACCAGTAACAATAATTGGTAGAGATCCGCAAAGTGATATTGTTGTATTTGATCCCAGAGTTTCTAGACGTCATGCATGTATTCGTATAATAAATGGCTCGTGGAGTATCGAAAATCTCTCACAATCCAGTTATATTACTATCAATCAACAGCAAATACAGCAGGGTATACTTCAAAATAATACTGTTGTGGGCCTTGGGGAAAATACGAGCTTTGTTTTCCTAGTCCAACAGTCCATAAATCAAATAGTACCATCATCGAATTTCACAGCGCCTGAAATGGTTCATCCCATTTATCTCCAGCCTTCAGGAGAAACTCCGAAGGCTTCATCTCCAGCCTTAAGAATGCCGAACAATATACCTGCCAATGTATCACCATCCGGAACAATGCTTGCTCCCATGGGGGAGATGAATATGCCTGCGCTGACTGTGAGCAGCAATATTCATAGTGATCGTAAGATACACAGCTTGAACAAGCAGACGCTTAATATTGGACGAGATCCAGAAAATGATATTGTCATTCCAGAGCCTATGGTCTCAGCGTGGCATGCACAGATTGTGCGGGATGGAAACAATCTGTTTTTTGTTCATCCACATCCATTACGAGGAAAAACGCTTAATGGCGTGTGGTATCAGGGGCAGCGAATTCGGGGTGATGAACAATTCCGAAAGCAGTTGAGTAACGGCGACATTTTCCGCATAGGTGACGAGAATGGAACGTTAGTAACACTCACTTATGATGACGGGGCAGGGGTACCGGTTGAAACGCTACCCGAAATGAAGCCCATCCCATTAACTGGTGGAAAGCTTACAATTGGACGAGCAACAGATAACACAGTTGTACTTAATCATCCACAGGTATCTGCGCATCATGCTGAGTTGGACAAGGTTGAGGGGGGATATCGTGTTCTCGATACCAACAGTACGAATCATGTTTATGTCAATGGACAACGAGTATCTTATCAATTATTGAGAACGGGCGATGAAATTCGTATTGGACCGTTTCTGCTCGTATATACAGGGACTGAACTCAGACAATATGACGAGAGCAATAATATTCGAATAGACGCCCTGCATCTAAAAAAAGTGGGCAATAACAATGTTATTTTGTTGAATGACATCTCGCTCGTCATTCCACCTCGAAAGTTTGTCGCACTAGTCGGCGGATCAGGAGCTGGCAAATCAACGCTTATGGATGCCTTAAACGGACTTCGCCCGGCACATAATGGAACTGTTTTGTATAATGGAGTGAACTATTATCATAATCTCGCTGCATTCAGTACCCAACTTGGTTATGTTCCACAGGATGATATTGTTCACCGTGACTTGACAGTCGAACGTGCGCTTTACTATGCGGCCAAGTTACGTTTACCAAGTGACTTTACAAAAGAGCAAATTAAGTGGCGTATTGATGAAGTGCTCGAAGATGTCGAGATGACAGAACGTCGTGGCCTTTTGGTAAGCAAGCTCTCAGGCGGCCAGCGAAAGCGTGTCTCAATTGCTCTAGAATTACTGGCTAATCCTGGAGTCTTTTTTCTAGACGAACCTACTTCCGGGTTAGATCCAGGTCTTGACCGCAAAATGATGACTTTATTGCGTCGGCTTGCTGATCGAGGACGCACCGTGATCCTGGTTACACATGCCACAAACAATATAAATGCCTGTGACTCTGTTTGTTTCCTGGCTCAAGGAGGTCGTCTTGCGTATTTTGGCCCTCCAAATGAAGCAAAAGCTTATTTTGAAAAGGCTGATTTTGCCGAAATTTATAGTACGCTAGAGCCGACCAAGGATCAACCAGATATACCAAAGCTAGCTGAGGAGCGATTCCTGGCATCGGAGGATTATCAGCTCTATGTTGCGGAACCCCTGAGAGAAGGGCAGGTTCAGCAAGCGCAGGTTCAAGGGAAGAGAACGCCCAAAGCTGCTGAGAAAACTTTGAAACGTGTCAAACGTGGCAATGCCCTGGCGCAGTTCTTCATACTCTCGAGACGTTATCTGGAACTGCTTAAAAATGATAAAGGAAACTTGCTTATACTGCTCTTACAAGCGCCTATAATCGGTATTTTGCTTGTACTGATGGTGCGTTTTGAAGTGGGTGCTGGTGTATTCGATGCTAATAAACTGGTGCAGTGTCGTACACAGATTCTCACCTCATCTGGCCCTCTGGCATTGCCTCAAGCGCAAAAGACAGAAACGATAGATTGCCAGCAAGTACTCAATTTCCTAGGAAGTGATCCAAATGGCCAAGCCTATGCTCAGAAGCAAGGTGGACAACAGCAGGCACTTCAGGTCTTTATATTGCCTGGACCAGGCGCAGATGCTCAGAAAGTACTTTTTATTATGGCCTTTGCAACTGTATTGTTTGGCTGTATTAACGGCGCACGTGAAATAGTCAAAGAATCGGCTATTTACAGTCGGGAACGTGCTGTAAATCTTGGCATTTTGCCGTATATGTTTTCCAAGATAGTGGTCTTAGGAATGCTGTGTCTATTCCAAAGCGCAGTGCTTGTATTCGTGGTAGAGTTAGGCGAGCCGTTGAAGCAAGGTATCCTTATGCCACCAGTTCTAGAAACCTATATAACAATTGCATTGACATCTCTTGCTGGTTTAATGATAGGTCTCGCAATCTCTGCGATCGCACCGAATAATGATCGCGCAATAAGTTTTGTGCCGATAATCCTGCTTCCGCAGGTGATTTTTTCAGGGGCAATTATTCCCTTGAAGGACTGGTTTACGCAAATAATGGCAAGTATCTTCCCAACTCGTTGGGCGATGGTAGCTTTAGGGTCTTCTATCGGTTTGCATGCTGATAAAATTGGTGGAGATAAGCTGCTTGGTGATGATTTCACGTATCACAGTACACTCTTCTCGATTTACAGTCACACAGACGCTTTACAACGTCTCCTTATCGCCTGGGCCGCTCTGATAGTGATAACCGTTGCATTAATGGTTGTGGTTGGATTCTTCTTAAAAAGAAAGGACGTTAGAGTCTAAGTATTATCCATCACAAGCGAAAGAATCAAAAAGATGAGGTAGTCAACGGATAGAATAGTTGAGTCTTGAGTTAGATAAGAGTTCAAACAAAAACTGGGGTCTCCATTCAGTGAACCCAGTTTTTGTTTGGTATATATCTTAGCTCAGAAGCTGAGATATGTCATTTTAGGTGAACCTGTCATTCGGATTAGCTGAGAACTTCAGCAGAATAATAGGAAACCTGATTTGGGACATTCATCTGTTCGCTACTGGCACCACTATGATGTTGTTGGAAAAGATCGTTCTTCAGATATTCATCTAATGCTTGCTTTGAAGCCCAACGCGAAACGGCATTGATGGAGCCATCTTCGGCAGTCCACAATTCCAGTCCAAGAAACCCGCTAAAGCGTTTCATTCCAGGTGCAGCATGCTTAAAGCCCTCGATCATTGCCTGTGCTTGATCTCCTGGCACTGCAATTCGATTCACAGCGATATACATTCTGTTCATTCTCCTTTTATCTATATAGACGTCAGTATGTTTCGGTTACGAGAAAAGAGTCGTAATCGACTAAGGGGTAACGCCTGGATTATACCACTTGATCGATTTGAATAGGGTCATTGAGCAATCTCGAAATATTGCTCAATCAACTCGAAATGTTCCTCATCGTGTTCGCAGATAGAAGCAACTATACTGCATAGTGACTCCGTGACGCCGTCATCCCAAGGTGGACGTACCTCTTCCAGAAGTTTATTGTCATCGAGTACATCAGCGATGACGTGCGTGAAATGCATATGAGTCTCTTCCCAATAGTTACGTACCATGGGTAAGGGAAGTTCTTTATCCATTTCTCGTGCCTCTGCATTGGCCTCATCTCCCGGTGGTGTTAGCGGTGGAAGTGGCTGATAATGGGTATATGCGACAATGAGTTTTAGTGTAGCTGCCTTCCAATGGCTCATATGTGATAGGAAATCCTTGACTGACCATCCTTCTGCTGTAAACGCGATTTGTTGTTGCTCTTCGTCCAGATGATTGATAAGCTTTAGGAAACGTTCATGATTATCTTGAAAGGAATCTAAAAGATCTTGCTGTGTAGGTTGTTGTGTAGTCAAGATTTACGCTCCTTGCCAGGTAGTAGTAGTCCAGGCTAATACTCATTGTAGCATTTTGGGTCCTTTTTTTGTTTTCGCCGCCGAAGGCGGCTAGGGAGAGAGAAGCTTGGACACCCCGCACCCCACCAAGGGGCTTGCAGGCCCCCTGGAATCCCTGCTGAATAGTCATGCAGCTTTCAGTCGCTAGCTCTGTATGAATTCTTTGGCAAACAATCGTAGCGATTCCAATTTTGCGGCATCTGGGAACCAGAGGATTAGTTCTTGTATCCCTGCTTCTTCAAATTCCGCGATTCTTTTTCGCATCGACTCAGGGGTTCCGATCAAGGAACTAGCCTGCATCATGGATACGAGCGTGCGTTGTTGTTCGCTCAGCGCGGCAAGGGCTGACTCCTCTGAATTTCCAATGACACAAATTGTTGAAGTTGTGCGACGGATATTGGAATAATCTCTTCCTAACTGCTCGCAGTGCATTTTAATGACTTCGAGTTTATGGCGTATAGTTTGGATATCACCTCCACCAACATTGCAAGCATCGGCATATTGAGCAACTAGTTTGAGGGTGACCTTTTCGCCGCCACCACCGATGACCAAAGGGATATGTGGCTTTTGCACTCCTTTAGGCTGGTTAATTGCACCACGAACCTGATAATATTTACCCTCAAAGACTGCTTCGTCCTGTGTCCACATAGCTAGAATGACTTGCACTGCCTCACGCAGGTAACGCAATCGCTCCGGTGCATCGGGATAATTGAATCCATAGGCAAGATATTCATGCTGATACCAACCAGCACCGATGCCAAAGTCGAGTCGCCCATGGCTCATGACATCGGCAGTACTCGCCATTTTAGCAAGTAGTGCCGGGTTGCGGTATCCATTGCAGGTGACCATCTGCCCAATCCGCACACGTTTGGTATCTCGGGCTAAAGCGGCCGTACTCATCCAACATTCAAATGTGACTTCTTGTGAGGGTAGGGGTATTGTATGAAAGTGGTCATAGAGCCAAACAGAATCAAAGCCTAAAGATTCGGCCTCCTGTGCGACAGATGTCATAGCCTCGTACGCTTCTACCGGGTCAGGAAAATCCACAAGGTCCATACGCCATCCTTGAGGGACCATCACGCCGAATTTCATTGTCATATAGATCTCCTTCTAAAAGTGATAGACAGATGAGCGTATTCTATCACACATCACTTTTTGTTCGGGGAACTGCCAAGCGGTTGTCATTATTGTACATGTTTCACAGAGAAGGAGGAAATTCTAAACAGAACGTCAGTTGACATTGCTATGATAATTAATAGTAGATAGAAGGAGACTGTTTATGAATGTATCTAAACGCGCGAAGGTGCTTTTTACAATAATTGGGATCCCACTGTTGTTTGTGATTTCATTTGCAATCGTGATAGCAGCTTATGAAAATTTCCATAAACCACCCGAAGTAGAAGTTATGTTGAATGGCTTTTCCCCACAAAAATTGGAAATTCCAGAAGGCCAAACGATTCACTTTGTAAACCACTCATCAACCGTTACCCAGGTTATTTGTCTAGGCACTAACAATCGTTGCGATCCTTATGCTGAGTTCCCTCGAGGATTAAAAAGCCCCGGAATTCGAATCGCTCCAGGGCAAGCCAAAGATGTTGTCTTCGATTTCTATGGCACATTTCACGTTACTAGCTTAATGGGATCAAAGATGAATCTGACAGTTACTGTTGATTCTGCTGTCTGAGTTTTGGAGCATGAACTTTTTTCATGCCATTATAGGCGAGAGTCGCTCAGCTAGATATTTCAGGCTCAAAGGGTAGCGATACTCTATATCAAAGTGAGTTGCATCGAACAGTTCGAAGAATACATCAGTAACACCAATGCGTTCGAGAGCTTGCCGAAATGCTTCCGCACCGAGGTCGAGAAAAAAATCATCCCGCTTGCCAGCATCGATATAGATTGCTCGCATATGCTTGAGCGTCTCCGCATGAACTGGTACCATACGTACAGGATCCCAAGCCAACCATCTTGCCCAGACATCAGTATTGAGTGCTCCAGTTGTAAGGTCATAGGGGAGATGGACGGTGCCATCTTGATCAGACGAGTAACATGCGGCCATGCACCAGTCATTCAACAGGTAGCCATCGCTCTGTTTCGTCAAGGCTGGTCTTTTTCGGAAGTCTTCCCAGAACGCTTGAAACGAGCCATGATATTCATCTCGGAGGGCTCGAACGGACTTTGGAAAGTTGGGGAGATAGCTCATCTCGAATAATGCATCGCCAGCGTGAGTTGCAAAACCACCCCACAGGTCTGGTCGGAGCATAGGCGTAATCATAGCTCCGTAACCTCCGCTGGATTTGCCTGCGATGCCTCGATGGTCGCGTTGTGGAAGTGTCCGATAGTGCGCATCGACCCAAGGTACGATCTCGTCACACAAGTAAGTATGATACCGGCCAGTGGCGGGAGAGTCGAGAAACTGGCTGCCACCAAGGGATGTCCAGCAGTCCACCCAGACGATAATACAAGGTGGAACTTCGCCTGTAGCGAACATCTCGTCGGCTAATTCGGGATAGTTTTTTCTAAACGGAGTGCGATTACGCCACATATCTAATTGGCCGGTGAGCCCCTGTATTTGATAGATTGAGGGATAGCGACGTCCAGGTTCATTATCATAGCCTGGCGGTAAGTATATCCATAATGGTCGCTTGTGAGGATCCCCTAAAGGGTTGTTTTGAAGTACAGCACTTTCAAACGTTATTTCTTCAAAGCGACCTTGTGTGTTTAGAGACCATGGGAGCATCTTTTACAACCTTTCAAGTTGGGGTAACAAACGAAGTTTGTAAGTACTGAATAACTTTAACTCGTTTTTTATGTATCTCAACGGTATGAGCATTTTCATACTTATCAACTATCTAATACGGACATGAGAACCGCAACTAGGGCCGATTATGAATTTTAACACATTGAGAGGGATATTGTGAAAGGCTACGGAAGGCCGATAAATCGGCGATGGGCGCGATAAATCGGCCCCTACAATTGTCTGGGTTATTTTGTTAAAAGCCATTATCGGCACCTTCGGGTGTCTGGCTTTTGTTGCTAATCAGCATTATTGCCTGGCTGATAAAATTATATACAAGAAATGTTGTTATCACAACGAAGACTGATTGGCGAAAGGAATTTATGATGATTGAAAAACAAAAGCAAGATGTCCCTGATGCTGATTTAGTGGCTCAAGGTCTACAGAAGATTCGCTGGGCTGAAATGCACCAGCGACTTCTTCAGAGGCTGCACGTACAGTTTAGCGAGACAAAGCCTTTCGCAGGACTTACTATTGGTATGTGTTTACATGTTGAACCTAAGACTGCGGTACTGTGTTCAGTGCTGCAAGCTGGTGGGGCTAAAGTTGTGATTACTGGCAGTCCTGGAACTACGAAGAATGATGTAGTTGCGGCTCTCAGGTACAACGGAGCCATCGTCTTTGGGCAACAGGAGGATGACAGTAAGAAGCACCAAGAGAATATAGAGCAGGTCTTATCTCATGACCCTCATCTTTTCCTGGATAACGGAGCTGACCTTGTTGCAACACATCTTGCCCAGTCAGCTCGGGGTCGTGTCTTTGCAGGTACCGAGGAAACTACAACAGGAGCCAACCGTTTACGGGGAGAGTTACACAACTCTTTAACATTTCCCATTATCGTTATCAACGATAGTCCATTAAAATTGATCATGGAGAATGAGCATGGGGTTGGACCGACCATCGTCGAGGGTTTTATGCGCGAAACAAATCTGTTAGTGCAATCGAAGCAGTTCGTTGTCTTTGGCTATGGCTCAGTTGGACGTGGCATTGCACGCAGTTTGCGGAGGCTAGGAGGTCAGGTGTCTGTGGTTGAAGTAGATTCGATCAGAGCTTTAGAGGCGGTACTCGATGGTATGAGTGTCACAAAGCTTGAGGATGCTTTGAAGATTGGAGAGGTATTCTTCACAGCAACGGGTAGACCAGATGCTATTGCAGGCGAGTCTTTTGGTCAATTGCAAGATGGAGCAATTCTCGCCAATGCAGGTCATTTTTCATGGGAAATTGATATTGCTGGGCTAAAGAAACGTGCTGTCATCATTGAGCGGTTCCGTGATTGGGTTGAACTTTTCACACTGGAAGATGGGAGACGTATTACACTTCTTGCTCAGGGTGAAATGTTGAATCTTGCCGGTGGCGGAGGTAATCCAATAGAGACTATGGATCTAGGTTTCGCTTTGCAGGCTCAGTCGCTGGCTTTTCTAGCGACGCATTTTAAAAATCTTCCTGTTGGACCTCAACCTGTTCCTGGAGAGATCAATGCAACAGTTGCAAGTTGGATGGTCGAAAATCTCTCGCATAGGCGATCAGCAAGATGATAATGTATAGTTACGCGGATCAAAATGGCGTGTCCGACGACGATACTCAAAGGTAAAGCCAGGCCAGAGTGTCGTGTTGTGGCCATTGGCATCGAGGTACCAGCTCTTGCATCCTGAAGTCCAGACGGTATCGTGCATTCGCGTTTGCATTTCTGTATCGAATGCTTCCTGTATCTCTGGAAGTATGTCGACTGCGACCAGGTTGCGCCGATCCATGATCCGCAGGCAGTCAAGAATATAGTTGAGTTGGGACTCGATCATGAAGACCATCGAATTGTGACCCAGGCCAGTGTTTGGTCCAATGAGCAAAAATAGATTGGGAAAACCAGAGACAGTCGTTCCGAGATATGCGCTAGAGCCAGCATGCCAGTGTTCAGCGAGTGATTGCCCGTCGCGTCCATAAATGTAGTGAGGAAGTTGTGAATCGGTAACATGAAAGCCAGTCCCGAAAATGATCGCGTCCATCGGATGCTCCAAACCATCTTCGGTTACGATGCTGTTGGCTTTTACCTCGCGAATCTTGTCTGTGATGACTTCAACATTCGGTTGAGAAAGAGCGGGATAATAATCGTCCGACAGCAGAACACGCTTACAGCCCATGGTGTAATGGGGAGTGAGCTTAGTTCGAAGGATAGGATCATTGACCTGCTTTTTCAGGTAATTGAGCGAGAGATGCATTGCGCCTTCTAACATGTTTTTACGATAGATGAAGCCCAACACTGCTAACTCCTGCCGTACGTAGATTCTCGAGCGGACGAAGCGCTGTGTGAAAGGTAGAAGACGAAACATCGCACGCTGCCAGGAAGGAATGCGATGATCATTACGGGGAAGAATCCATGGGGGAGTGCGTTGAAAAAGTGCCAATTGCTTGACCTGGGGCTGGATCTTAGGAATAAACTGGATTGACGATGCACCTGTGCCGATTACGGCTACATTTTTCCCTGTCAGGTCATAATCGTGATTCCATTGTGCTGAGTGGAACTTCACGCCCTCGAAGAGATCAATACCGGGAATGAGAGGGAAGGATGGTTCACTGAGCGGGCCATTACCGAGAATAAGGATGTTGGCAGTAAATTGACCTTGTGAGGTGGTGATGTACCAACAATGGTCAGCCTCATTCCAGGAAGCTTCTAGCAATTTGGTGTTCCAGAGAATGTGAGGAAGGATGCCATACTGCTTTGCACAGCGGCGTAAATAATCCCAAATCTCACGTTGCGGAGAGTATGACCTGCTCCAATTTGGATTGAGCGCGAAAGAGAAGGAGTACAGGTGGGAAGGAATGTCGCAAGCGCAACCAGGATAGGTGTTGTCACGCCATGTTCCCCCGATATCCGATGCCTGCTCAAGTACTACGAAGTTTTCATAGCCTTGCCGCTTGAGTCGAATAGCCATCCCCAAGCCGGAGAATCCCGTTCCCAGAATGACCACATCTACATGGCGTTTATTCGCTTGATCATTAAATTGCGTACTTGAAAATGTCTGCGTTTGATCGGCAAGGAGCGTTTTGCTTTTTCTGGCTGCAAAAAACTGGGACATGGTTGCTTCCCCTCGGGACTGACTTGCAGATGGGTCAACCAACTATCGGGTGCTGAATGGAAAAGAGACCAGGACAGCGCAAGCGCCCCCACACCACATCCACACAACCCCTGTCCCCACACGTGTGGTATCCGACACCTGATAGTTGGTTGAACCCTTG
>Ga0209048_10000632_pt1 | contig 37086 bp, 28 predicted proteins | sample FrelakmetCRP12CR_FD_187146 | JGI IMG/M metagenome (GOLD analysis project Ga0209048, IMG submission 187146) | Freshwater lake sediment microbial communities from the University of Notre Dame, USA, for methane emissions studies - CRP12 CR (SPAdes)... | ecosystem: Environmental > Aquatic >...
AACTCATAGGGATACGCCGAGTGAAATATCACGTGCTTATTTTTGTTCTTATCTTGCTGATCAATCGCCTGACCGTTGTAGACCCCAATGCCCAACATACCGTAATCTCCGGACCCCTTGAGGCCGCTCTCCACCAACCGACGAAACCGCTCGCGCACCACGGTCGGCGTGTAGTAGAGAAAGACGCCCAGATTGCGCTCATTCGGAACCGCGCTAAAGGTCGCATCATTGCGGTCGAACGCCAGCCGGTTCTGGCTTGACTGCACGGTCTCGTATCCAAACGGGATCTTCGACTGCCCGGGCCGGATCCGCCATTGTTTGTTCTCCGTGAGAAAGATATCGGCATAGGCATCTCTCAGTACCGTCGTGTTTTCCTGATTGTTGACGAGGCCTGCGAATTCACCCTGCAGATAGACGAACACGCGATCGTGAGGCTGGCCGCTCACAATGAGGCGGGCGCGGCGCACGAAGAACTCGTTGTTCTTAACGATCGAACGGTCCCCTGGGGCAGTCAGGAGATTATTATTCTGTGCGAAGTTATAGCGGAACTGGGTATAGCCCCTGACACTGATCTTTTCATACCATCGTTCCCGGACAGGCACATCGCCGACCCCTCGGCTATCTTCCATGACCTTGGCTTCCCGTTTTTCCTCCTCGGCTTTCAGCTTGACCCACTGATCGACGGTAATCTGTTTATTTTCCAAGAGAACATCCTCAAGCGGACCTCCCCACCCATCACTTCCCCAGCACAAAGAACCCAGGGTGGCAATGAGCACGACCGGTAACGATCCTCTCATTGCCCTAAAAAACCATTCACGCATGCATCCTCCAGGCCTCTGTAATCAACAAACCGATAGCCTAGGGGAGGATAGGGAGAAAGGGTTACAGTCAGGTTACGATGGGGTCCAGGATGGGTTAACTCGTGAGGAGATGACCGGTCAGAGCTGCCTTATGGCTGCCGATTACTTGACATGGACGTGCCCCTGAAGTGCTGCCAATTCTCTCTCAGAGACTTGAACCAGGACAGTGGAAACCCGGGTGAGTCATCGACAACGTCGATTCGGAGGGCGATGTCTTTGAACTGTGGGTCGGCGTCATGAATTTCACGGTACTGTTCGTGGGCTTCATCGCCGTGGCCCATCGTATCCAGCGTGAGGGCCAGAACATAGCGGACGTGCAGGATATCGGTCGCCTTCGCACCATTGACGGCGAGGGCATGGCGCAATGACACAGCGGCGTCATCCAGCTTTCCGATCGCCCGCAAACAGAATCCTCGCTGCGCCGACGCCTTGAAACGGTAGGCCGGGTCCCGCTCTGCCGCCTCGAATTTCTTCAGTGCCTCCCGATACAATCGGGCTTGCTTCAAACCGAGCCCTTCCCGATACAACTTGCTGGAGGCATTCTCCTGGACCAAAGCCACAGGCGGCGCCGGAGTATCATGTGGCACTGGAACCGGTACTGGCTTTGGTACCAGCCACTGAGATTCCTCACTGAGCCTGTCCGGATCGAGGAGTATGGTCCTCGGGTCGACAACCGCCGGCAGGATGCTTCCTTGCGCACGGTCGACGGCAGCCTGCAACACCAACCCGGCAGTAATGCGGTCAACCCCTTCCCCGAAGCCATAGGTGAGAGCCAGATCGCACAATTGATTGATCAGGCGTGGATTACCTCCGCTGAGTTCGTGGACCAGCGCACAGGCGTACTCTGTTAAGAGGTCAGGTGCGCCCCCGGCAACGCGGAGCCGATGCTGCACGTAGGCGCTCGCTTCGTCTTCATTGAGCGGCTCGAGCGCATAATCCACTGCCACGCGTTGAGCCAATTGGCGCATGTCGCCTCTGATAAGCAACGTGCGAAGACTGGGCTGTCCCGCCAAAATGATTTGTAGGCCGTTCTGTCGCCCGTCATTGATGTTGGATAATAAGCGAAGGTCTTCCAGCATTTGGAGGTTGAGGTTTTGGGCCTCATCGACCACGAGGAGTACTTGCTGTCCCTCGGTAAAGGATCGCCCGAGAAACGCCGTGAGCGCCCGGAAGTACCCCACCGTATCCTGTCCGGGACAATCCAGCCCGAACGCATCCGCCACCCATGGCAGGAGGCTGCTGGCGTCCGGATGGGTCGTTGCAATGACTCCCACGATACACTGCCCCCGACTCTGGTCAAGAATCTTGTTCAACAGTGTCGTTTTGCCGGTCCCCGGCTCCCCCGTCAGCACGGTGAACACCGCGCGGTTGAACAGTCCGTACTCCAAGATGTTCAATCCCTTCTTATGCCGTGTGCTCAAGAAGAGAAACTCGGGGTCCGGCAACAGCGAGAACGGTTTTGTGCGGAACTTATAGAAAGCCTCGTACATGGAGTGCCTACCTTCTCTGTTTCTCGTCCCCCGCGTTCATACGCTTCATTCGAGACAGGCTTAAGTGTTCGCGGCCGACTTTATTCAAGACGGTTCCCAGAATCGGGACGCTGCCTTTTAAGATCTGTATGGTCTGCTGGAGTTCAGGCTCCGTGGTCTTGCCTTCCTCCACAACCAGAAGCAGCGCGTCCAATTGGGGAGTGAAGGCCAGTACATCCGCCTGGCCGAGAACCGGCGGGAGATCGAAAATCACGATGCGAGACGGATACCGATGTTTCAACTCTTTCCCGAGCGCACTCATGCGCGGGGAAGTGAGGACTTCGGCAGACTGGTCCGTCCCCCGCCCACCCGGCAACATGATCAGCCGACCCAGACCTGGATAGACCAACATGTTCTCGATCGACCGCCCGTCCAGCAGAAACTCCGTCAGCCCCTCGTTGGATTCCAACCCAAGCTCCTCATGCAGGTGCGGCGCGCGAAGATCGGCATCCACCAGGAGCACCGTGAGCGTGGGTTCGGCCGCCAGGGCGATGGCCAGGTTGATCGAGGTGAGGGTCTTGCCTTCTCCATCCCTGGGGCTGGTGATGCCCAACACGTTCCACTTGTTTTCGCGTAGTCGATGGATCACCTGAGTCCTGAGGACTTTGTAGGCGTCCGAAAACTGATTCGAATCTCGGCCGGTAAGAATCCGATGGCGTCGCAACATGTCGTCAGGAATCACAACCGAACGGGTCCGCGAATAGATTACAGCCGGCGGCGCAGCCGCCTGTGACGCGTTCGGCCTGGGAGGCACGTGCATAGCATCGTGTTGCTCCTTAAATCGATCCATCGCACTCTGCAGTTTATCCATGATCATGAGTGGGGGCTCTCTTCCTTCATCCGAGGCCGAACTTTCTGAGCGTCGTCAACCAGACGACATCCAACGGGGGTCCCATCGCCAGCACGGACACGATCAGCAGCACCACCACCCCCGCCCCCGCTACGGCCACCCGGACTCGCTGGCGGACCAAGCGCTGCCGGTCGTCTTGATTGGGCACATAGGGAATCACGGCCAATGGAGGCAATCCTGCAAGCCTACCGAGTTGATCGCCGCCTCGGATCGATCGGTCGAGTTGCTCCAACACTACGCCGCTTCCGATTCCTCCCGCAACGGCGAGAATCAGACCGAGAAACATAATGACGGGGCGATTGGGCTTCTCCGGCTTCTCCGGAAGGTCCGGGGGATCAATGAGCGAAAATCTTTCCCCTTTATGCTGGATTTCCAATTCGTTCGACACCTCCGCTTCCAATAGGCGGGACATGATCTGCTGGTGTTTCTTGACCGATTCTTCACGGTTCCGGCTGAGATCAAGGTAGGCAGGCTCGATCTCAATCGTCCGTTCAAGTCGGCCTACATATTCATCAATCCGGCGTTTCATGGCGTCTCGTGATTTGCGAGTCGATTGGAGGGAGGCCGTCACCGAGGAGAGTTGCGCGTGGATATTGATATAGGCGGGATTTTCAGGCTTGATAGCCGCAGCCTGAGTCCCGGCCGCCACGACACGCTGCAGTTCCTGTTCAAGCGATGCGATGATCTGCCGTGACCGGATCACATCGGGATGTTCATCTCCGTACCGGTCTACGAAACTCGCCAAACGGGCCTGTTCCCCCCTGAGCTTCTTGTGTAATTCTTCAGGCGTGGCGTGCTGGCCGGTATCTCGTTCCAGGGCGGCAATCTCCTGCTGCATCTTAAGGACATCCGGATGTTCCGTAGACAGATATCCGATCGCGCTGGCATACTGGGCCCGAAGGGCCTTCAGGCGTTCGGCCGAATCGAGAATACGCTCGCCGCTCGCAGAAATAATCGGGGTGTGCGGCTTCAGCGTGGCTAGCTCCCCTTCCAGATATGATTTCTTTTCCGCCAACGTTCGAATTTCGCGGTCGGCTTCCTGGAGTTCGCGCTCGGCCTGATTGAGCATCGTCATGTTGACTGAGGTCAGCTCAGGCAGGGCTCCATCCGCCTTCTGCTTGATCGTGGCAAGTTGAAGCTCCAGCGAGCCGATCTGTTGAGCGATCTGTTCAGATTCCTTTTTCAAGAAGGCAGATGTTTCTTGTGCGTGCCGTTCGCGCGTCTTGAGATTTGCGCCGAGAAACAGACTGGTCAGTTCGTTGGCTACCTTCTGGGTCAGTTCCGGACTTTCTCCGTCGTAGGTCAAGGTGAAGGCAATCGTGGCCTGCGTCGGGCTCTGCGTCCGCTTGTCGATTACTTTCGCATTGATCACATCCACGTGAATGTCTTTGATAAACCGTCCCAGCACTTCTTCCGTGGGACTGTTGTTGCGCAAGGTCACATACAGCCCGTATTGTTCCACGATCCTCCAGAGTGTCGATCGCGTCATGATCTGCTGTTTGATGGTCTCGATCCGCTGGTCGGCATAACTGGTAATCGCCGAACGGACCAGATCGGGCGGGATCTCCTGCTCCTCGATTAAGATCGTGGCGGTAGAACGATACACGGCAGGCAGGAGCAGGGCAACCGCAACGCCGATGAATAAAATCGTGCTCGCGGCCAGCGCGATGGACCCCTTCCGCCTGCGAGCGATGTTCCCGATTGCCTGCAGGTTCGCTGGTGCTTGTTCCATAATCCTCTCCTGTCTCACGCCGTCTCCGAATCGAATTCGACGTCCTTCACCGTCCTACCGAGAATTTGGCCGGCGTATACGTGATGGCCACCGACACGACATTTGCCATGGCTGTGACGTTGAGGGAATCGACATCGCGCCGCCCATAGCTGTACCATGCTTCCGCCCCCCACCAGTCATTAATCTTCCACGTCAATTTCGGTTGAGCAGAAATGTATCGTTGCTGGGGGAATGGTGCCACGGATCCAACCGTGGCAGTTGCAGAGGAGACAATTACTTGACTGGTGATCGATGCGCTGAGGTTCTCCGTCAGTTGCTGCCCGATTGTCATACCGATGCGGTCCGTCTCGATCAACAATCCGAAACCGCTTGGATTGATATCACGGCTCGCCTCAAGGGTCACTGTCGTGCGTTCCAACTGCTTTCGAATCGTGGCATTGGCCACCCACACCACCGAATGATCGCTGAGGGTCTGGGGGCCTGATTGCAGGTCGTTTGTGACAAAACGTGGCCCGGCTTGTAGTTTCACGCTGAAGGTCTCGGAGAATCCATGATTCAGGGACATCTGAAATCCGAAAATCTTTGATTCGAGATTCCTCTGCGGCGCTCGAAAGAGAGTCGCAACGCCCGTGAGTTCAACCTGACTCTTCTCTGCGATCTGATAGGAGATTCCCGCGTTTCCTCCGTTCGTCTGATAGTTAATCAACCCGAGAGCAAGCCCGTTTTCATAGGTCGCGTCTGCGAACTGGTACCCTGCGACCAGGTCAGTCCGTTCGGTCAGATTGTGCGTCCAGGAGGGCGACGCGGTCCACAGATTGCGTTGCGTAAAAGCCAAGACCACCCCTGTCTTCTGCAGTTCCCCCATCAACGTGTTGTCCCGTGTGAATCCGCCGTCGACATTCCAGCGATCTCGTTCGCCTCGATACTTCGTTGAGAGCGGAAAATAGAAATTCGTGAACGAACTTTCTTCCCCTCCGTAATAGTGCACGAAATCAGCTGCCGTGCGTCCGCTGATCTCCAGTTTCTCCGTTGACCCGTTGAATGTCATCCCAGGCGAAAGCCAATTTCCCCATACCCCCTCATGTGGTTGCTGAGTCAGGAGCAGATTACTGTTGTAATCCCCCCTCGCCGTGAAGGTAGGCACTGCCGACCATTCCGCAGCGCCGGCCCCCCTCGCCGTTATCCAGGACAAACACACCACGATCACCCCGGCAATAAGAATTTGTCGTCGCATCATCTGGAGTCCCTGATCTCATCCTCCGTCCCTCGGAAGAATAATCCCTTGGTCAATCAGGGAACCACTACCACATCACCGCGTTCCAGAATGATATTTTGGTCCAATTCTTTTCCTTTGCGGACATCCCCGTAACGAAATTGAAACACCAATTGCTCTCCGCGAATCCGCCGCATGACCCGAATGTCGTTTTCCGAGGCGAAGGGAGTCAGCCCGCCGGCCAAACTCAAGGCTTGAAGGACATCGGTATAATGGCCGACCAAATATTCACCCGGCTTGTTGACTCGTCCGATCACATAGATTTTGTAGCTCAAAATCTTCGTGGCCAGGACCGAGACATGGGGATTCGGCACAAATTTATTGAGGCGTTTGACCAATTCAAGCCGCACGTCTTCAATCGTTCTTCCGGCGGCAGGAATGTCGCCGACGAGCGGAAATGAGATCATGCCGTCCGGCCGCACGACCACTTCCTGTGTCAGGTGTTCATCTTTCCAGACGGAGATCTTGACCATGTCTTCAGGACCAAGCAGGTAGGATCCTTCCACAACGGTCGGCAGCGGCTCGCTGCCGCTTGGTAGAGCGGCGGCGACAATGTGTTCGCCAAAAATGAGCCAGCACATCAGCAAGAATCCGCCGAACCGAGAAGACACCATGCCTGTGGAATGGATCAAGCTCATGAATTATCCTTGTAACTGCGCCAGGACAGACTTGGTTTCCTCCACGCCCTGGAAGGGCTTCTGCGACGCCAGGGCTTTTTGAAGATGGCTTTTCGCTTCCGCCATCTGGCCCGCCTGGAAGAATGCGATACCCAGATGATAGTTCAGCACCGGATGGTCCGGCGCTTTCGCCGCCGCTTGTTGAATGAACCGCAGCGCCTCATCCCGATGGCCCAACTTGAGATGGACCCAGCCGAGGGTATCGAGAAAGTAGGGATTCGGCGCAGAGGTTTCAAACTCTTTGGTGAGCATCAGCGCACGTTCCAGGCTTTTTTGATCACCCTTTTGGTCAACCAGTAAGGACGCCAGGTTGTTCGCCGCGACGAGGGCCCGAGGATCGAGACGTAACAGCGCATCGTACTCTTGAATTGCCCGGTCTACATTTCCCGCTTCACTGAATGACGTCGCTAGTAACAGGCGCAATTCCTGACTATTCGGATTCTGTTGGACCCCCTTCTCGAGTACCTCCCGTGCCTCGTCTCCTCTTTTTTGAGACAGCTTGAGCGTGGCCAGGTGCAACCAGGGCATCGGCCAGTCGGGTTTGATCCGGATCGCTTCTGTAAAACGGCTCTCGGCTCCGGCCTGCTCCCCACCAAGGAGCAACAGTTCCCCAAGGAGACCGGTCGCATAGGGGTGAGTCGGATTACGCGCGAGCACCTGTTCCAATCGCTCCTTGGCTTGGGCGGTTTTCCCCTGCTTACTGTCGAGTTGCACCAGCGCCACCAGCGGTTCCGACGCATCAGGGTGACTGGCCAGCACCCGTTCATAGGCACGCCGCGCCCGGTCCCACTCCTGCCTCGCTTGAGAGAGACGCGCTTCCGTCAGATCCGCCGCCGAACTGTCCGCTCCCGCCGAGCGGGCGCGCGACAAGGTTTGATCTGTGGCCGCCCAATCCCGTTCCGCCGCCTGAAGATTCAGCAGCACGCTCAACGTTTGAAGATTGTTCGGGTCGAGCTTGAGCAGCGTATCGAGATGCTCACGGGCTTCCTTGAACTTGCCGGTGACCGTGTCGAGCGCGGCAAGCGTCATACGGGCCTCGACCATTCTCGGATTCAGGAGGGCGGCATTTTTGAGACTTTCCCGTGCCAAAGCCGCCTCGTCCGTCATCAGATAGGCCCGGCCGAGCAGCGCATGGACCTCCGCCAGTTCAGGCTGATCCTTCAACACCGTGCGGAAGGCTTGGATCGCGTCCTTTCCGTTCCCCTGCTGCAACGCAATCTTGCCCTGCAGCAATAAGGCTTCGGACGACCGAGGATTCTCCTTCAGAACTTCAGATAGCTGTCGCTCGGCCGCTTCCTTTTTGCCGGCCGACCAATCGAGCGCCGCCAGTTTGACGGTGGCGTCCAGCGCGGCGGGTTTGGCGCGATGCGCGTCCCGCACCTGCTCATAGACTGCCCTAGCCTTCTCCGGCTGCCGGTTCAGTTCGTATAACTCACCTAGCGCGAACGCAATAGCCGTCGATCGGGGCAAGGCGCGTGTCGATTCCAACAGTGCCGCTTCACCCTGCGAGACGCCGTGTCGCGATACCTGGAATTTTGCGAATCCCAAATGACGATGTTCGTTGTCCGGGTCGAGCCGGATCACCTCGCGCAGGATGCTTTCAGCCTTGTCATATTCACGCCGCTCGTCATAGAAACCGGCGAGGCGCAACCGGTGGTCGAACACTTTCGGTTCCGCCGCCACGATCTTTTTCAAGACTTCCTCGGCCCGTTCCAACTGATCCAACCTGAGCAAAGCCGAAGCGAAGGAGTCCAACAGCACAATGTTGCCGGGATGGGCGTCGATAGCGCGTTGCATGACTGGCTCGACTTCACCGCGTCGGCCTTGAGCTAGATACAGTGTCGCCAGGATCGTCGCGGCATCGGGATCAGTTAGATGCTTCGCACTCAGCGCCTCGGCGGCGAGAGTCGCCTCACTCAGATTCCCGTTGACGGCCTGAACGGCGATTCGGAGAGCTTCCGCCTCGACCTGTCCGGGCGATTTGTCCAGGACTTTGTCCGTCATCTCCGACACCTTGTCCAGCGCGCGGGCTTCGAGATAAAACTTGGCGAGTTTGATCAACGCGCGCTGGTGGTCAGGGTTCAGTTCCACCGTTCGCTGATAATTCGCAAAGGCGCTTCGCCAGTTCTTTTCTTTTTCCTCGACCTCGGCAAAGACAAAATACGCTTCGGGATCTTTCGGGTCGATTTTGAGTACGTTCCTGATAGCTACTCGGGCCTTCGGGAAATTTCCATCGTGGAGGTAGTCCTGAGCCTGGGCCAGGTATTTGGTTTTTTTCTCTTCGGGGCCGCCGCATCCGATAACGGTGAGCAACAACACGACGGCGACGGCTGTGGTGAATATGTGGGGGCGCATGGACGTTCTCCTTTTCAACTTGATGGTGGGGCTCACCACCAGGCGCGGAAACCAAGACCCAGTAAGACCCATAGCGACACGTACCCGATCGGCTTCAGCCGTTCGGCGAAGGTGTGCAGGAGCAATTCAAACGCAAAGAACATGACGATCAACTTTGCGGCCAGAAGACTGATGTTAATCTGCTCGACCCGTATCTCCGGAAGAAGCGGAATCGCAATTGCCAGAAAGATGATCAGGTAGTCCAACGGCGTAATTTGAAATCGTTGTTCCAGCCCAAACCGGATTGTCAACATGATAAGGATCGCCAAACACAGGAAAAACACATTCAACGGCGTATGGAGGCTCTCTTGCGCGGCGGACACCCCTTGATCACTCAAGTACAAGACAAACGTGCTACCCACATACAGTCCGACCCGTATGAACCACGGTGCCGCAGAAGGAAACAACCGTATCCCTATCGGAAGGAGCAGGAACAGCAGAAGCGCGACATCGCCCATGTCGACCGGCACGTGTGATGGAAGGAACACGCTGACGAGAAGAAAGACAGTGACCACACACGCAAGTACGTGAATGGGAAACCTCCAGAACCTTCCGGACTCAGCACGGTAGTCAGCCTCCGAACTCGGCAGGGAGCCCGTGTGACGGCGACGAGGGGAAAAGAGCCGGTCGGCGCGTGTGACGAATATAGAAACAATGGCGCATGCGAAGCATGCGTAGATTGCCAGCACCTCGATTTCCGATTGCCAGCACAACAGATACGCGAGACTGACGAGTACGGCCTGAAGCCCATAAATCACCATCACCGCTTCACGATGCGATAATCCGAGCCCTAACAGTTTGTGGTGCAAATGGTTCTTATCCGCCACGAATGGGGAGCGCCGTTCCGCCAATCGCTGGACCATGACACCCACCGTATCTAGGATCGGGAGCCCCCAGATGAAACTGACAAGCGCGGGACTGTATGGTCCACGCGCCGGATCGGTGAGCACGATGGCGCAAAGGCCGAGATAGAATCCAAGGAACTGACTCCCCGCATCCCCCATGAAGATCCGTGCCGGGTAGGTGTTGAACCGCAGGAATCCCAAGAGCCCGCCCAAGACCGCAACCATGATGCTCATCACGACCCAGTCGCCGGTCAGGTAGGCCAGGAAAGCCATTCCCCCGAAACTCAACAGAGACAATCCGCCAGCCAACCCATCCAACCCGTCGGCAAGGTTCAGGGCATTGGTCACGGCGACGAGCAGGAACAGGGTCACCGGCGCTGCAATCCACAGCGGCAGCGGCGTCTCCCCCAGAAACGGCAACGTGGAGAGATGCACACCCCCGACCCAGACCACGACGCCAGCGGCAATCAGTTGTCCCAGGAACTTTGCTTTATAGCCGAGCCCGACTCGATCGTCCCAGGCGCCGAAGAATAAAATGACGGCGCCACCGATTAAACCCGATGTGATGATTGGATCCTTCGGCGCCCACAGCAACATCGAGACAAAGGTTCCCGCTGCAAACGCGACCCCGCCCACCTTGGCCATCGGGGTATGATGGACTTTCCGGTCGCCTGGAAGGTCGAGAAACTGCAGACGATCGGCTGTCGCCATCAGGACAGGAATGAGCCCCATACAGATGACGAGAGAACCGAGAAAGCTGAAAAACATGGCTGTTGACATCGCGCCTTACATCCTCCGGCTCGTCAGTCAGGCACATAGCGGGGCAATTCGGCAGACACGAGTCCCGCGAAATCGAGAAGCCGGCGCTCAGCAGTTTCCTCGCTATCCTGAGGGGTTATGGGTGTGACTAAACGAATCAAGGCCCCGTCGCTCCTACGCCTCGTCAACGCATCCCAGAAAAGAAAGAATTTCACCAGAGATTCGTCGGCCAGCAATCGATCCCGCTGCTTGAACCAATAGAGCACAAGCTGTTTATCGTCGTCCTTTTGAATGAGCACCCGATTGACAGCGAACGGCGCAGAGGACTGCGGCTTAACTTGAAGGGGCTGAAGCGAATTGATTGCCCATCCTCCGCCGGGCATACAGGCGGCCGGCGAATGGGGAGTCCGGCCTTTCTGTTGCGACGCGTAGTAGCCGATGTACAAATTCATACTTTTCTGATCCGGAGATGCATAATTGGCCAACACATAGTCATCCAGCTTGAGGACATCCAAGTACTCCTTTTCCATGGCCAAGGCGCTGCCTTGCCAGGATCCCATGCTCTTCTCAAAGTCAAGGAGCGATTCGCGCGAAGGACTGATCTCGCCGCGCTTGACGGCGGTGGCTGATGTCACCGCGATTATCCCGATGAGTCCCAACGAGCACCAGACCATCGGCCCAGACCGATACGGCCGGAGCCGGAGCTCGGCCGTTGCAGACGAGACGTCGGTCGGTGAACTTCCCCGAATGCTGACCAGTTCCGCCCATGGCTTTTTCAGCACGGTCGAAGAAATCCGGCTCAACAACCACATCTCACCGAATACCAAAGACAGGCTGGCAACGAAGAAAATCCAGCCTTCGAAAAAATGGCCAAAGCCCTCAGCCGCGGCTCCGCCGTAGTATTCCACCAGCAGTCCTATCGTCCCGATCCGGAACCCGTTCAAGAGAATCGCGATGGGAATGCTGGAAAGAAAAATCAATACTCTTTTCCAGAAGGCCTCTCGATAGAGGTAGGCACATAACAAACTTAATGACACTAACGGGAAAAGGTAACGCAGACCGCTGCAGGCCTCGACGACCTGAAGCTGGATCGGTCCGAGATCGATTACATTACCTTCTTGGTATGCCATGACCCCGACAAGCTGCAGACAGCCAACACCGAGCGAGGAAGATATGAGTTGCAACTGGTTGGATAGAGTCTGTTGAAGAAGCCCCGGCAAGGGAAGGGCGGTTAAAAGATACAAAAGCGGAAATGCGATTGCCCTGACCCCTCGCAGGCCGATCAAGCATAGTGCCAGGCCGACCAGGATCATCCAGAACGAGATGTGCAGAAGCACATGGAGCGTAGCCATCTCCCCCACCACGTACAACAACCCCGCCAGCCCTATCACACCGACTCCCCACCATGACCCTTGTCCTACTTCCGATCGAAGACGATGTCGCTCGTTCCAAATTAGGAAAAGGCTGATCAGTGGAATAAACAGCCCGTGACCGTAATTTTCATCATTGAGCCAATTGTCAAGCAAGAATGCGAGGGTGTCCGTATAGATGAAACCGGCGAGGAACAGTGCGGTACAGGCTATTGCCCAGACCATCACACCGCGAGAAACCGAGGGGCGCACGCCCGGTGCTTTTGAAAGCTGAGAGAGGTCTTCACTGCTAAACGAACTTGGTTGTACAGCCATTGGGTTGCCAATATATTTACCGATCTGAAAAGGCTAACTTGTCTAACGAGATATCCCAGCAAAGGTCCGGTGGTACGCTTGGGAGGCTAGAGTATATCCATTTCGGAAATACGGGAGGCCACGCAATTATCAAGCTCGTGTTAACTAATTGTTAAAGCTGAAGGGGACAGGCTCCGCAAGGAAACACTGGCTGGTGAAGAAATGAACCTAAACATGTTGATTATATGGAGTAAAGTGGAAACAGGAGAACTTTGGAGACTACTTCCCTCCTAATGAAATCACTCAATCGATCACTTAAGTTTTCACCCGGCACAACAACGCTGAATGGTAGGTAAATAGGCTGGTAGCCAGATGCGGAAAGACTTTCAGCAATTTCGCCTTGATGAAGTAGTGCGCTCCTCCCCATGATCGGTTCCTGTAGAGATACACGGCCTTCGAAGGAATCGTGACTGTTTGGTCCAGCACCTCTAGAGGACAGGTCTGAAGCAGCCATCTGATCGTCTTGGGAGTGAACACATTGATGTGACCGACCTTGTCGAAGACGAAATCCGGCTTCATCCTCGCCGTCTCTTCCAGGGGGACCTCGACAAACACATACCTGGCCACGCGGGCTGCGTCATAGAGGAGCTTTCTGGGATGTTCGACATGCTCGATCACATGGCTCAAAATCGCAAGGTCGAATTTCTTGTTCTCGTACGGAATATCATAGCCGTCGAACAGTCTGCATTCCTTCAGTTGCGGAATCTGCTTGTTCACAATCGTCTGAACGCCGGTAGGGGAAATCTCAAGCGCATACAACTCCTCCCCAAACCCACGATCTGACAACCGTTTCAAAACTGACCCCTCTCCTGCTCCAACCTCGAGCACGGTCCGATGGGGAATCGCGCTGCAGAGAGCAATGACGTTCTCTGCTTTGTCCAGAGCACCCAACCATCGCCATTCGGAATCCCCTTCGGCGTAGTAATCCGCATAATTCTTCTTCAAATGGTCGCTCACTGCGGTCTCGGTCATAGAGAGACTCCCTTGCCTGCTACAGGCGGCTCCCCGAGGACAAACGTAGCTGCCCATCCAGCGAGCCCGGCAAATTGGTACCCATAGCGGCTCAGCTTGCGCGTCCAGCGAATAGACTCGGCGAAGGCGGAAGGACCTTCGAACGTAAACGCCAACACCGTAGGGCGGATGTGATCGGCTATCATGCTTTGAAGCACTTCATACTCGGCTCCCTCAATGTTCATTTTCAGAAGATCAATGCGATCGTGGGTGTGCTCCTTCATCAATGTCGCCAGTCGCCTGCAAGGGGCGTCGAAGTATTCTCCGCTCATTCCATCGCGAATGACCGAATGCGATACATACGTTTCGTTCTTCGGCGCATAGAACCTGAGCGTGGTGTCCTCGGACCATATTCCCATGGGGCTGAAGAGGAACTTCTTCGCGTTCTTCATTCGGTACTCCACAAAGCGGATCGCGCGTGGGGTGGGGTCGAAGGCAAACACCCGAGCATCAAATTGCTTCAGCAGGCCTGCTTCGAATTCGATGTCTTCTCCCACACCGGCGCAGTAACAGATGCTGTCCGGCCCCAACAGGGCGGCCGGGATGCGCCAATGACTCAATTGGACGAGTGGGCCGCCATACCTCCGGCGCAGGAGGATTTGAAGCAATGGGGCCTCCAGATGCCAACGGCTGAGAGCGCGCACCCTGTCGCTGAGCAGGTTCATAATGGGTTAGTAGGCCTTGCGGTCTCGGGGCATCGACGGCGGAGAGCGATCCTCAACCTTGCTCAGAAATTCCTTGGTCACAGTCCACCAACCGGCCTTGTCATCCCACGCAGCGGGCCCATTGTCGGCCCAGCCTCCCCACAGGACGATCCCATCCGCGTATTTCCGCACAGTATCCAGCTCCAGCTTCCAATACTCAGCCGGCAGGTATTGTTCCCCGACAAGAGCATTGGAATTGTGATACTGAGGCCACAGAAAAACGTACACAGGTCTTCCTCCTGCGAGCCGTCTCGCTTCGGTCATCTGAGCGGTGGCATAGGCTACCCAGCCCTCTCGATCCACATAGAACGTGTACAGCGACGGAAACAATGCATCAACCAAACCCGTGAGCGACAAAGCCCGTTCGCTGTCGGCGACCCAGGCCAGGTACAAAGCTGAAGCACGCGGCTCGATGGCTCGCCAATAATCAATCATCGGAACGACTCCGTACAATCCTATCGGAAGACCCGGCGCAGCCTCGCGGAACCAACCAAGCACCGTTGCATATTTGGCGACGCTCTCCTGCGCCGTTGCGACCGACACCTTGTGAACAGTGGGAGACGTCGGCCAATGTTCGATGTCGATCACCGACGGCACGCCCAGAGTCTGCACGCTCAATGCGACCTCGTGCACACGAGCTTTGGCCGGCAGGGGGTCCATGTTCTGGCCCGGGTTCCAAAACTCATGACCATACACGATCTTGATGGGCTTGACGCCGAACCTCGAGAGATCCGGCTTGTCCTTATACAACGTGCCGTCGAAGATGCTGAAGTTTTTTGCAGGCTGCGCCTGAATGGACGACAGGCCGGGATAATGCCACTCCTCACCCCCGATCAGGAACATAGCTAACGCTCCACATACCGCAATTAACAGATGTAGGAATCGTTGGGAATTCATCGTACGGCACGGTCCCCGACTTCCAAAGTCTCACGGAGCAATGAATGCCATCGTTGCATGGCGATCCGTTTATCGAAGTTCGCCTCAAAGACCTGCCTTGCATTCCTTCCGGCTGCCTCCACCATCGCGCCGTTGGCGGCGAGTTCGATGATTCGGTTGGCCAACTGCGAAGATTCTCCCGGTGCGACGGTCCAGCCGCACCCATGGGCCTCCAGGAGCTGCGGAATTTCTCCTGTCTTGTCTCCCACATACAATGTCGACCGTCCAGCCGCCGCGATACCGTAGAACTTGCTTGGCACAATGAGTCCTTCCAAGTCAGGATGCAGTGAAACGAGGTGAATGTCGGGAACGCTAAGGCTCAGCGATAAAAGCTGCTTGGGCTGATAGGGTTTCAGAACCACGTTCTTGAGACCGCGCTGGTCGATCTGACGGACGATCCATGGCCGTTGTGCACCGTCGCCGATGAGCAGGAAGACGATGTCCGAGGATCGCCCGAGCAACTCCGCCGCGCCCAACAAGGTGCCGAACTCATGCGCGCGGCCCATGTTTCCCGAATAGCCGACCACGAACCGAGCGGAGAGGTCCCAACGGTCGATGAGGTCATTGGCGTGCCGCTCGATCGGACGGATGGCCTCCCCGTCGGACCAATTTGGAATTTCCCGAACCATGTGAGCCGGAACGCCTTCCGCGATAAGCCGTTTCCCCATTTGCGTTCCGATGACCACATTCCATCGCGCCTGCGTGAGCGACGCATTGCGCAAGCAGCGCAGGGAGCGTCCGATGACGGGATTGCGCAGGACGTCCAATGACTGGGCCACCTCCGGAAAGAGATCCTGAATCCAATTGATCAGAATCGCGCCGCGCACTTTCGAGACCGCTGCCGCAATGACGGAAATCAACGGTGGGTCGGTCTTGGCGACGACGATGTCCCTGGACCGGACGATTCTGAGAAGATGCCATGCGGCGGCTAAGTAAAAGGTCAGGTAATCGAGCAGCCGGCCGAACAACCTGGCGCGTCCGAATCGCGACGTGGCAATTCGTATCACTTCCACTCCATCCACTTGCTCGAATCGGGCATAGATGCGCGACGGATCATCGTACGATTGCATGCCTGTTACGACACAGACCTTTTCCCCCCGGGCTGACAAGTCGCGCGCCAGGTCGGTCAGGATCTGGCTGGTGGCCGACAAATCGGGATGAAAGAACCGATTGATGAAGATGATTTTCGGCATGACGGTTCCTAGATGGGGAGGCCTTTCTCCCGTCTCCGTAGCTCCTTCATCTTCACCACGATCATATATTCATAGAGCGATTGCAGGAGACAGTAGGTCATCCCCGTTCTGCCATCCAAAAAACCGCGATTGACGATGTAGAGATAAAAAAACTTGACCAGCGGCCGGAACGGCAAGCGGAAGGATAACGTCTTGAGCGCTTTCCGGCGTACGGCCGGATCACGGCTCAGGGCAGACGCTCCCGCCGCCGGTCCTCGGCGAAGTTCCTCGAGTCCTTGCATCGCTTCCATGAGCGAATACTTGTTGTGTTTGTCGATCCACTCCGTCAAACCTTTGCTGAAGTTATAGTGGACCAAGCGATGGTGAAGATATCCATGCGGTCCATTGATGACCGGCGTCGGATTCACGAGGCGCTCAAAGCGGATGAAGCCGGGCCTGAAGAAGCGCATGATGTTGCCCGGGGGCATCGCATGCTTGATCCATTGTCCCATGAACATGTTTCGTCGCCCGCAGTAGAAGGCCACTTCCTGTCGGGTTGGATCTCCGGCGATCGCATGAATCTCTTCGGCAAGTTCCGGCGTCATGCGTTCGTCGGCGTCGATGTAGAAGACCCACGGATACTTGAAGGTGATATGTTCCAGCGCCCAGTTCTGATGGGCCGCCCAATTGTCGAATTTCCGCTGCACGACCCGAGCCCCCGACTCCTGCGCAAGATTCACCGTCCGATCCACGCTGAATGAATCCAGCACCACAACGTCATGGAATCGCTTTACGCTCGCGAGGCAGACCGGAAGGTTGCTTTCCTCGTTCAGAGTGAGCACCAAAATAGATACGCTCATCGAGACCCCACTAACATTACCTGCCAATACGGTTCGGAGCAGCCATCATCAACCTTATCCGGCTTACGTCCTTCGATGACTACGGTGTGAGGACAGGCGGAAGACCGTTCCCATTCTGACTGGAGGACTTTATGACCAAATGCCCTCGGAAAGTTCATTTCATCAATTGGTCGACAGACGCTAATATCTACAAATCACGCATCCTCTGCGAGTTCACTGAGGCAGTATGGGATAAGAGTGGTCACATGCTCCCCCTTGCAGAAGATAAAGTTCTCAAATCGTCCCCTATGCTCCGTCTCCTGATCAGAAATTCATCGAACCAATCGCTGTCTCCTTCTATGGAATTTCGTATTGCGTTCTCTTCATGAGGCCTCGCGATGCGAAACATTCCTCCTAGATTCAGACAACGATATGCTGCCCTAACATGCAACTCCAAGTCCGGTAGAGGCTCGATCACATGATGGGAATACATCGCTTTCACGGTTGCTTCGGGAAACGGAATGGTGCTTCTCAGATCAGCCCATACATCACATGTAGCCGTAAACATGTTGGCGTCCACATTGATCCACCCGGGTATGTATCGGTGCCGGCCTGGGCCAAGATGCGCCTTGACAGTGCCGGAACGTGGAGCACACGCAACACGATCGAACCATCCGTTCGCTCTCATGGCGGGGCCGGCTACGAAAATAAATGTTTCTCTCGCTTCGCTAGCCAACATTCTTTACGCTTCACGTCGTCCGATCAGTTTAGCTGGATTTCCACCCACCACAGTCCAAGCCTCCACGTCCCGGTAGACGCTCGACCTGGCCCCCACGACCGCCCCTTCCCCGATCGTCACGCCCGGCCCTATGAAAGCATCGGCCGCCACCCAGGCTCGTTCTCCAATCACAATCGGTGCTGTGACGAGCGGCATTGTGAGATCTCGATAATCGTGCGTGGCGGTGCACAGAAAACTATACTGACTGACGGTCGCCCACGCCCCGATCACGACTCGGTCCACGCAATAACAATCTACGTCCGGCCCGAGACAACTGTGGGCGCCCATCTCCAGGTTCCAAGGCGCCCAAATTTTGACCGACGGGTACGGGTGGGCACCGGTTCCAATTGTTGCGCCAAATAGCCGAAGCAAGAAACTTCTCCAGGCATGAGAAATTATCGGACTCGGTCGATAGGCCAGCCACCACACTGCGCGCCAGAGAATACGCATGATGCGATTGGCCAACGGATGCGGATTCGCATGGTCAGGCATCCCCATTGCCTCCGAAGACGGGGAGGTTCCCATCCGACTTTGCCGATCCATGTCTGTTAGGCCCGAAGTATCGATCTTCATTTCACTTGCGAGAAATCCAGGCAATCAGGTTTGTTGTCCTTGTTCATTAGCCACGAGTACACCGAGTGAAGCTGCGACGTAACGGTCGCCCAGGAGAATTCCTTCTGGACGAATTGCCGGCCTCGATAACCGATTGCCGCACGCGACTCGTCATCGAGCGATAGCAGGTAACGCAGTCCCTCGGTGATACCGTCAGGGGTCGTTTCGATTGGGATAGCGGCCCCCACCTCGAAGGCCTGTGGCAGATTGCACTGCGGCGTCATGAGAACCGGAAGCCCGTATGCAAAGGCCTCCAACGCACTGACCGGGAGCCCCTCGCTCAACGACGGCAAGACAAACGCATGGCTCTCGGCGAGCAGTTGATGCTTGTCCTCTCCGAATTTCTGACCGACGAAGTGCACGCTATCGTCAAGATTCAATTCTCGACTCAACGACTTGAGTTCCTGCCCATGACCACCATCGTCCCAACCAGCAATGACGAGTTTCCATTGATCGTGTCGTCGCCGTTGCACCTTCTGCAAGCCATGCCAGCTGCGAAGCAAATTTACGAGCCCTTTCACGGCATGAAGCCGTCCCAGATAGAGTAATGTCCTGGTCGGGCTTGCAGCTCGCGCCGCGGCGTTCACGTCGGGCACATCAATCCCTGTCGGAACGACCGCCACCGGATTGGTGAGGCCGTATGCACGGATCGATTTCAATTCGTTCAGAGACAGTGCATGAAGGCAGGCTGCACGGTGAAGATGCGCCCCTTCATAAAGAATGTTTGCCAACCGTTTCTTCCACCTTCGATGACTCAGCGGCCACGGATCCAGCATGCCGTGCGTACTGATCATTGCGGGCTTTCCAGTCGCAGTGCTCCATCGCCGGGCGGCGATCGACGTATACGTCCAAATACCGTGTACGTGAAGTAAGTCCAGGTTTGCGTCACGTACCTCGGAGAATAAATCCGGTGCATAAAAAAAACTTCTGGGCCCGACTCCTCGAAACAGATGCACCTTGACATCACCCCACTGAGCCAAATCTTCAGCAGATCGTTCGTCCTCAAGCCCGAAAACCTCGACGTTCTGCAAGTATCGCTGGTGCAACTCAAGTGCACTGCGCCGAACCACTTCAAAAATGCCACCCGCTTTGTGAGACAAGGAAGCGCTGAGAACGCCGACTTTCATCGTCTCATGCCTTTCTCGTCATCAGAGTAGCTCGGACGGCATCCATGATTGCCTGAGCGTGACGGCTCGGAGTATATCGATGCTCGATGACTTCTCTGCAAGCTGACGCCATGTTCACCTTCTTGGGTTCAGGGAACAAAGCCATTACTGCCTTCCGAGCCAGATCCTCGACATCGGCGTATCTAAAAAAGAAGCCCGTCACGCCCTCAGTGACGGCCTCCCACTCGGGACCATGCTCCTCGACTCTCTCGTGGAGTAATACAGGCGTTCCGTATGCCATGGCATGAATGATTGAAAGTCCCGCAGCCGCAGGAATTACCGAAAGGTCGCTTGAACTAAACACTATCCCCACCTGAGATTCCTCGTAGATCGGCCCGAGGAAATGCACCAGGTCACCGACGCCAAGCTCATCCGCCAATCGGCATAGCGCGTCCTTTTCGGACCCGTCGCCCACCAGACCAACGTGGACAATTCTCCCGCGTTTCTTCATTTCAACGACCGCGTGAAGGAGCAGAGGAATCTGCTTCTCCGGCTGTAGCCGACCGGAAAACACCACCAGTCTCTCACCAGCCTTGACGCCGAGCTTTTCGCGGAATCGTCGGCAATCCTCAAGCGACGGTTCGACGCAACTGACGTCGGGGCTGGATGAACCCACGGAGTTGTATACGACGTGCAGTCGATCGCATGAGAAGCCCTTTTCCAGCAACAGCGCCTTGGCACGATCACCGTATAGCAGCAACCCGCTTCCCAGTTTGTACAGAGCATCTCTGACCCGCCATCGAATTCCTGACTCTCTGCCGAGAAGCCCGTGAGTCCACAAGAGAACGGGAATGCGGAGGACATGCCCAAGGAGAACCAACACCCATCCCGTCAATGAATACGGACTGCCTTGCGCAATGACAAGGTCCGGGCGCTCGCACAGGACATGCACAACAGCGGACGGCTGCCATGTAAAATGCAAGGACCGCGATATGGAATAGTTGCGCACTCTTGCCAAGCTCAAGGCAATCGCCGTTTCTTCCGGTTGGATGAGCGCGAGAAACGGGGTGTCCGAACTCGCATCCGCGACAATCCGGCACCGGAATTGGTGATCCGTGGACAGTAGCTCAAAGAGCTGCAGCCGATAATGCGGAATACAATTCTGTTGAATGACGACGTACGGCCTCCTCTCCTCATTCGCCAATGACCGGCGCATGACGTGTGTGAAGACACCAGGAGTCGTGCTTACTTTCACGGAGGACTGCAGATCGTCTCTTGCCCTCACGGGACAACTCGTTAAGGTGCCTGTGCTCATGCCATTCATCGGCGAGTTATCCCCCGACTGAGGCTGAGCACCTCATAGGCGCCCCGTGGTGAATTATGGCCCGCCACGATACCCCATTGATTCGTTACAAGAGGGAAGGAAACCCGCCGCGGTTCTCGTAGGACCGAGTCAGAGTGAGGGGCAGATACCATCTGTACTTGATGAGGGATTATTCTCTGCGGTCTCAGGATACAGAGGAGAAAAAGAAGCGACGTGGGATTCCCCACATTGATGAAATAGCGTTCGAATACGGCCAGGAGCAGATAGGCGCAGCTGATTCCGAAGAAGATACTGTCGCTGTTGAGGTGCGCCAGATCCTTCATCCCTTTCCAAATTCGTAACAGGCCGGCAATTTCAAGGTATAAGGCTGCGGTAAACCCGATAAAGCCGATTTCTGCAAGGAGGGCGAGATAGCCGTTATGCGACGAGGCTTCGACTCCTTTGATGTGTTCATGAGCCCGAAAGCCGACCCCAAGTATGGGATGAGAAAGGAAGAGGTTCCAGGTCGCTTCCCATGCCTCAAATCGCCCGGTTGCACCGGAAGCGAGCCCCCTGTCTCGATCATGAAGAGACAGCACCTGCTCAAGACCTTTCAGAAACGTTTCGTTATACATGAATGCGACAAGCAACACGGCGCCGAAAATCCCCAACGCGACCAGCGTTGTCTTCATCTTTGCAGTGCGTCCGCGCGCCCAGGAAATGAGGAGCATTCCCATCAACGATCCAATAAGCGCCGTTCGCGAACCGGTTAGGACGATCACAGCCCCCACCACGCCCAGAAACACGCCCCGCACAAGAAGAGCTTTTATCGCAAAAGTTGCCAGGAAGACCGACATGGCCACCAGGCCCACCGTATTGGGATTTAATATTTTCCTTCCGTTTCCCAGTCTTTCTCCGGGAACGTAATCATAAAAGGCAAACCAGACCAGCAGCATGACCATCAGGACGGCATAGACCCTCAGTCCTTTCAAAAATTGATGTTCGTCCAAATTGGTATTGAACTGCAGTACGATCCAGCAAGACACAAGTGTCAGAACCGTATATTCAATGGATTCAAGAGGCACAGGACTCTCCAGGGACGAAAGCCCGCAGAACAGCACGAAAACGGTCAAGGCCAACAGTATCGCGGGCTTCGGAAGCCTGGGAAAGAAGGAACCACGGCTCATAGTGAAATACGCCAATGGCCAGACGATGGCGGCGCCCATCAGCCCCATCCCGATTGAACGGTAGGTCGCAGCATCAACTCTTCCGAACAGCGATGCTGCAAACACCCCGCTCAGCCAGACCCCGAGCATGATCCCAACCCACGACTGCTTCACGGTCCACGGCTCTTCCTTCAGGTCTCTCACTGATTCAGTGGCGCCCACGTGAATATCTCCTATCGGCTAGAGCACCGTCTCATCAAGATCCACCCCAACAAGAATGTGTGAGTGGCCTGCGCCAGGACGGAAGCTATGGCCAAGCCTTGAACTCCATAACGGGGAACCAACAAGCCGCACCCCAGCGCGACCACACCCCACTGCACTGTCATTCCATACACAGGGGTCCTGTAATCGGACAGGGAGTAGAACCCATTGCGAATGAGTCCGTACAGGCACATAAACGGCAGTGCGAAGATCAGCGTCGACAGAATGTGCGCGGTATTTTCCGCGTCTGCCGCTGAAAACCGGCCGCGCATGAACAGGAGTTCGACGATGGGCTGAGCAAAGAGCGCGATGACCGACGCAATAAGGCCACTCGCCACCAATTGGATGGACCCGTACTTTTTCAGCAAGGCTGCTCCCTCAGCCCGACTCGATGCAAACAATCGCGCCATCCGCGGGAATAAGGTCGTCGTCACGGGAAAGGCCAGCAGCGAAACAGGAACAGCCACGATGGTCCCGGCGTAATAGAACGCCGCAATCTTTCCGGCGCCCAGATCGGATGCAAAGCTACGCTCTGTCAGCACAAGACCCTGGTATACCGCTTCCACAACCAACACGGTCGCGACCGCCTTCCAGAGGTGAACCTGAGCCGGGCTTGCCTCAGCCTGCCTTGGCGGTCCTTCGAGAACCCAAGTCTTCCGTAGCTGGACGATATACAGCGCAAGGACCATGAGATTTCCGACGACGACTCCCCAGACAAGAGAGTCGATGCCTGCAACATCGGCCAACAGCAGGACGGAGCCGATCGTGCACAGCGACACGATTGAACCGGCCAAGAACCCGGGGACAAAGGTTCCTGTCACCGCAAGCGCCCCACGGACCAACCCGGCGATGTTTGCAAAGACAATGGGGAGCAACAATATTTGGACAAGTCGTACTCCCAGCTGATGTTGTTCCTGGCTGAAAGCCGGAAATATAAGACTCAGCACTCCGCCGGATACGGCAATAAGCGCCGCAGTTATCGCCAGATTCCCCACGACCAGTCCCCGGACAGCGGCCTTGAAAAAGAATCGTTGTTCGCCCCTTCCCAATGAGGCCACCTTCGAGATGAACACCGTCTCCAGCGCATTGCCAATCTGCACGCCGAGGAACAATTGAAAACCCATGACCACCACGAAAACGTCGAGCTCTGAACTGAGGCCGAACGTGGAGGCGACGGTGAGTTCCCTGAAAAACCCGAGGAGCAATCCCACGCCGATCAGCAGCGCGTAGATTGGCATTGCCTTAAACAGACCACGGTCTTCAGTCTGTATCCGCCAATCGTTGAACCAGGGACGGAGCACGGAACGTGTCAGCATGGACCGACCTTCTCTGCTTGCATCGATAATTCCTGACTCGTCACTGCAGCTTCATGCACATGGTCGAGCTGTTGTCTGCACCAGAGTTCCAGGACCAATGTCGCAAATGCCAGATTGTGCATCGGACCCAACCTGAATTTCGTCTGCGCCAACTTGAACGCGGCGCCTTTTTCGATCACACCTGTCTGGACCAGGAACCCGCCATCAAGCAAGCAGCCATATGTCGAGTGCAGCGCCTGCGCCCAGGCCCTCGGAGGCTGGAAGGGCCGTTTGGGTCGATTCATGACCCAGTCCGGTACCAGGCCTTTCAATGCGGCCCTGAACCAGGTTTTCGGGGGAAGGGCATGATCCGGCTGCGCCTTACGCAGTCCGATGACGGTTTCGACCAGACGATAGTCGACGAGCGGGAGCCGAAGCTCCACGGAGGACGCCATGCTCAGTCGGTCCCCCTGCGCGATTCCGACCTCGGATAAGTAGGTCTGGCAGATCAATCGGGTAATCGTGACACCAAGCTGAGACCAGGGCTGGTTAATAGTAAAGAGACCGCAGACATCCGTCGTGCCTACCTTCTCCCTGAACTCAGGTGTGAAAAGAGTATCGCCAGATGCCGTCACGGCGCGGAACAGCGACCCATCGTCGCCAAAAACCAGCCGGTCTCGAGGATTGACACGATCGCGCTGCCAGGCCTGCCACGAGGAGCCCAGCCCGGCGATAGACATTGTCCAGTCGTAGAGTCCACGGGGCGATCGACTCAGCGGCGGCTTGAGGCGAAGATACTGGAGCAGGCCGGATATCCCGGCAGCTTGCGTCTCCTGCTTTCGCTGCGACTGCCTCAGCGCATCCCTCACCCAGGAATAGCCCCAAAACAATTCGTCTCCTCCCTGCCCTTGCAGCATCACGGGGACTCCGGCGGCCCGAGCCGCCTGCATGACCCGGTAGTAACTGTAGCTGGAGATATCGGCGATGGGGTCGTCGGCCATCCCCACGATGTCCGGAAAGGTCTTGACGAGATCTTGGGTGCGCAATTCGATATCGTGGAACGGCAACTTGAGCTCATCGGCGAAGGCCTTGGCAGCCGCGCGTTCATCGGTTCGAGGCCGCCCTTCATATCCGATGCTGAAGGCCGCAAGCGTTCCGGGATACCGTTTCGCTGCCAACGCCGCGATGGCACTGGAATCAAGCCCGCCGCTTAACGCCACTCCGACCGGGACATCGGAACGCACAATCAATTCAGCCACCGTCTCCAGTTCCGCTCGAATGATCTCAGCAGGGTTACCTTCGATGGCCGGGGCGTCCTCCATGTTCCAGTACTGATGCTCGTGGATCCGCCAGGGATCGACATTGACGGTCATGATATGTGCCGCCGGCAACTTTCGAACGCCTTGAACAGGCGTCATCGGTTCCGGCACATATTGATAGTGGAAGTAGTGGTAAATTGCGCCGTGGTCCAGCTCGAATGGAACGACACCTGCCTTGAGCAAGGCCTTCAGTTCGGAGGCGAATACCAGGCACCCGCTCCGGACATGGAGGTACAAGGGTTTTTCCCCCATACGATCCCGCGCCAGCATGAGACGCTGCTGCCGTGAATCCCAGAGCGCGAAGGCGAACATTCCACGCAGGTGCTGCACACAGTCCAGGCCGTACTCCTCGTACAGATGGAGGATGACTTCGCTATCGCTGCCGGTCGAGAACGAATGACCCCGTGATCGCAGATCGGCCCGCAATTCGACATAGTTGTAGATCTCGCCGTTGGCGATCAGGGAGAGCGTCTTATCTTCGTTGTAGAGCGGCTGCCATCCACTCGACAGATCGATGATGCTGAGCCGCCGCATCGCCAAGGCAACGTGGGACCCGTGAGAGACCCCGCTTCCGTCCGGGCCCCGGTGGAGCAGCGCCTCGTTCATGCGAAGAAGCTGTTCGTGGTGCAACCGGTTCAGGGGCGTCGCGGAGATGATGCCGACGATACCGCACACGATGTAGCGACCTCCTGCAGCCCAATATGGATAGCCCGTTAATGCGAGCTAGTGTATCGCCGGAGCACGGAGGGCGTGGATACGCAAAGGTCAAGTTTGTGTAAACAAATCGTTAAACCGGGGGACTCATGACGAGGTCAACGTGTCAGGTAACAAGCGATTATTCCCCATCCATGGCTGTAGGAAGATTTCATCCTGGTAGCCCCATCATCGATATCGGGTATGGCAGCCTTCAGAAGGAGCTTGGGGCCCTGACGCCGACAGGAACCGGACAATGAGTGGCACAGGCCGACGACCCGATCAACGAAGTGAGCGGCGGCGCAGTTCCCGTCTACTTAACGGATCCAGCCTATTTTCAATCCTCGAGAAAGACCATCACGCCCATCGGCGGAAATCTTTCAGGCAGCTAATCCAGCCACTCGACATCGGTCGGCAGCCTGTTCTACGGGACAACCAATTCCATAAAGCTTAGCCACAATAACCGCATGAACGAATCGTCCCTTAGTCCAAGGATACCGGAGCAGGATGAATTCTCCGGTTCAGCAATAGGTTGTCCTGATACCGCCCCGTTTACATCACGGCGGCTTGGAAACGAGCCCGCCATCGCCATGCCGTCACCCCAAGGCATAAGAGGCCGCTCAGGAATAACCCGACACTTGCCGGTAAAGGAATCGCGGCGAGTTGCGCTTTGCCGTGCAAGGAGAAGGTCGCAAGCCCGAACATGGGGCGATCTCGAAACAGATGATCCCAGGTCAAGCAGAACTCCAGGGTCTCCGGATTGAACAACCCGGTCCCAGTACCGCCGATGTTCCAGGCTCGAAATTGCTCGCCGCGAGACACCCCGAAAAAGAGCGACGACAGATCCGCAGCGATCGACGATCCGTCAATGGTCGCCGTCGGAGGGAGAGCACCGTGGATGCCGCTGGTGAACAGGGAAAACGTCCTGTGTTGTTTCGTGAGCGGCGAGACGATATCGGGCCCAGGCTGATACTCGTTCATGACGAGCAGACCAGGCTGTTCGAACAATCGATCGAGCTTTCGCGCGAACCGGCCCTCGACATCGACCGACCCACCGGCTAATTCGAGACTGGTAATCACAGCGGCCTCGACCGGCGCATTCCAGACCCAGATCATTCCCGCCGTCGCCAATACGGCCAACATCGCGCCCGTGATTCTGATCATTGGGCACCCCCCTTGGATGAAACGTAATTGAAGCTTAACAATGCGACTAGTCTACAACCATTGCTAGGAGCCGTGGAGCACGAGTGTGTAAATCTTTCGTTAGGATGACGTTAATTATTGTTCAGGATCTCATGTGGGTGGTGATACGGTTTCTGGCTCAGCGCAAGACAAAGCACACGCGGTGGGCAGCGAATGGAAGTGATTTTCCAGAGAGATTAAGTGGCTGGAATGTTCAGGGCGAGGTAATTCGCAGAAGGGCTTCGGCGTTCGAGACGAGCAAGGATCCGAGCTCCGAGATATCCGGAACATCGAATCCGGAACTTCGAAATTCGAATCGTGTTCTTCTCGCCTATCTCGCACTTCACGCGCCAGGCTCGGTGGCACTGGCGGATTTTCGAACATCCTGATAGAGCAGGGTAGCACGGGAAGTATGGCGGGAACAGGAACGGCTCGCGTGTCTGACGACAAAATGAAGGCGCCTCATCGGGTACAAGATCGCTGCATCCGATGAGACGGAAAGGCCGATCGGGCCTTGAAGCAGAACTTAGGCGAAACTGAGTTTCTTCCGTAAGGCCCCGACGAGGCCGATGAGCCCGCGGCCGAACAGCCAAGCCACTGCTGGCAACAGCACTGCCGGCGTGTTCACGATGTTGCCGCTAAAGACCCTGGACTGGTAAGCCCGGTGCCTATTCCATTATTTTGTGAAGCGAAGAGGAGTGTGAGGGCACCTTGAAACGGTGTCCCCGGCGTCAGCCCGAAATACGACAGGAAAACGTTATTCTTAGTATCGGTGAACGTGCCGACTGTGCCTTGAAAATCCCGGATGCCCAAACCCTGAACGGTGGCATTGATGGAACTGCCGGTCAGGAGGGTGGAGCCCGGAAGAATGTCCGTTCCACCCGGAAGCGTCACCCCACCGGTGATCGTGATCGACCCACTGGATCCGAATTTTCACCAACCATTATTGTTCGAATTTCCCCTCGGCGCTTGCGAAGGCGCTAGAGGTGAAATTCAGCCGTAGGTCACACAGGTCTCGGCCACATTCGAATTGGCTGGTGTCGACAGGCCGACCGCGATGGACACGCCGATGTTGCTGCCGATCAACGCGCCGGTCGCGGTTCCGTCATACGAAATGAAGCCGGAGGTGGGTGCGCTGATATTAAAAGCGCGTTCAACCGCCATCGCGCCCGGGGCAACGAGAAGTCCCGTTACCCACAGACCTACGGCCATGGTGGTTATTGCGATTCTCGCTTTCATACTGTCGTCCTTGATCTGAAGAGTCTCTGGCTACTCCCCGTTAAAGCTCGATCCTATCCTCTCCATCCTGCACGAATAACATCCCTGCTTTTCGTGGCGCCGGAAGGGAATCCCTTCCGGCGCTCCTGCCTGGCCCTCACACCCACCAGACGGCCGGCGTTGCTCCTTGCCGTCCTGTAGTGCGTGCTACTTCACGGACGCTATCAATTGCAGACGGTCGCTATATTCGTACCGTTACCACTGGGGGTAAACCAGTTGTGCGGACCACGATCGTCGTTTTTAAAGACAAACGTATCGTTCTCAGACAACCAGAAATCCGGCAAGGGGTTGTTGACCTGCATCAACGTCCCTAAGCTCGTGATCGCCGCGTTAGTCCCGGCGGCGGCGCTGATCGGAGCCACTTCCACCCCGGCATTGCGGGTGATGAAGTTCCAATCCGCCCAGTAAGGGTACCGGCCGCACCGCAGGGCTGTTAACCGAGCCACTCCTGTGCCCAGTGCCCCACTGTTGATCGGCTGCCCGCCGATAGCGACTTGATAGGCGTTGTTGGGAAAGTTTGTCGCATTCACTGAGTCACTGTCGATGTAGCCGATCGAATTTTGATTGGTGTTGATACAGGTCACCATGTTCGAAGAACCCGCATTGGCGACGTTGGTCGCAGACGCAGTCGGGTTGATGCCCCCGCTCCAGAACTTGGTAAGCATGATGGTTTCATCCAGCGTGGCCAAGGTGCCGGAGCCGACCGTCCGCTGGCAGGTGACGATTGCCGCCGATCCCGCAGACACCGAGTAGCCCAGGTCGGTCCAATTGAGCACGTTCCCGGCAAAAATCTGCCGGATTTCGTCCTGGGTCAACGACGTCAGGGGAGTCCCAAGTCCATTCCGCACGTTGCCGCCCACTACGATGGCAAACGGGACGATCACCGTCGCCGTGGCGGTCAAATGACCGGAGGCCGGTGGGTTGATCGCGGTCCCAAACGCCGATTGATGGAGGGAACTCGCTTTGACGTCGGCTCCTCCCCAATGGACCGTCAACGCTTGCGTTGGCGTGGCGGCTGGGCACACGGACTTACTGACGGTCACGCCCTCAATGACGACGTCAGTCCCGGCCGGGCACGTTGCGGTATTCAGGTAGGTCGCGGTACCCACTGCTCCGTTCGGTTGGAGCAGGTAGCCATCAGCCGAAGCGCTGGCACTGTAGCGAACACGGGAGTTCGCCACGCCGTTGATCGTGCACTGCCACTCATACTTGTTGGGCGTACCTTCGCTGGATACGAAGAGAAGCGGCTTGGGGCTGGCCGCGCAGAGTTTAGCAGGGCTATCCCCCGCAAACAGGCGTCCCGCTGACGAGCCGGCTCCGTTGAGGACGAGTTGTGCCTGGGCCGTTTCGGCCGCCAAGGCAACCCCTGCCACGCCCACGATGGCTATGGCTAATTTCGACATGGTTTTCATAATGTGCTCCTTAGAAGTGATGACTACTCGTATCTGTTATCTTGTTGATTCCCCACAGGCGGATCAGGCCGCATCCTGCTGAGAGTCCGACATGCGGCGACGGGCCAAGCCCACGAGGCCGATCAAGCCTGTCGCAAAGAGGACCACCGCGGCAGGCACCGGCACCGCGCTGATCACGAAGTGACCGGTTGATGAACTAAGCATGGCCGTCCCGACCTGAGCCAGGGTGGTGGCGCCCCCAGTCCGTTGGAGTAGATTCAGGACCGAGTCGATGGTCACCGCTGCTACGTGCGCTGAAGAAATGGACCCGCCGAGAGTGTCCGAATTGGCTGCATTCAAGTTCGTGCTGAAGGACAGGTTGTCGGTCGCCGGGAAGAGGGTCCGCGCATCCGCCGCAGTTACCAACTCACTACCCCATAATGACATGGCATTGATGAGGGTGGCCGGCAGGATCTGATTCTTTTGCGTTGTGCTCCATGACGCGATGGGGGCGCTATCTCCGAAGGTGATCGCGGTGCCCGAGTATCCGAAGACCGTGTATTTTATTGGGTTGGCCCCTGCGACCCCTCCGGGAGTTATCGTAGTCAAGATGCTCCCCAAGTTCACATCCACGCCTTTAGAAAGCACGTTCGAGATCGTCCCGAGGTTTGCCACATATTCCGTGCCATTGCCGTACACGGCGAGCACGAGATCGCCCGAGGCGAATTGCAAGGCATGCGCCGCCGTCGCAGGACCGGCGAGCGCCGCCGCGGCCACCGCCGCGACTGTCAAACGTTTCACCATTGATAGACCTTTCATGATCGACTCCTCCTGTTAAAAACCCCCGGCCTTTCCCCCACTTCTCGTTTCCCTACTACTGCTGCCCCCGTATCACCTCCTCTTGGTTTCCGGCAGCCTCTCGAAAGAGCGGAACACTGATTCTCACCGCCTTCTGTATAACAACCCCCTGTTACAGCCTCCTCAATGGTCAGTTGGGAAGCGGTAAATATTGAGGGGCGACCCGACTCGTGCATCGAGGGACGCTCGCCCTCACGGGTGCTGTTCTAACGCACAGAGATTACAGGAAGGTTTGGATTGTCTTTCGGGAAGGGAAACTGTGTGTTAAGAAGTGATGGCGGTGCCGCAAGAGCGAACACGCTCGATCAGGTCGGCGGGAAGAACTTGACGATCACGGTCCGGTCCATGCCTTCAGGGGGAGGCCGGACTTGGGCAAGTTTTGACAAGGCATCGAGCGCGGACTGGTCGAAAAGCAGACTTCCCGACGAATTGAGCAGACGGTACTGCAACACACGCCCTTGCTCGTCGAGCACCAGTTCGCACATCACGGCATATTCAAGATCGTCCGGCAGTGACGGCGGTTGCTGATACTTCGATTGAATCGAGGCCGTGAGGATGTCTGAATAGCCGGCGAATCGGCCTCGGCTCTTGCCGATCGCGAAGGGATTCGCGTCGACCGGCGGCGGGCCAGGCGCATCAGAGGCCTTCGGTGGTGGCGCTTCGGCTTGTGGAGGCGGTGGAGGTGGCGCTTCCTGAGGTTTCGGCTCCGGTTTCGGCGGCTCCGGTTCCGGCTCAGGTTCTGGTTCTTTCTCAGGCGGAGGCGGCGGTTCTTTTTTCTCGAACGCGTTGAGCTTGTAGACCTTGATGAGGTTCTGGCCCCATTCCGTCTGCGACATCCAATAGAGACCGGCGCCGATCCCAAGATGGATCAGCCCGACGATCAACAGTGTCGTGCCAAGTTTACTCTTCTTTTTTTCAAATCCTTTGTAACCAGCCATCGTGAAACTCGTCAGGCGTGATGCGTTAGGCGTCAGCAGACGAGCGAAGAACCCCTAAGGGAGAGGGTCGAATGAATCGTCGAATTCCGAAATGCCAGTTCATGACCGCGCGTCCTTTACCCCTTACGCCTCACTTATGTCACGGTTCATTGATCGGTTTCGTCGCAATCGCCAGCTCTTCGACCGGAATCCGCTGGAGAATGTCCAGCACCGCCACGACATGCTTATACTCCACACCTGAATCGCCGCGAAGTACCAACGGGAGCTTGCCGCCCTTGGCCGCTTTCAAATCGCGAATCAGCTTTTCCAGCTCGTTGAGCTTCACCCGTTCCTCGTCCATGTAGATATCGCCACCTTTTTTCACCGAGATGGTCGGCGTGTTGCTTTCCATGTCGGTTTCGTGCGGCGTGGACTCCGGTAATTTTAGTTCAATGCCCTGGACCATCGCCGTTGTGGTGATAATGAAAATCACCAGCAGCACCCAGGCCAGATCAAGCAGCGGCGTGATATTGATATCCGACACCGCGCCATGGGATTTGCGAGAGAAACGTCTCATTGTTTCCTTATCGCTTTCAGCAATCAGCTGTCAGCAGTCCCTGAGTACCCATTCATCATTCCGCATTAGCGTGATCTTGCCCCTCACGCTTCACGGACGGCGCTTGTTGCGGTTCACGTCTTCAATGCCCTGTCGCCGCGCTGGATGGTTCCGATTCTTGGCGGTGCCCACCGGGACGGTAGTCTTCAATTTCCTCCTGCGCGGACGCCGCACCGCTCTTCTCGCGGAGGTAGTCCGTCATAAACACGGTTTCGAGATGGGCCGCGAAGTTATCGAGTTCCATGGTGAGCGTTTTCGTCTTCGTCACCAGAAAGTTGTAGCAAAAGAGCGACGGGATCGCGACCATAAGGCCTGCGACCGTGGCGATCAACGCCGAGGCCACGCCCGGCGCCATGGTCGTGAGCGTGGCCTGCTGGGCTCTGCCGATCCCGGAAAAGGTATCCATGACTCCCCAGACCGTCCCGAGTAATCCGATAAAGGGGCCGCCGCTGATCGCCGTCGCCAGCACGATCATGCCGGATTCGAGGCCGACGGCCGCCTCACCCAGGACCCGCTCCAGCGCGATCCTCACAGCGCTCATGCCGTGATTGGGCACCTTATCGGTCCCGTACTTTTCCTGTTGCACCTTCAATTCCTCGCACCCGCCAAAATAGAGGTCGTACATCGGAGAACCCTGCAGCTGCTTGAGCGGTCCCTTGCTGAAAATGACCAAGGGGCTTTTCGCCTTGGAATAGAGCCCGAGAAAGATCACGTTCCGCTTCTTGGCCTTCGCCAGTTGGCGGAACTTGTTGATGATCACTGTCCAGCTCACCAGCGAAAACACCAGCAACACCGAGATGGTGATCTTGCCTTCTAACGTGGCGTGGCTGAGCGCGAACGCCACTCCACCAGAACTCATATCCATTCGCGAGACTCCTTCCTTGGCTTAACTGGCCGGCTTGACTTCCGGCTTGACGTCGACCTGGATGACAACTCCGTGCTTCATGCGGATCGATTTCGCGAGTTGGCTCTTATGATCTTTTTCCGTGTCTTTGTTCGACGCCACCTGTTTAGATTGCGAGTTCTGACTGGCCACCTCGGCGGCGGTTTCCTGAACCGAATCAGAAGACTTGGCCGAGGTGCTGACCGCCGCCGTGGTGGAGGAAACAGAAGCACTCGCCGAGCTTCCGGTCACCGGCGTGACCGGTGTCACCACAGCCCCCGTTCCGGTTCCGGTGATGCTCAGGGGCGGACCGCTGATGTTGGCCGTTGCCGGAATGATGACATTGCCGATGATTTGACCGCCTTGGTTGTCGACTTTCGGAGCAAAGATTTGGACGGTTCGTCCTTGGATGCCCGCGGACGGGATAATGATGCTGCCGGTCTCGGAGACTAACGTCACGTTGCCCAACTTCAGCGAATTGATATAGGGCTTCAACACGGTTTCGTTGAAGATCGGCTGACGCTGGGCCTGCAGTGCGTTAGCCTGCGCGAGCAGCGCTGCAGCCGCGATTGTATGGCCGAAAAACGATTCTCTCGCCGCCTGATCCTTCAAGGCCGTGATCTGCGGATCATTGAACTCGATGAACTTGAGCGGCCTGGGATCGTCCGGATGAAAGGTTGAGATACCGCTGGACGGCACCCGAATTGTCAAAAGAACGTCCACGCTCCCGATCTTTTGCGTAATCACTTGGTCCACGGCTTCATTCCGGGAGCCGCTGCCCGCGTTGATGTTCCCGTTCGTCGAGATGAGGTTGATGTCGCCGCCTTGAAACGTTGAAATTCGAGACTTCTCGACGTTAATATCGCCTTTGGCCAAGATATCGATGCCGCCGCCACCCAACGTCGTAATGCCGAGCGGCGCTCCTTGAATAGCGGGGTTGAATGAGACATTGGACCCGACAGCCACGGATCCCGGCAACGACTGCACCGTCGCCACTTGACTGGCCGGAGCCAGCAGCACGGACCCGTCAGGCGCCACCAGTACCAACTTTCCGTTGACCAGAACCGGGTCGAATCCCGTCAGCGTTTTGGCGGCATTGAGCGGAACCTCCGCGCGCAGGACCTGGTACGGCTGCCCGTTGCTGGTGAGTAGCTTGCCTCCCTGCTCAACCACACTCACATGGATCGTGACGGGATTGACAGTGTCAACCAGGGGTTGTGCATTATCCAATACGACCGTCGTGTTATTGAACTCCAGGGTCTTCCCGTTGACCTGAATCACCTGATGGTTGTTCTCTTGAACGACAGTGCCGGTCAGTGCCACCGGCTTTCCGTTGACGATATTCACAGTGCCGGTGCTATCCAGGATTGGATTGACCCCCGGTACATAGCCCGGTCCCTGAATGGAGCCCGGTCCATGGATGGAGATGGATGCGCCGTTGTAGGAGGCGATCCGCGAGGAATCCATCTTGATCGAGCCCCCGACCGAAATGTCGAGAAAGCCCCCTTTGTTCAAATCGGCGCTCGGATCCGGCAGAAAGCGAAAGTTGATCCCCGTGCTGGTGGCAAGATCCAACAGTCCCCCGACAATGACCCTAGCCGTTCCTGTCCCGTTGAACGTCAAATCGCTTGCAGCGCTCAGCCCCAACGTTCCCGCAGTTCTCATGTTCAGGCTGCCCCCGGCATGCACGATCGCCTCGACTCCATCAGGCACTCCGACCTTGGCAGTAACCGCCTCAATATCATTGGCGGCAGTGATGGCCACGCGCTTGCGGAAGGGGACGCTTTGCAGATTCAAGACGAGCGTCTGGATATTGCCGGCCCGTGCCTCAAAGACGACATCTTGAACGTTGTGCGGGGCCACGTTCGTTGCCGTGCTATGGAGGTTATTCTGGAACCTGAATGCGTTGAACAACTGGTTATAGAATAACTGCGGATCGGCCTGCAGCAACGTAATACTCGGCGGATTCGTCAAGACCGTGAGGGTCCTGCCGCCATGGTTGTTGTCCGGCTTGGGGATCCCGTTGATGGCGGCCGACGTGTATGTCGTGACAAAGGGGGCCAGCGCCGGGTCCGTCGCCGCCTGACTCAAATTCACAAGTTGCCAATGTCCACCCGGTACGTTCTTGAAGCCGATAAAGATGTAGTCATAATTTTGATCCGGGACCGTGGACGGCATCTGGAGGCCGATCAGGTCTTTTCCGGCTGAGAACTTGATCGCTCCCGTCATCGAGGGCCAGAACGTGAGGCTCCCCTCTCCAACGAAGATGCTCCCGTTCGTGGTCGTGGCATTGAATGAGGCAGGATAGATCTCGCTCGCCGCTTGCATTATGGAAGAAGTCCCGAATGGCCGAGGATTGAGGAAAATGTCTTGGTTAGCCTGGAGGACAACCGTGTTCGACGGATTGACCGTAATCGTTTTGTTACCGAGGGAGGTATCGATCATGCCCTTGTCTTGAATTCTTCCGAGGTAGATGCTTCCTGTTTGAGCCGTGAGGTTGATCGTGCCCGTCCCGAGCGTGAGGTTCGCGTACTCGTCGGGGTCCGTGGCATTGAGGCCCTTCGTGGGGCCTCCGATATTGCCGCCGGCGGTCACGTTCGCCGTCCCGTTCGTCAGCACGAACCCCGGTCCCGTGAGCTGGCCCTGAACCGAACCGCCCCTGAAATCATTGCCCGCCTGAATCGTGAGATTCCCCGGTCCATCCAATCGGATGCCACCAAATAAGTTCGGGGCAATCACCGCTCCCAACGGGCTGCCCGAGATGCTGGCGCTCGGACTGACGACATCCTGTCCCGCGATCAAGATGATATTGCCGCCCGCGGCCGAGGTCTTCAGGATCGAGAGATTCCCCGCCGTATCGACAAGCCTAATATTCCCCGTGGGCGCAGCCGCCGTGAACGTCATGTTGCCGCCGAACCCTGTGACAAGCGCCGAATTGTTAAAGAGCACGTTGCCCGTCGTGGCTGTCCCGACGTAGTCCCACCTGGTATTTGAGTTGTTGTTGGTCAGCAGCGCATTGTTGAAGATCAAGTTGGCGCCGGCCAGAAACGTCAACGTGCCCGGCACGCCGGAGAGGGTCCACCCGGCGCCAAGATCGTACTGGCCGGTGACCGTCAAATCGCTGCCGGCGGGTGACTGAAAAGTGACGTTCGACGCGCCGCTGTTTTCGAAACTCGCGAAGTCGGCCGGCCCCACCGTTGAGACGATGGGATCGATCAGGAACCGCCCCCCCTGGAAGCCAGTGAGCGCTCGGCCGAAAAACTGGCCCCCCAACCTCACGGCGGCGCCGCTTACTTCGACAAATCCTCCGTTGCCTCCGTTCTTGCCTCCAGAGACGTCCACCACGGCGCCCTTCTGAAAGGTGGCCGTGCCGCTCGTCAGGTCGGCGATGGCGCGGATCGTGCCCCCGTTCGAGACGCCGGTATTGCCGCCGCGCGCGAGCGTGCGGCTCCCGTCCTGCAGCGTGACGGCTTCGCTGGCGAGCAATTCGATTTTCCCATTCTGCTCGCGGACACTGTCGGCCCGGATTAGGCCCGCCTGATTGACCACCCGGCCAGCCAATGTGATATTGCCGCCATCAGCAATGAGGTCTTTAAGGTTCACCGCTTGTCCGACGGGGTTGGTAAGTTCGGCCAGAAACCCTCGACCGTCTGGCCGGTTCGAGAGATAGGCCGTCGCACCGGCGGCCAAGACGATGTTCCCCCCTGGACTCGTAATCACCCCGCTGTTTTCAACGTTGGGGGCGAGCAGATAGACGCCGTCGTATGCTCCATGGATCACGCCCATGTTTTTTACCGGGCCTTCGATCCCGCTTCCCTGGAACAGGTAATGGCCGGCCAGGAAGTTGGCATTGGACAAATTCAAGGACGATGCGATCAACCCGCCCACGTTGACCTGGGCATTAGGGCCGAACATGATGCCGTTGGAGTTGAGAAGGATGACAGTCCCGTTCGCCTGCAACGATCCGAATATCTGGCTGGGATTCTGATCGAAAATGCGATTGAGCGCGATCGCCTGGACATTCGGCTGAATGAACCGGGTGACTTCGTTCGGCGCGATGTTGAACTGCTGCCAGTTGATGATGGCATGCTGGGAGGCCTGGGCGATCGTGACGTGCGCGGTG
>Ga0209048_10000633_pt1 | contig 37051 bp, 35 predicted proteins | sample FrelakmetCRP12CR_FD_187146 | JGI IMG/M metagenome (GOLD analysis project Ga0209048, IMG submission 187146) | Freshwater lake sediment microbial communities from the University of Notre Dame, USA, for methane emissions studies - CRP12 CR (SPAdes)... | ecosystem: Environmental > Aquatic >...
TAGCCGTAACCGCCGAGAATCTGTATCGCGTCCTCGGTCACCTTCACCGCGACCTCGCCAGCCTTGAGCTTGCTCATCGAACCTTCACCCGCAGTGAACGGCTTCTTGTTCGCGGCCATCCAGCACGCTCGCCACACGAGGAGGCGCGCCGCGTCGATCTCCATATGCATGTCGGCCAGCTTGAAGGCGATCCCCTGGTTCTCGATGATCGCCCGGCCGAACGCCTTGCGCTCCTTTGCGTACTCAAGCGCGTACTCGTACGCCGCACGCGCGATGCCGATCGCCTGCGCTCCGACCAGCGGGCGACTCGCCTCGAACGTCGCCATCGCAGCCTGCGTCTTCGTGGCCTGGCCTTCCTTGGCCCGAGCAAGGCGGGCGTCGAGCTTCTCCTTGCCGCCAAGCAGCTGCGATCCGGGGATCCGTACGTCGTCGAGCACCACCTCGGCGGTGTGACTGGCGCGGATGCCGTGCTTCTTGAACTTCTGGCCCTGGCTGAGCCCGGGTGTGTCGGGGCCGATCACGAAGCTGGCCTGACCGCGTGACTTGAGCTCGGGATCGACCGCGGCAACCACGACGTGGACATCGGCGATACCCCCGTTCGTGATCCAGGTCTTGGTGCCGTTGATCACCCACTCGTCCTTGGACTCGTCGTAGACCGCGCGGGTGCGGAGATTGCTCACATCGCTGCCGGCGTCGGGTTCGCTCACGGCGAACGCGCCGAGCGCAACCTTCTCGGGGGTGCCGAAGCACTGCGGGAGCCACTCACCCCACTGCTCGGGTGTGCCGTTGGCCATGATGCCGGTGACGGCAAGCGTGCTCCCGACAATCGCGAGTCCGATGCCGGCATCACCCCATGCCAGCTCCTCCAACGCGAGGGCGAGCATCAACCCGGCCGGATCGGCGGTGGTGTTCGCGAAGAACTCGAGCGTGTAGAGGCCGACCTTCGCGGCCTCCTCGATGATGGGCCAGGGCGTCTCTTCGCGCTCGTCCCACTCGTGGGCGGCGGGGCGGATGACGTTCTCCGCGAAGTCGTGCACCCACTTCTGGATCTGGAGCTGGTCCTCGTTGAGCTCGAGCGAGAACTCGGCCACGGCTGCCTCCTCGGTTTGCGGTGGGGGTACCGCTGGGGGTTGCTGGTCGACGGGAACGATGTTACCAACGAGTAACCGCTGATGAACGAAACCGGGCACTTCCGCGCCAGACTTTGGCCTGTACAAGATTTTTCACTAGATTTCCTTGTATGAGCGAGTTCAAGATCGGACAAGCCGCCGAGCTCCTGGGTGTGAGCCCCGACACCGTGCGACGGTGGGCCGACGCGGGCGAGATCTCCACCCGTCGCACCGACACGGGCCAACGCCTGGTCGATGGCGCCGCGTTGGCCGCCTACGTCGCCGAGCACGCGCCGCCCGCCAACGCCTCCGCGATCGTCGGCCAGAGCGCCCGGAACCGGTTCGCCGGACTCGTGACCCGGGTCGTGCGCGACACGATCGTCGCCCAGGTCGAGATCCAGGCGGGCCCACACCGCATCGTGTCGCTGATGACGCGTGAAGCCGCCGACGAGCTGGGGCTCGAGCCCGGCGTCATCGCCGTCGCGGCAGTGAAGTCGACCAACGTGGTCGTCGAGGTCCCCGAATGAAGCCCGGGCGAGGCGCAGCTGTCGGCGCGAGCGTCGCGCTCAGCCTGTGGGTGGTCGGTCTGTCGGTGTTCGCACCGAGCGCAGGGGCCGAGCGGCACACGGCCGGCCCGACCGGCTCCATCACGGTCTTTGCCGCGTCGTCACTCACCGATGCCTTCACGAAGCTCGGACGCGACTTTGAACGCGCCCATCCCGGAACCGCGATCTCGTTCAGCTTCGGTGCATCGTCGGCCCTCGCCACGCAAGTGGACGATGGTGCTCCGGCCGACGTGTTCGCGTCCGCTGACGCGGCCAGCATGGCGAACGTCGTCCGATCGGGAGCGATCCGTGGAAGGCCGGTCGTCTTCGCCCGCAACCGGCTCGAGATCGCGGTCGAGCCAGGCAACCCGTTGAAGATCCACTCCCTCCACGACACCGTGAAGCCAGAAGTCACGCTGGTGCTGTGTGCCTCGGTCGTCCCGTGCGGCAGGTACGCGCTCGAGAGCTACGCGAAAGCCGGCGTGCGATTGCCGGAAGTGGCCACCGCGGAGAACGCCCGGGCGACGCTCACCAGGGTCGCGCTCGGTGAAGCGGATGCCGCGGTCGTCTACGTCACCGACGTCGTGGCGGCGAAGAACGAAGCTGATGGCGTCACGATCCCCGCGCGTGAGAACGTCGTCGCCGCGTACCCCATCGGAGTCGTGAAGGAGACGCGGAATCGCGCGCTCGCGCGCGCGTTCGTTGACTCCATAATGTCCTCGCGCGGCCAACGCACGCTGCGACAGTTCGCCTTCCTCGCGCCGTGAGCGCGACCACGGCGACCCGGCGGCGCGAAGTTCACACCAACCGCCCGCCGCTGATCGCGATCGTCGTCGCCGCAGTCGCGATCACCTTCTTCGCTGCGCCACTCGTGGGCCTGCTCCTTCGAGCGCCGTGGGGCAGCCTGTGGGAGGAGCTCAGCGCACCCGAGACCATAGAGGCTCTGAAGCTGTCGCTCGTCTGCTCGCTCGCGGCGATGGTGCTCTCGATCGTGTTCGGCGTGCCGCTCGCCTGGGTGCTGGCTCGCCAGGAGTTTCCCGGCCGTCGTCTCGCGCGAGCCCTCGTGACCCTGCCGATGGTGCTGCCGCCGGTCGTCGGGGGCGTGGCGCTCTTCCTCGCCTTCGGCCGGCGCGGCTTCATCGGGCGGGAGCTCGACGACTGGTTCGGCTTGACCCTCCCCTACACGACGCTCGGCGTGATCGTGGCCGAGACCTTCGTCGCGATGCCGTTCCTCGTCATCACGGTCGAGGCCGCGTTGCGCTCGGTGGATCGGCGCTACGAGGATGCCGCGATGACCCTCGGCAGCGGACGCATCGCGACGTTCCACCGCGTGACGCTGCCGCTCATCGCACCGTCCCTCGTGGCCGGAGCCGCGCTCAGCTGGGCACGTGCACTGGGTGAGTTCGGTGCGACGATCACCTTCGCTGGGAACCTCCCGGGCAAGACGCAGACCATGCCGCTCGCGATCTTCCTGGAGTTCGAGAACGGCAACACCGACGGCGCGATCGCGCTGAGCCTCGTTCTCGTGCTCGTCTCGATCGCCGTGCTCGGCGGGCTCCGTGACCGGTGGCTGCGCGCGTGATGCTCGACGCCGTCCTCGATGTCCGGCTCGGCCACCTTCACCTCGACGGGGTCACGATCGAGGCGGCCGCCGGCACGACGGTCGCGATCGTCGGCCCGAACGGAGCTGGCAAGACCACTGCGCTGCGCGTCCTCGCCGGGTTGGTCGCGCTCGAGCGCGGTCACGTCACGCTCGACGGCACGGTGCTCGACGATCCCGCGGTCGGAGCCTGGCTGGAACCCGGAGCCCGACCGATCGGGTTCGTGTTCCAGGACCTCTTGCTGTTCCCCCACCTCAGCGTGCTCGAGAACGTCGCGTTCGGGCCCCGATCCCGCGGGGCGGGACACTCCCGAGCTCGTCGACACGCGGCCGAGTGGCTCGAGCGGCTCGGGATCGACGGTCTTGGGGGTGAACGGCCCGGCGCCCTGTCGGGCGGTCAGGCCCAGCGGGTGGCGCTCGCCCGGGCGCTCGCGACCGACCCGCGCCTGGTGTTGCTCGACGAGCCGCTGTCGGCCCTCGATGCCAGGACGCGGCCTTCGGTCCGGCGCGACCTCGCTCGCCACCTCGACACGTTCGCCGGCGTTGCCGTCGTGGTGACCCACGACCCGGTCGAAGCGATGGCACTCGCCGACACCATCGTGGTGCTCGAGGATGGTCGCGTGACCCAGGTCGGCGACGCCGCCGAGCTCAGGGAGCGGCCGCGCTCCGCGTACGTCGCCGAGTTCGTCGGCGTGAACCTCTACCGCGGGACGGCCGACGGCGACGGCCTGGTGCTCGCCAACGGTGCTCGCATCGTCGCGAGCGACAGATCGGTGCATGGCGATGCCCTGGCCGTCGTGCACCCTCGAGCGGTGGCCCTGCACCGCTCCCGTCCCGACGGCACCCCGCGCAACGTCTGGGCCGGCACGGTCCGCCACGTCGACCCCGAAGGTGAACGGGTCCGGGTACACGTCGAAACCGAGGTACCGGTGACCGCCGAGGTCACCGCGTCGTCCCTCGCCGAACTCGGCCTCCGCGAGGGCACGCCGGTGTGGGCGAGCGTGAAGGCGACCGAAGTCGCGGTGTTCGAGGCCTGAGCTATGGGCCGGTCGTCGAGGTCGTGGTCGCCGGCGGGAAGTTGCCGGTCACCTGGATCTGCTTCGTCGTGTTCTGGTTGTTCGTGCCGTTTGCCTGCAGGTAGTAGGTGTGGTTCACCGGGCCCGGGCCGCCACCGCACGCGAACGGCACCTGCTGCTGGCCCGATACTTGGGTGTACGTGCCGAAGGGCCCGTTCGGGTTGTCGATGCTGATCGTGACGCTCTGGGCGTTCTGGGTCGCCCACGTCAGCACGACGTTCGATGTCCCCGGGCAGCTCACCGGATTCTGGCTCACCGTGAACTGGGTGATCTGGGGACTGGCGGGAGTCGTCGCCGCGGTCGTGGAGGTCGACGGGGATGACGTCGTGCTGCTGCTCGTCGATGAGCTCGAGCTGCTCGTCGACGAACTCGCGGTCTCGTCGCCACCGCCGCCACTGACGAGCAGTGCGATGATCCCACCGACGATCAGGCCAAGCACGAGCACACCACCAGCGATCAACCAGAGCTTGCGCCGATCGGCGTCGTCGTCATCGGGACCGACGGGGCCACCCGGGGCGCCCGGCCCGCCTGGGCCGCCCCCGTACCCCGGCTGCACCGGGACGGTGGCGTCGCCAGCGCCCGGCATGACCGGCGCCGTCGGATCGCCCGGCGGCGGTCCGGACTGGGGCACCGGCATGGTGGGGTCGGGATTCTGCGGGATGCTCATGATGGTCCCCTCGGCGTGAGGTCGTCCGCGTGAGGTCGTCGGCTCAGGCGGGACGGTAGTGGACCGCACGTCGCCGCGGGTGGAACGTCGGGCGCGACGACGCCCGCCGGGGTGACCGGCGGGCGCCGTCAGGCGGAACCGTGGTGAGGCCGCTGGGGCGGTCGGCGCACCCGGCCCCGACCCGCGCTCAGCCGCCGGTCCGGAACCGCTTGGGAACGGTGTTCACGAAGCGCTCGGCGAACCGGAGCACACGCCCCTTGAGCTTCGCGGCTCGGGGCTCGTCGACCTTGCCGTCGACGACGGCCCGGTCGATGCGGTCGTCGAGGGCCTTCACGATCGCTTCGACGACAGCATCGGCCGAGACCGTCTTGGACTCGGCGAACGCACCAACCGTCTGGCCACCCTTCACCGCGTCCTTGAGTTGGGCGACGTCGACGTGGATCGTGGACGCCGCGGCCTCGGCGGCAACCTTGATCGCCCCCCGGCGGACACCTCGATGGGCGCCCCAGTTCTGGGATGGCGACTGGGTCTGGTCCTGTGCGGCCGGCTGGCCGCCCGACGCGGTGCCGGGGTCGTTCCCCGCGGCGAACGCAGTGCCGGCTGCACCGAGGGTGAGCAGGCCCGCCGCCGTGATGGTGGCCAGGAACTTCTTCATCGGGATCGGGTTCATGGGGGTTCCTCTCAGGTTCGGGGGTTCGTGCTCTAGACAACGCCACGCGTGTGAGCGGTCGGTGAAGCCCCCGCCAGCCTCGGACCAAGCAGCCGCGCCCGTTCCTCGAGGGAGTGGCGCGGGAGACGGGGTGCGAGTGCTCGGGCCGGGCCGCGGGTCTCCGGTCGGCCAGAATGCCGGAGCCATGACGAACCATGACGACGCCGCCCGCTACGCCACCGAGGCGGGTGCGCTCCTCCTCGACCTGCGGCACCGGGGGACCTCCGACGAGTGGGCACGGTGGTCTCTGGGCGACGCCGGCGACGTGCTGGCGAACCGTCGCCTGCTCGAGTTGCTCGCGGCCGAGCACGGCGACGATCGCGTGCTCTCGGAGGAGTCCGCCGACGATCCCCGACGGCTCGACGCCGAACGGGTCTGGATCATCGATCCGCTCGACGGGACCCGTGAGTTCACCGAACCGGGTCGCTCCGACTGGGCCGTGCACGTGGCGCTCTGGGCGCGCGGTGAAGGACTGATCGCCGGTGCCGTCGCGCTCCCGGCCCAGGACCGTGTGCTGTGCACCGGGGCGCCGTCGGGGGTCCCTCCGATCGTCGGGCGCGGTCGGCGCGTCGTCGTGAGTCGCTCACGACCGCCCGCCGCGGCGACACGCGTCGCCGCCGCACTCGATGCCGAGCTCGTCGGCATGGGTTCGGCGGGAGCGAAGGCCATGGCTGTCGTCGATGGAACGGTCGACGCGTACGTGCACGCGGGTGGCCAGTACGAATGGGATTCCGCCGCGCCTGCTGCCGTCGCCGCCGCGTCGGGGTTCCACGTGTCGCGCATCGACGGCGCACCGCTCGTCTACAACCGTCGCGACCCCTGGCTGCCCGACTTCGTCGTCTGTCGCCCGGAGCTCGCCGAGGCGGTGCTCGCGGCCGCAACGTGGTGAGCACGACGTTCGACCTCGTCACCGCCGACGCCGTCCGTCTCCACGCATGCCGTTGGCGCGCTGTCGGTTCGCCCCGGGCGACCGTGGTGCTCGTCCATGGTTTCGCCGCCTCGAGCGTCGAGCCGAGGGTCGTTGCCGTCGCCGAGCGCCTTGCCCGTGCCGGCATCGATGTGATCGGCTACGACGCGCGTGGCCATGGGAGCTCGGGTGGCGAGGCGACGCTGGGGGATCTCGAACGGCTGGACGTCGCGGCGGCCGCGGCCACCACGCAGACAGGCCCTGTCGTGCTCGTGGGAGCCTCGGTCGGCGCCATCGCCGCGCTGCGTCATGCCGCGGTCGCGCCGGGGACGGTCTCCGGGATCGTCACCGTGAGCTGTCCCGCACGGTGGCGGCTCCCTCGGAACGCTCGCGGCCTCACGTCGGCCGTCATGACCCAGACCGGGCTCGGACGATGGGTGGCGCGGCGCTACATCGGCGTCCGAATCGCGCGCGACGTCCGACGCCCGCTACCGCCGGTTGACCTCGTCGCGCAGGTGGATGCGCCGCTCGCGATCATCCACGGGCGCGCCGACCCGTTCATCCCGCCGGGCGACGCCACGATCCTCCACGCGGCGGGGCGCGATCCCCGCCGCATCGAGGTGGTCGACGGCATGGGACACGCCTTCGAGGCTCCGTCGATCGGTCCGATCCTCAACGCAGTCGACTGGATCCTCGAATCTGGCCCGGCTGGTCGCTAAGCGCTCTCCCACCACCAGGCGAGGCCGGCGAGGCCGGGGCCGGTGTGCACCACCATCACGGGACCGAACTCCCCCACGAACGCGGTCGCCGGGTCGAGCACGGCGACCCGTTCGAGCAGGTCATGGGCAACGTCGACGGCGAGCGCGTGGAGGGCCGCCACGTGGAGGCGGGGCTCGCCCTCGGGACGCGTGCGGCGAACCACCGCCAGGATGCGATCGAGAGCCGTTTCCTGGCTCAGCGCCGGTCGCAAGCGACGCACCTTGCCGTCGCGGAACTCGAACAGCGGGTTGATCCCCAGGCGGCGACCGGCCCACCCCGCGATACCCGGGACCCGGCCACTGCGGACGAGGTGATCGAGCGACGACAGCGTCGCGACGAGTCGCACCCGTTCGATCACCACGCGTGCTCGGGCCTCGACCTCGGTCAGGGTCGCGCCTGCCGCTGCGGCTCGTGCCGCGGCGAGCACCACGAGCGCCTCCGCACCGCCCGCGTTCGCGGTGTCGATCACCCGGACGTCGCCACCCACCGACTGCGCCGCGACCAGTGCGGACGCATGCGTCGCACTCATCGACGACGCGATCGTGAGCACGACGGCCGCGTCATGGACCCGGAGGGTGTCCTTGATCGATACCTCGAACTCGCCCGGCGTGGGCGCCGAGGTCGTGACCCGGTCCTCGGTGACGAGCTCCTCGAGCGCACGCTCGCCCTCGAGCTCGGGCTCACCCCGTACCGTGAGCCACATGGGGACCACCGTGATGCCATGACGCGCCACGAGCTCGGGCGGCAACGCTGCAGCACTGTCGGTGATGATCGCGACGCTCATCCACTTCCCCCCGGGGTAGGACTCTCGCGCACTCGGACGAGGGATGACGACAGGATGACGAGCAACCCTGACGAGAGCAGCACGACACGCGACGGCTCCAGCTCCCCCACCCAGGGCCATCGCACCTCGCCGAGCAGCTCGCCGGCGAGCCCGGCTCCGATCGCGGCGAGCCCGAGCCCGAGCCGGATCACCACGTGGAAGGCGGCGAACGCGAGCACGCGCTCATGGCCGTCGAGGCGGGACTGGAGCGCGCCCATCCCCGACGACAGGGTGAACGCCGCCGCGGCACCGAACGCGGTCGCGCCGATGAACGCGAGCGCCACGGATCCGACGAGGCTGAACACGGCGACCACTCCGCCGATGATGGCCACACCCAGGCGGGTCTCGACGAGCGGGTCGCGACCCCGCCGGAGGTAGAGCGCGCCGAGGCCGCCGGCCGCGCCGATCCCGAACAGGGCGATGAGCACCCCGAACTCCGCGTCCGAGGCGTGGAGGACCTCGCGGACGAACACGATCCCGAGCGAGAACAAGGCACCCAGTCCGAGCGCAACCGCCGCGCACGCGGGCATGACAGCACGAACGAGCGGCAGCTTGAACGCGTCGCGGAAACGGACGTCCTCCGGTGTCAGGTCGTCGTCGGACGCGGCGAGCATCCGGAGCCGTGCGATGAACGCGAACGACACCAGGAACGTTGCGGCATCGATCCAGAACACGAGCGCGAACGGGCGACCGAACAGCTCGGCGAACGGCAGGGCCGCCACGGCGGCGAACGCGGCCGCGCCGAGGGGGATCGTGCCGTACGACGAACCGAGCACGAGACCGTTCGCGAGCGAGAGGTCCTCGTTCTCGACGAGCTCGGGGATCGAGGAGTCGCGCGCCGGGAGGAACACGAGACTCGCGACCTCGAGCAAGAACGCACACACGTACACCCACCAGATGGCGCGGATGAACGGGACTGCCGCGATGACGCCAGCCCGAAACGCGTCCATGGCGAGCATCGTGCGCCGCCGGTCCCAGTGCTTGACTGCCCGTGTCGCGAGCGGGCCACCCAGAGCTGCCGGGAGCAGGCGCAGCGTCAGGATTCCGCCGACTGCGGTGGGCGACCCGGTGAGCTCGAGCGCGAGCGCCATGAAGGCGATCGTGCCCATCCAGTCGCCGAGCCCTGAGACTCCCTGACCGATGAGCAGGTCGCGGAAGCCGTGCCGGCGGAGCAGCTCCCGGATGGTCACGGGGCGGACGGATCGGGCTCGGCGCGATCGCGATCGTACGGGTCGTGGTCGAGGAGCAGTCGGTGCCCGTACACCCGCCAGCCCGGCTCCGTGGGACGCTCGTTGCCGACGATGCGCTTGACGAGCATCGGAACCCCGACCGCGCCACCGGCGAGCGCGCCCAACGGCCCGTTCGTGACCGCGAGGACCGGAGCGAGGAGCACCTCGCCGACGAACCCACCGAAGCCGGTCTCTCGGAAGGCCCGCGCGACGACCATGCACCCGAGCAGCACGACCACCCCGGGCCACGCGTTGACGAGCAGTGCTCCCACTGCCGGCCCGACACCCCGGCCGCCGTGGCCGCGCAGGAACGGCGACCAGTTGTGACCGGCCACCGCGACGCCGCCGGCGAGGGCGGCGAGCACCGGGCGTCCGGTGCCGGCGAGGAGCGGACCGACCGTGCCCTTCGCGACGTCGAGGATGCCTGACACGACGAGCCAGCGGAAGCCGGCCACCCGGTACAGCGCGGTACCCGAGACGGTGCCGGTCCCGGTGCTGCGCAGATCGACGCCTCGGGTGCGGGTGGCGACGAGGTTCGAGAAGGGGATCGCGCCGACGACGAACGCGAGCAACAGGATCCCCGCCTCGGCCATCGCCTCATTCTGCCCGTCGGCGCACGCCGACGGTGGCTCCCCGAAGGTCTCAGCTCGTGAGCGGGGCGGCGAGGAGCGGGTTGAAGGCAGCAGACAGCGCACGCTCGACCGCGATGACCGACTGACCCAGCGCGAGTCGAGGTGTCGCCGGGCACGGGATCGATGCCGCGCCCGGCGATGGCACCACCGCGCCCGGATCGGTCACCGTGAAGCGACCACAGAGGCCGCGGATGACCCGGCGACCGGTGGCGTCGGGGACGTAGCAGACGAGGCGGATCGATGAGGCGCCCGCCTGGGCGTCGGGCGGCACGGCCACCGTCTCGCCGCCGGTCACGACCAGCACCCCATCGGGCGCCAGCAACTCCAGGCGGTACGCGCTCGACGTCAGGCACTCGGTGGTGCCGGAAGCATCGGTCCCCGCGAGGACGAACCCGACGTCGGTACCCACCGGACCCGCACCGGGGGTGACGGTGGCGATGGACACACCACCGCCGGCGGCGTTCACGCCGGCGGCGAACGGCACGGCGAGCGCCGTGCTCACGATGATCCCGAGAACGAGCAAGCGGCGCACGTGAAACTCCTTCAGAGACGACGTGCAGTCTGGAACGACCGGCTGGGGTCGAGTCAAGCCGGCCCGCAGAAATCCCGGCTCGAGCAGCAGGCCGACAGCCGGGGACCCCGGCCGGGCGGGTAGCGTGCCCCGCTGTGAGTCGACCTGACCGTCACCCCAGCCGTCTGATCCGCCTCCTCAGCGTCGCCGCGCTCTGCGGGGCGCTCGCGGCCGCGCTCCCGGTTTCGAGGGCTGCAGCCGCACACCCGGTCTCTACGAAGGCGACGACGGCACCGGCGCCCTGGGCCAAAGCCGTGTGCGGTGCGCTCGACGGGTGGGTGAGCGCGGTCAGCGCGGCCTCGCAGAAGGCGGCGACCGCGCCTCCCACGTCTGCGGTGGCCACCAAGAAGCGGCTCAGCGCGCTCCTGACCCGCACCACGAAGGAGACGGCGAAGCTCGGCAAGCGGCTCACCGCGGCGGGCAAGCCCAGCGGGGTCGGCGGTAAGCAGGTTGCCGCGACGATCCGCGAGGGCTTCCGACAGGTCGAGAGCTCGTTGCAGGGGGCGAAGCAGTCACTCGCCGCAGCCCGGCCGTCGGATCCCGCGGCGTTCACGGCGGCTGCCCGAGCCTCCCAGGACGCACTCGAGTCGGGCTTGGAGAGCATCCAGGCCGGGTTTTCGGCTGTTCGCGACGCCGATGCCGGGCCGTTGCTCGCGGCCTTCCGCACCCAGAAGGCGTGCCAGGCCGTCGCCGGCTGATCGACAGCTCGCACATCAGCATCCCCGGCATCAGCATCCGGTCGACACGATCCCCGCTTCGACGGCAGCTGCGACAAGCGCCACCGGAACACAGGCTGTCCGGCCTCGGGGTTCAAGTGCACGGCCTCGGAGCAGCGTCACGCCATCGCGAGCATTCGTGAACCTTCCCTTCGGTGACCCGTACTCGTTCGCGTCGGCGACGGTCACGCCCGGATCGTTGCGATCCTTGACCTGGCGCCCCAGCAGCGCATTCCCGTGGTCGATGCGCGCCGCATCATCCTCGGACCATCGCACGGGTTGACCGACGGCGGCGGGACGCTGGTTGGAGGGAGCGGTCCCTCGGGACCGCTCGGGATCGGGTCGCCGTGCGCACTCGACCGACCCGTCCGCGCGACGTCGCCGCGACCCGGCCGCAGCACGACGACCACGACGATGATCCCGACCGTGGCGACGACGAGGCGTCCTGTGCCACCCCCCAGGTGATCGGGCGACTCAGGCCCCCAAGGCGCCGGACACAGGGCCGTCGCCGCGACGATCCTGCATGCTGGTGCTACGGCTCGCGGGCTTCCAACGCACCATGGCTACGCAACCTCTGTGCCGTGTGAGATTCGGTGTCGGGAAGTGTGACGAGCCGCTCGCGCCCGGCGCCACCAGCGACGACGTCGACCGAGGCCGCGCGCGCGATCGGCGACTTCGACGACGTTGGTCATCACCCGCCCGAAGCGGTCAGGGTCGGCGAGGAGCCAGTTGTGCCCTCCCGGTACCGAGATCGTCGGCGCGTCCCCGAGCGCCGCGCGCAGCGCGTCGACCGATGCCTCGGTGACGATCCGATCGCGCGGCGACCAGACGACCACCACGGGGAAGCCACGACGGCGCAGCGTCGTGAGCTCGGTCGTGAGGTCGGCGTCGCGAGCGAGCTGCGCCGCCTGCCAGAAGGCGCGCGGATCGAGCACGAGGTTCGGCAGCGCTTCGGAGACCAGCAACGGGAGCACCCGTGCGAGCTCGCCGGGTCGCCCGAGGTCGGCCGAGAAGTGCAGACCCCAGTTCCACAGCGACCGATCGGCCATCGGGCGGACCTGGTCACCGTCTCGAGTCCACGCCCCACCACCGATCGCGTTCACGAGCACGAGGGCGCCGATGCGATCGGGATGATCGTGGGCCGCGACGGTACCGACCCCGCCACCGAACGAGTGCCCCACGAGCAGCACCGGCTCGGTGATGTCCATCGCGTCGAGGAACGCGATGACCCACGCTGCGTAGCCCCGCAGCGTCGCGTCGCCGGCCGGAAGGCGGGCCGTGCCACTGAAGCCGGGGAGGGCCGGCGCGAGCACGCGCAGGCCGCTCTCGGCGAGGCGGCGCACGGCGTCGCGATAGGCGCGATGGCTCAACCCCCAGCCGTGGAGGAACAAGACCGGACGCCCCTCGCCGGCTTCGAGGCACGCCGCGGCCCGACCGGCGACGCGGATCCGGTGCCAGCGCACGCTGACGCGGCGAACGCCCGGCGAAGGCTCGAGGGGCTCCGTCACGGTTCTGACGGTAGGCGCGTCGCGCAGGCTTCGCCGGATCCCGGTGGTCGGCGGCTCAGGAGTAGCGGACCGCTTTGCCCTCGGACTCGCCGTGGTTCGCGACCGCGTCGCCCAAGTCCGCGAGCAGGGCGTCGACGACAGCACCGTGGGCCGGCGACAGCATCAGGTGCAGACCCGGCGGGTCGGTGTTGCGGTTGAGGTTCCAGCCGCGATCGTCCATGACGTCGCCGACGGCGTAGAGGTCGATCGTGTCGGACCGAAGCGCGAGCACGGGCCCGACGGGGTCGCCCACGATCTCGATGCCCGGGAGCGCATCGACGGCCGTTCTGACCTTCGCAACGGTCGTCATGAGGTCGCGCACGATCTCGGTGTACCCATCGACGCCGAGGTACGACATCACGGCCCACGCCGTCGCGATCGGTGCCGCGGGTCGTGCACCGGCCATCGCCGGTGACCCGTAGAGCCCGGCGGGCCACTGGTCGAACAGGAATGCCTGGTGACCGAACCAGTCCTCGTCGCGGTGCAGCACGACCGATGCGCCCTTGGGCACGTACCCGTACTTGTGCACGTCGGCCGACATCTCGGTGACCCCGGGGACGCGGAAGTCCCACGGCGGTACGTCGCGACCCAGACGCTCGAGGAACGGGAGGACGAACCCCCCGATGCACGCGTCGACGTGGCAGCCTGCCCCGTGCTCGGCGGCGAGCGCCGCGAGGTCAGTCACGGGATCCACCACGCCGTACGGGTACGAGAAGGCCGACGCGATGACGACCGCGGTGTCGGGGCCGATCAGCCGCTCGGCTTCACGCACATCGGCGCGGTAGGTCTCGTCGAGCGGGATCCGGACGACCACCAAGTCGAAGTAGTGCGCAGCCTTCGCGTACGCCGGATGCGCAGAGACGGGAGTGAGGATCTGTGGGCGCTCGACACCGCGCGCCCGAGCCCGTTCCCGGCTCACCAGCATCGACATGAGGATCGACTCGGTACCCCCCGACGTCATCGAGCCGCCCCCAGCAGCAGGGAGGTTCACGAGCGACCCGACGCCGGCCACGACCTCCGTCTCGAGCGCCGCGAGCTCGGGGAACTTGAACGGGTTGAGGGCGTTGCCGAAGAGGTAGCGCCGATTCACCTCGAGGGCGAGCTCGTCGATGTCGTCGCGCCCGGTCGGGTACACGAGACCGAAGAGCCGAGCCCCGTGGACGTCGGGCTCCTTGGCCTGGCGCGCGTCGAGGTCGGCGAGGATCACCGCGGCGTCCCTCCCGCTCGGGTCAATCACGCGGCGTCCCCTTCGGTGCTCTCGTGAGCCGGCGTAGCAAGGCCGGCGCGGTGCTGGAACTCCGACATCGCGTCGCGCCAGTCGAGATCGAACGGGCCGGTCGAGCCGGCCACGATCGCCTCGGGAGACTTCTCCGGGATCCCGAGGACGTCGGGCACCTCCGCGAGCGGGCGGTGGGCGTGCTCGAAGTAGTCGATCGCCATCAGATCCTGGCCGCACATCGAGCCCCGGCGCATCGCGTCGGCGAACCGCACGTCCATGCCCGGCTTCTCCAGCCACCGCTCGCTGACGTCCGACCGGAACACGTTCGCCTCGGCATCGTCATAGCCGGTCTCGAAGAGCCCGATGATCGTCGCGATCCAGGTGAACCCACGCGGGTCGGGGTCGGCTCGTCCGATGAGTCCGAAGACCTCGAACTCCCCGTCGAGCTTGGAGCAGTAGTCGGCGATGCAATGCAACCAGTCGTGCTGGGCAAGATACGGCGGCGCGCTCTCGGGTCTGCCCGGGTAGACGAACCCGCGTGCTCGGTAGAAGGTGGTGACGGCGCGCCCGAGCGAGCCCTCCGGCAGCTCCTCGAGCGCGGACCATCGCGCGTAGAGCGCGGGATCGTCCCGTGACACCTCGAACGGCTCCGACAGCTCGGTCTTGGTGTGGAGCGCGTTCGCCGTGTCGGGCGACCATCGCTCGAGGTAGCCGGTGCGACGGAGATCACACGCGGCGAGACCGAGATGCCCCTCGGCATACTGACGAGCGACGCGCACCAGGTGCTCGTCGACGCCGAGTGCGGCGGCGTACTGCTCGACCCGCCGGGCGACGCCGAGCGGGATGGGATGCAGGATGAGCTCGGCGAGCACGATGATCTGCATGATCCGACTCCGGAACCCCTGGGGCTGGCCGGTGAGCTGGTTCCTCAGCTCCTCGGCGCCGAGCGGTTCCAGCCCGTCGAGGTCCACGTCGAAGCCGGTCATCGACTTCGTGAGCGCGTGCACGACGTTGGCCTGCACCGGGTCGAGACGCCGCTCGTCGGGAGCGGCGGCGCCGACGATGCCGCGAACGACCGCCAGGACGACATCGGCACTCGGGCCACCTTCGAGCAGCGGGGTACCGGTGATCGTCACGGCAGGGTGATCGCCGGCAGGGGATGGCGGTACAGCGCGGCGGCGTTCTCGTGGGTGAGCTTGCGTAGCTCCTCGACGGGCAGATGGCCCCAGAACCGTTCGATCACGCCCTGGGTGTCGGGCCACGTGCCGTCACCGTGGGGGTAGTCGACCTCGACCATGATGTTCTCGACCCCGATCACGTCCCGCGTGTCGATCGTGGACGGGTCGTCGAGTGTGCAGAACCAGAAGTTGCGGCGCAGCACGTCAGCAGGGCGCAGGCCGTGGAAGCCGTCGAGCCCGTATCCGGAGCGGTCGACGATGTTGTCGAGACGGTCGATGAGCATCGCGACCCAGCCGATGCCGCCCTCGGACATCGCGATCTTCACGTCCGGGTACTTCACCGCCCACGCGGACCACACCCACTCCGCGCACGCGGTGAGCGAGAGCTGCCCGAAGAGCGTCGCTCCGAGCTGGAGGGGCGGGCAGCCCGCCGGGAAGTCGGCCATGCCCGACGACCCGACGTGGAGGCTGATGACGGTCCCGGTCTCGGCGCACGCGCGGATGATCGGCTCCCAGTGGTCGTCGAAGATCGACGGGAACCCGATGCGATGGGGCCGTTCGGGGAGCGACACCGACGTGAAGCCTCTCGCCGCGTTGCGTCGGATCTCGGCCGCGCCCCGCTCGGGGTCGCCCAGGTCGGTGATCCCGAGCGGGATGAAGCGCTCCGGTGCCGCACCCCACCACTCCTCGTGCATCCAGTCGTTCCATGCCTGCGTGACCGCGAATCCGAGATCGCGGTCCGCGGCCTGTGAGTACACGCGACCGCAGAAGCCGGTGATCATGGAGGGGAAGTTCAGCGATGCCCAGATCCCGCCGGTGTCCATGTCGCGCACGCGCGCGTCGGGATCGAAGCACCCCGGTCGCATCTGGTCGAAGCGGAACGGCTCGATCTTGACCGTCTCGGGTCGACGGCCGGCGACCGCGTTCTGGCCGACCTGGAAGTGGCGCTCGCCCTCGAACTCCCAGACCTCGTGACCCCGCTCGGTGACGATCACCTTGGGTGCGCGCTCCTGGAGCCCCGCGGGCAGGCGTCCCTCGAACATGTGGGGCGGCTCGACGAGATGATCATCGACGGAGATGACCGTGTACTTCACCTGGACCGGGGTGGGCTCCGGGAGGAACAGGTCGGAGGGAAGCTCGGCGAACGTCGTCATGGGGAACTCCTGGTTGCGGGGTGGACCGGGGCAGGGTGCGGGCGACCGGGCCGGCGTCGACCGGGTCGGAATCGAAGGGGCAGGTGGCGCAGTCCAGTGTGCTTGTTCGAGCGGGTCCACTCCACCGGGCCGGCGAGGTCGATGGTCTCGAACCGATCGAGCGCCTCCTCGAGGACGATCCTGATCTCGAGGCGGGCCAGGTTGGCACCGAGGCAGAAGTGGATACCGTGACCGAACCCCACGTGGGGGTTGGGATCCCGGGCGACGTCGAACGCCATCGCGTCGGGGAACACGCGCTCGTCGCGGTTTGCCGACGCCTCCCAGAACACGACCTTGTCGCCGGCGCGCACCGCCATGCCGCCAAGCTCGACGTCGACGGTCGCCGTCCGACGGTTGTAGGCGGACGGTGCGCTCCAGCGGACGATCTCCTCGACCGCCGTCGTGACCAGCACCGGGTTCTCACGAAGTGCCCACCACTGATCCGGCCGCTCGGCGAGGGCGAGGATCCCCGCCGAGGACGCGCTCCGCGTCGTCTCGGCGCCGGCCGAGTACAGCAGCGAGAAGAAGAGCTGGAGCTCGGGTTCGGTGAGCTCGGGCGGATCGGCGTCGGGAAGCCGTGCGTGGATCACACTCGAGAGCATGTCGTCGGCGGGGCAGGCGCGCTTCTCGGCGATCAGGTCGACACCGTAGAGGTACAGCGTCGCCATGTCGGCCGCGACGTCGTCCGTCGCCTCGAAGTACTCGCGGTCCTTGAAGTCGAAGGCATGGTCGACGCACCGCCCCAGGAGATGCCGATCGGCCTCGGGCACACCCAGCAGGATCGAGATCGCCTGGAGCGGCAGCTCGCGAGCAACGTCGACGAAGTCGCACTCCTCGCCGCTCGTATCGTCGAAGATTCTTCGCATACGGCCGCGGAGGTCGCCCTCGAGGTCGGCAACCGCACGCGGCGTGAGTCCGAGGCTGACCAGGCGACGGATCCGCGCGTGGCGCGGATCGTCCATCATGTTGAGCACCTCGCCGGCGATCGCCTGATCGGGGATGATCGTCCCGCCGCACGGACGCGACCCGCCGCGCTCGGACGAGTAGGACGCGGCGTCGTGCATGACCTCGAGGGTCTCGGCGTGCGTCGCGACGGACCAGAAGCCCTCGCCGTCAGGCGTGTGGGAAGTCGCCTCGTGCCAGAGCACCGGCGCCGCGCTTCGGTGCTCGACGAACACCTCATGGGGAACACCAGCCGCGAAGTTGTCGAGATCGGTCAGGTCGAAGCCGCCGAGGACCTCGGCCGCGGTCGGCACGCCGGGGGCAGCCATCGCTCTCAATCTACGGCCTCGCGCCGCCAAGCGGCAGGGGTGCCATGATCGGCCGGTGAACGACGACGTTGACGGTGGGCGGCGCCCCCGCAAGGTGCCCACACCCGACTGGGCCAAGCACAATGCTGCGCTGCGGGCTGCGTTCGCGGCGTCGGACAGCTATGCGCTGCTGCTGATCCTGCTGCTCGTCGACTTCCTGCTCCTGGCCGCACTCCCGGATGAACCCGCCACCACCCTGATCCGAGCCCCGTTCATCGTGGCCACGGTGCTGCTCGCGCTGCGGACCTCGCATGCCTCACCCCACCTGATCCGGGTTGCGCGCTGGGCCGTGGTCCTCGCGGTCGTCGCGATCGCGCTGGGGTTCTTCAACGAGGACCCGTGGTTCCGCGGCGCGGTGTCGCTCGTCTTCGTCGTCCTGCTCGCCTCACTGCCGTTCGTGATCATCCGTCGCATCCTGGGGCACAACGAGGTCAGCGTCGAGACCATCTACGGCGCCCTGTGCATCTACCTGCTGATCGGGCTCATCTTCTCGTCGTTGTTCGTCGCGGTGAACAGCCTGGGCAGTGAGCACTTCGCGCTCCCGACCAACCAGAACCAACCGGCCGATCTGCTCTACCTCAGCTTCATCACGCTCACGACCGTGGGCTTCGGAGACATCGTGCCGAACACGGATTTCGGGCGCGCGATCGTGGTGCTGGAGGCCCTCATCGGTCAGATCTTCCTGGTCACCCTCGTCGCGCGCCTCGTCGCGATGTTCGGCCAGGAGCAGCGCCGCCGCGATCGCGGGACGGACGAGGACTGAGCCGGCCCCGAGGCTCCGGTCAGGCCGGACCGTCCTCGACGAGCTCGGGAAGACGACGGATCTCGAACGAGAGCACGATCTGGAACGCCCCGGCAACGATCGCCCACAAGCCGACCAGAGCGATGACCAGGCCAAGGGTCTGCACCGGTCGGGCCAACATGACGATGCCGATCGCGAGCTCGATGATGCCGAAGACGAAGGTCAGGGCCCACGGCCCGTTGTCGTGGCGGTTCGCCAGCGCGCCGAGGATGTGGAACAGCCCCGACACGACGACCCACGCCCCGATGAAGATCGCGAGCACATGCAGGGTCGGTGACGGCCACGAGATGAACGCGACACCCACGAGGGCCTCGAGCACGCCGACGAAGACGTTCCAGCCCCGTCCGCTGCCGTCGATCGGACGTGAGAACGCGTGGAGCACGCCCCCGACGATGAACAGGATCGCGACGATCAGCGCGAGATCCTCGGCGGTCCAATCGATCGACAGGATCACGATACCGACGACGACCGAGATGAGCCCGGCGACCAGCACGACCCACCAGGCTTTCGCGATCTCCGCGGCGTTGGTCTTGTCGATGCGACCGGATGTCATGGGATTGGTCATGCGGGACTCCTCGGTTCGGTGAAACCCGTCTACGACGACGTCGGGACGGTGCGGGGGCGACGGGCGAGGAAGCGCAGGCGGGCGGTTCGGGCATCCCAGTCGTAGACCACCGCGCTTCCGGCCAGCACGTCTTGGAGCGCCCGGTGCTCGCGCCCGATCACGATGCCGACGAACCCGAGCCCGAACGTGAAGAAACTGGCCAGGAGGTACGGCGCCCGCAGGATCCCCCGCCACGGATCGAGCGGCGCGCCGTCACGAGCCACGACGCGCAAGCCCATCAGCGCCATCCCCGCAGTCTTGCCCGACGCGCCCCATGACCCGCCGAAGTAGAGCCACTCCCACAGCAGCAGCAGGGTCGTCCAGAGCCATCCGGGCCCGCTGCTCTGACTCAGGTCGGTCTGGAGCGTCAGGTTCAGCAGGAACAGGGTGACACCGATGACGAGGGCGAACACCCCCAGACTGATCGCCATGTCGACGAAGTACGCGGCGGCCCTGGTGGCGGGACCTGCGTAGGCTCCCAGGCGACTCGGCTCGGGCTCGAGCTCCTTCACGCGACGAACCGGGGCGGTCCGGCCGGCGTCGCGTTCCGATCACGTCGCAGCAACCGCCCGACGATGGCATTCGACACCTGGTCGAGCCCGACCGCCTGGGCCCGCAACGAGTCGAGCACCCGCTGGGCCACGCCGCTCGTGGAGTCGGCGATGATCGCGCCGAGCTCGGTGCGCTCCACCAGCTCCTCGATATCGACCTTGGCAACCATTGCGCCGACGTCGACCCGACCGACGAGCGCGTCGATGTCCACTCGACCCAGGAGCCGATCGATGTCGATCCGGTCGAGCAGCGTGTCGACGTCGATCCGGTCGAGGAGCTTGTTGACGTCGATGTGCTCGAGCATCGAGTCGATGTCGACGAGGTTCAGCACTCCGTCGAGGCTCGGACGGGGCAGACGAGGAGACACGACCGGTCAGACCTTGTCGGCTTCGGCGCGTACGGATGCACCCCGGCCGAGGAACTCGATCACTGCGAGGTACGCGAGCAGCAGGATCCCCACGCCCAGCACGGTGCCGGGCTTCGGATGGTTCCAGATGATGAGGATCGCGACGGCGACCACGGCGCCGGCGACGCGCAGTGGCGTCTTCGCACGGGCCACGAATGCTGCGACCGAACCCGTCTCGACGTCGGAGCTGCCGCCGAGGGCATTGGTCCAGAGGCCCCGAACCCGGGTCGCCCATCGCGACGGACCCGCGACCCAGGCTGCGAGCGCGACCACCAGGGCGAACGCGATCGCGGTGGTACCGGCGAGACGCAGGAAGCTCGTGACCTGGTCCCACGCGGCTCCGGCAGAACCCCGGCGGAGACCGGCGTTCGTGATCGCGTCGAGGTAGAAGTTCCGTCCGACGCTGAGCAGCGCGAGCTGGAGCGCGACCACCACCGCGACCCAGATGCCGGCCCGCATCACCGTGCGCCGCCGGTCGCTCGACAACGCGATCGCGCCACCGAAGCACAGCAAGAGGATGAAGGGAAGGACCCACGCCATCGTCTGAAGCAGGTCGACGCCGGTCTGCGCCTGCTCGAGGGCCTTGGACTGGAACAGGACGACGTTCTGGTACTTCGCGGGGAGCTGGACGCTGTCGAAGAGCGTGATACCCCGCTTGTCCAACCGCTGCTTCACGTTGGTGAAGATCTGTTCGACGTTCAGTGAGACGCTGCCGTCCTTGGTGGAGACGCGCGACCCGCCACCGGTGAGCACGTTGACGACGGCCGCGTGGGCCCGCCGGTTCACGTTGTTCCACAACGTCTGGAACCGATCGGACTGGAGGAGCTTGAGGGCCGCGGTGTTGGTGACCGTCTCGAGGCCGCTGGAGATCGGCGCCGCGAGGATGTCCGCTCGCGCCGGGAGTGCGTCCGTGATCCGCTTCTGGACCTTGCCGTCGGCGAACAACGCCGTCGTGATCCGGTCGGCGACACCGTGCTGGATGTCGGAGTTCTGGGCGAGCGGGCCGACGGTGGCGACATAGTTGTCGGTGTCGAGGAGCGTGTTGCGCACCCAGACCGCGCTCAGGGAGACCGGGACGAGCACGCAGCCGACGACGAGAAGCGTGGCCGCGACGATCCGGCGCCAGCGTGGGACCGTGGGGGTCGGGGGCTCGGCCGTCGCATCCACGGTACCGGAGGCGGCCGCCGGCTTCTGCGTGTCCGACGGCGTCTGCGCCGGTGCCTTCTTGGGCTGCTCGGCCACGTTGCGCCCCCGTCGCCGTGGGCGCCGTCGGGCGTCCCCCCGTGCCGGACGAGCGTCCGACCCACGGGGATCGTATCGACATCCTCAGGCCGGCGTGCGACGTCGGCGTGTCCCGAGACGCGGGAGGGGTCCGGGGCGAGCTTGGTCAGCCGCTGCGCTCGTCGGCGAGGTGGCCGAGGCCGGCCGAGCCGGGACCGGCCCGCGGCGGGATGACGTCCCAGGCCCGAGCCGCCTCGGAGCTCTCGTGACCCGCGCCGTGGTGGAGGCCACGCTGCTCGAGCGCACTGATCAGGGCCTCGACGCACATCGGGTGGAACTGCCGCCCGGCCTGGGCGCGCAGCTCGGCGAACGCGACCTCCTGGGACAGGGCACGGCGGTAGGCGCGGGTGGAGGTCATCGCGTCGTACGCATCGGCGACGGCGACGATGTGCCGTGCGACCGCATCGGGTCGGTGGTCGTCGTCCCAGGGCGCATACACGCCGAGCGCGATCGGCGCGATCGGCGCCAGGAAGTCGATGCGCGAGAGGAGCGCGACCGTGATTTCCTCGTGCTGTCGTACTCGCTCGTACTCAGCCGCCGTGAGCGGCCCCGGTTTGTTGAGCAGATGGTTGGGGACGACGAGCTTGCCGATGTCGTGCATCAACGCCGCGCGGTGCAGACGCTCGAGCGACCGACCATGCAAGCCCAGCTCATCGCCCATGAAGCGGGCGTACGCCGCGACCCGCTCGGCGTGACCCGCGGTGTAACGGTCCTTCGTCTCGAGGGCCTGGACGAGCACCTGGAGTGCATCGTCGGTGGCCTCCCGATAATGCAGGTAGGCCGCGAACGCGGCTCGACCGACCAGGATGGGCGTGACCGTGAGCACCAGTGCCACGATCCCGAGCTCGCCTGCGAGGTACCCGAGTCCCGCTCCGAGGATCGCGAAGGGGAGCACGTGGAGTTGCCACGCGGACAGCGTGAGCAGCACATCTCGCGTCGGGCGCCGGTGCAGGCGCGCCATGGCGTAGCTGACCGCGACCGCATCGACGATGAACGCCGCGAACGCCGCGAGGACTGCCCCGCACAGGAGGAGTGGAACCGACTCGAGCCAGTCAGTCGGCAAGGCAAGCAGCACGAGTGTGCCGGCCCCCATCGCGAGGGCGTACATCGCTGCGTTGTACGCGATCTTCGCCCAGGCCCGCGCCCGGATCAGCGGCACGTAGAGACCACCGCAGAGTCCGACGAGCACCGCGCCGAGCGGTGTCCGGGAAGTCGCGAAGACGACCATGGCCGCGACGACGACCACGAAGCCGCCGCTGAGCGCCGCGCCCGACGGCACGTCGAGATCGATGTTCTCGGCGAAGGCGTACAGCGCACCGAAGAGCAGGACGACACCCCACTCGGGTGCCGGAGTGGCGAGCGCGAACACGCTGCCGAGCACGAGCGCGGAGGCGCCGAGCGCGAACGCAGGACCGGAGAGCGATCGTTCTCGAACTTCGATCTGTGCGTCCATCACGCGCCGCCGCCACCGGGACAGCGAGGGACCCCGGCGACTCGGCCGGCGTGCACTCCGAGCGGTGGAGCTACTTCACCTTGAACCAGGCACCTCCGCTCATCGTCAGCGCAACCAGCGAGCCGACCAAGGCAGTGACACGTGCAACGTTCTTCTTCATGCGATCACCTCCTCTCCATGTGAGTCCCGGATTGCTCCGGGTCCGCATGGGAGTGGCAACCGCCGACCGAACGCCGCCGGGGCCCCTGCCGTGACCGGCCCACCGGTGCGTCGCTGACGCACCCCCTCGTCGTGCTTCCCCCTCGGCGCCTCCTCTCGCTCGCTCGCCATCGGTGTCACCCGATGACTTCGACAGTGTCGGCCACCACCACCCCGAGTGCAACTCCGACCACTCGAAGCGTCCGCCCGAGCGTCAGTCCCGGGGCGCCCGAGGGTCAGGCTGAGAGAGCCGGGGCCTCAGGCACCATCCTGACCGGTTGGAACGAGGATCACCGGGACCCCGGAAGCCCGAGGCATCCCGGTGTCGGGATCGAGATCGGTGGCTGCGCTGGTGAGCCGGGCGACGTTCGCGTCGACGACTCCGTGCGGGCACGAGACGACGCCACGACGAACGGTCGGATCTCGGCGGGCGATGCCATCCAGGGTGCCGTTCGCGCTCGTCAGGCGGACCCGGGCCCCGTCGTCGACGCCGAGTGCGGCTGCGTCGTCGGGGTTGAGGCGCAGCTCGGCTGGCTCCCGGGCCGCGTCCAGGAGCGGGACGTAGCGGACGGAGTTCATCGAGCGCACGCGCCGGCGCGGCACGAGCACGAGCTCCCCTCCAGGGCACCTGACCGGCGCCACGGCGGGATCCGCGACGAGGTCTGCCGCGGCAACGAGGCGCGCCACCAGCGACGTCGGAGCGATGCGCCACCGCCCTCCCGGCAGGACCTTCTCGTGCACCCAGCCGTACTCGGGCGCCGTGCTCACGCCGTGGGGACCACCGGCGACGATCTGCTCGTACCCACCGCGGCTGCCCGCCGCGACGCCTCGCAGGAGCGAGTCGTCGGTGCAATGCTCCGGGTCGATCCCGCCGAGGACGTCGAAGCCGAGCCGTCGGGCAAGCTCGCCGAGCACCCACCACGCCGGTCGCCGCAACGCGCCGGGCGGAACGACTGCGGTGGTGTGTTGCGTGCCGTTGGCGAACGCGACGTTCTCGAGCATCGAGATGTCGTCACGTTCGAGCTGGCCGGTGACTGGCAACACGTGCGTCGCGAGCTCGGTCAGCTCGCTCGACACGACGTCGAGCACCACGAGTGCGTCGAGGCTCGCGAGCGCGGCCCGAGTCCGTGTGGTGTCGGGCAGCGCGGTCAACGGGTTACCGCCCGCGACGACGAGCACGCGGAGCGGACCCCGTTCGATCTCATCGGGCAACGCCACACACGGGTACTGCCCGAGCCAGCGAGACAGCTCGGGCCGGCTGGTCGGCCCCGGCTCACGCGACCCGTCTGCGGGCGGGTCGTCCGGCCAGATGCGTGTCTCGAGCGGGAAGAGCCAGCCCTGGTTGCACCGCATCCCGCCCTCGCGATCAACCGAGCCCGTCAGGATGAGCAGCACCCAGCGCAACCACTCGGCGACGACGCCGTCAAGACTCATCGTCACACCGGTTCCACACATCACAGCCACACGCCCGGCCTGTCGTAGCGCCGCCAGGAGCTCGACGAGCTGGCCGGTGTCGACCCCAGCGCCGCGAGCGACGTGTTCGAGCTCGAACGGTGCGACCGCCGCGACGAGGCGCTCGACATCGGCGGGGTCGCAGTGAGCTTCGAGTTCGACGCGATCCGCGCCGTCCGCGAGCAGCTCGCGGACGAGCCACGCGAGGACCAGGTGATCGGTTCCGGGGCGGATCGGCACATGGCGATCAGCGTGGGCTGCGGTCTCGGATCGTCGGGGGTCGAGCACCCAGACCGCTCCCCCTCGGGCGCGAAAGTCGCGAAGCCGAGTGACGGGGTCCGCGAGCGCCGTGCCGTACCCGTGCGACACAACGGGATTGGTGCCGATGAGGAGGAGCAGCTTGGAACGGTCCGGTTCCCAGACCGTGTTCAGCTCGGCGCTCCCGGTGACCAGCTCGGCGGCGCGGAGCACCGGCGCGTTGTCGACCGTGACCGGCGTGTAGCGCTGGCGGCTGCCGAGTCGGCGCAGGAACCGTTCCGCGGTCATCCAGCCGTTGATGTCGTAGGCGAGACCGGTCGCGAGGTACGCGCCGACGGCATCAGCGCCGTTCGTCGCCGTGGCTCCACGGACGATCGTGGCGAGGTCGTCGAGCGCGGCGCCCCAGGTCGCCGCTTGGCCGCGCACCCGGGGTCGGTCGAGGCGATCGGCGCCGTGATGCCACGCGGGAAGGGCCCGACCCTTCGGGCAGGTGTAGCCGCGCGACACGGGATGTTCGGGGTCGCCGCGGGCGCTCACGACTCGATCACCGTCGATGGAGACGATGATCCCGCACGCGGCCGCGCAGATCCGGCAGTAGCTCGCGACCTCGCGCACGCTCAGTCGGCGCCCAACGCGTCCTGGCCGCCAACCGCGGTGACACCACCGTCCACGACGACGACGGCACCGTTCATGTACGCAGCTTCGTCGGACAGGAGGAAGCGAACGACGCGGGCGACGTCGTCGGGCTCACCGAGCCGCCCAGACGGGATCTTGCGTTCGAACGACGCCCGTGCTTCGGGGGTCGCGATGGACGGCGCGAGCATCGGCGTGTCGATATAGCCCGGGCAGACCGCGTTGGCCCTGATGCCCTCGGGCCCGAGCCGGTGCGCCAACGATCGCGTGAGTCCGATGAGGCCGTGCTTCGACGCGACGTACGAGGGGATGAAGCCGTGACCGATGAGACCCTCGATCGACGCGATCCCGACGATCGCCGAGCCGGGCCCGGCCGCACGGAGCACGGGGAGTAGCGCGCTCACGAGCACTGCCTCTGCGCGCAGGTTCACGCTCAGCACGAGGTCCCAGGTATCCAGATCGACGACGTCGTCGATCGCCGGTCGAACCGTTCCCGCGGCGTGCACCAGACCTCCGACTGATCCGAGCGCGTCCATCGTCGTCGCGAGCGCGGCGCCCACGGCGCTTGCGTCGGTCACGTCGACGCCCGCCCCGATTGCAGCAACGCCGACATCGGCGCACGAGCTCGCGGTGGCATCGGCCCCGACGGCGTCGAGGTCCCACGCCGCGACGGGCCGGCCAACGGCGGCCAGCGCCAGACAGCACGCGCGCCCGATGCCCGAAGCGCCACCCGTGACAACGACCCCGGTCCCAGGCTCTCCCAACCTCTGCTCCGCCATGACACTCCTCCTCGGTCGTCGACCGTGACAGTCTGGATCTTTCGAGGAGGGTGATGTGGAGACCGATCAGATTGCGGCACTCGCCACGACAGGCCAGCTCGACCTGCTCGACGGTGACCTCTACGCCGGCGACCCCGAGCCGGTCTACGCGTTCCTGCGAGCCGAGCGCCCGGTCTACTGGGACGCCACGAACGAGCTCTTCGGGGTCAGCCGCTACCACGACATCGTGGCCATCGAGAAGGACGCCGCGACCTGGTGCAACTCCGGTGGTTACCGGCCGAACATCCCCGCTGATCCGTCGATCATCGGGCTCGACGACCCACTGCACACCGAACGTCGCCGCCTCGTGGCCCGGCGGTTCACGCCCCGCTCGGTCACCCATCATGAGGAGTCCGTCCGCTCGGTCGCGGCGAGCCTCGTGGGAGCGGTCGCGGCCGACGGATGCGCCGAGGTGGTCTCCCAGCTCGCGGCGCCACTCCCGGCCCGCATGATCGGGCGCCTCCTCGGCTTCGCCGACGACCGCTGGCCCGAACTCGTCCACTGGTCGGCGACGACGATCGCCATGGGCGGCGGGCCGCGCTACACGACCGACGAGGGGATCATGGCCGCGGTCGAGTACGGCCGAGCCGCGATCGAGTTGGCGAACGAGCGGCGCGGCTGCCCGGTCGATGACCTCATGTCGGTGTGGGGCACGGCCGAGGTCGCCGGGTGCCCGTTGTCCGACGACGACATCGCGTCGGACGCGTTGCTGCTTCTCGACGGAGGGGCCGAGACGACTCGCACCGTGATCGCCAACGGCATCGATGCGCTCATCGCGCACCCCGACCAGCGCGACCTGCTGGGCCGCGAGCCCGAGCGCATGCCCACTGCGGTCGAAGAGCTGATCCGGTGGACCACTCCGGTGCTCAACATGTGTCGAGTCGCGACGCGCGACACCGAGGTCGACGGGGTGGGGATCACCGCCGGTCAGCAGGTGGTCCTCATGTACGGCTCGGCGAACCGAGACGAGTCGGTCTTCGACGAGCCGCAGCGCTTCGACGTCACGCGCGACCCGAACCCGCACATCTCGTTCGGCTTCGGGACGCACTTCTGCCTCGGTGCTTCGCTCGCGCGACTCGAGTTGCGAATCATGTTCGACGAGCTGATCTCCCGTCTCGACGACTGGGCTCGGGCCGACGACGTCGGCCCGCGCCGGCTGCCGAACGCGTTCGTCCGCGGGATCACCGAGTTCCCGATGACGTTCTCGACCCGCTGAGGGCGCGCCTCACGGGCCGGACGGCTATTCGAAGCGGGCGCCCATCTCCCGGAGCGTCTCGAGCATCCGCTCCGGCGAATCCGGGGCCGGGTCACCCGGCTCGAAGCGGACCGAGCCGAGCACGCCGCTGTAGGGGAACGGACCGAAGCGCTCGTAGATCTCCCACGACACCGGCGAGCGGCGGTCGATGCCGACGTCGATGCCCTCGAACGGCGCGATGCCGAAGAGCATCGGAACTTCCTCGAGCGTGCCTCGCTCGTGGCCGTCGACTCGCAGCGTGACCGACCAGGCGCGCCCGCCGGGCGCTGCGAGCTCCGCGACGATCTCCCGCGTGCCGATCGGCACCGGGCCGCCCACGAGCTCGCGCATCCGGCCCCGCCCGTCGTTGTGCACGAAGACCAGCTCGTCGTCCCTCACGTAGAGCCCATACCCCGATCCTTGGTCACCATGGGCCACCAGGTAGCCCTGGTCGCCGGAGCGGAAGTCGAGTGCGACCCGGATCGTGCACGCGCGGAACCAGATCAGCTGGAGCGAGCGCCATCGTTCGAGCGTCGGGGTCCCCGGGACGATCGTGACCGGCTCCGCGAACACCGCGCTGCGCTCCGGTCGTTGCAGGTACTTCAGCCCTGCTCCCTCGTCGAGGGGGTACACCTGGTTCGCCATCGCGGCGGCCTCCCACGCCGACGCGAGCTCGCGACGCAGCTCGGGATGTTCGTCCGACAGGTCGTGGAGCTCATTCGGGTCGGCGGCGAGGTGATACAGCTCCCACTCGTCGTCGGCGAACGGCGTGAGCGGCTGATGCAGCGTGACGACCTCCCATCCGTCTCGGTAGTAGCCGCGGTGCCCGAGCTGCTCAAAGTGCTGTTCCCGATGGGTGCTCTGCGACACCGGGTCCGCCAGAGTCGCAGCGAAGCTCGCGCCAGCCGGTGCGGCGAGCGGACTGCCGTGCCGCGCCTCGGGCATCGTGAGGCCACAGAGCTCGACGAGCGTGGGCAGCACGTCCGTGACGTGCTGGTATTGGCGACGGAACGACGCGTCGCCGAAGCCACGCTCGGGCCACGAGACGATGCACGGGACCGAGTGGCCTCCCGCGTGGGTGTTGATCTTGTACAGCCGGAACGGTGTGTTGCAGGCCATCGCCCACCCGCGCGGGTAATGCGGCGTGGTGGTCGGTCCACCGATCGCGTCGAGACGCGCGATGTCGGCGTCCACGTCGTCGCCCTGGAGCAGGTGCACGTAGTACGCCGTGGTTCCGACGCTCTCACCCTCGCGTGACGCACCGTTGTCCGAGGTGAACACGACGATCGTGTTGTCGAGCTCGCCGAGCTCCTCGAGTGCAGCGAGGAGACGGCCGACGTTCTGATCGAGGTTGTCGACCATGCCTGCGTATACGGCCATGTGGCGCGCGAAGAGCTGCCGCTCCCGCTCCGGGAGGTCGTCCCACGCCTCGACCTCGTTGCCGGGCTCGGCATTGCGCGGTGGGAGCGGCAGGCCCTCGGGAATCACGCCGAGCTCCTGCTGGCGGCGCCAGCGCTCCTCCCGGAGGCGGTCCCAGCCGTCGTGGTACCGATCGCGGTATTTCGCGATGTCGACGTCCTTGGCGAGGAGCGGCGCGTGCACCGACCCGTGCGCGAAGTACACGAAGAGCGGTTGGTGCGGCGCCGAGGCCTTGCGTTCGCGCACCATCGAGATCGCGCGATCGGTGAGGTCGTCGGTGAGGTAGTAGTCGTGTGCGTACTGGTCGACCTCGACGACGTGGTTGTCCTCGACGAGACGGTGCGGATGATGCTGGTTCGTGAACCCGTCGAGGAAGCCGTAGAAGCGCTCGAACCCCCGTTGGCACGGCCACGAGTGCTTCGGGCCGGCCGCGGAGCAGTCGGAGTCCTTGGCGAGATGCCACTTGCCGACCATGAGCGTGCCGTAGCCCTGGTCGCGGAACACTTCCGCCGCCGTCACGACGTCGTCAGCAAGCTCCATCGCGTAGCCGGGGAAGCCGGCGTCCGAGTGCGCGACGGTCCCAATGCCGGCGCGGTGCGGATTCACGCCGGTGAGGAGCGCCGCACGCGTGGGCGAGCACATCGGGGTGACGTGGAAGTTCGTGTACCGCAACCCACGCGCGGCGAGCGCGTCGAGGTTCGGGGTGTCGATCTCGGAACCGAAGCACCCGAGATCGGAGTACCCGAGGTCGTCGGCCAGCACGACCACCACGTTGGGTGCGCCCCGCGCTGGGCTCGAGCGTTCGGGCCACCAGGGCTCCGAGCCCGCGAAGGTCCGCCCGATCCGACCACCGAAGCCCTCGTACGCGCCTGCCGCCGTCACGGGCCGGGACCCTACCGGGCGCCACCCTTCGGTATGGTCGCATCATGAAGATCGAGCAGATCACCGGCGCCCTCGGTGCCGAGGTCCATGGCATCGACCTCGCCACGATCGATGACACCGGTTTCGAGCAGGTTCGGGCAGCACTCCTCGAGCATCTCGTGCTGTTCTTCCCCGACCAGCACCTGTCGCCCGACGATCACCGCGCCTTCGCGATCCGGTTCGGCGAACCCGAGATCCATCCGTTCATCCCGAAGCTCGACGGCGAGCACCAGGAGATCGTCGTGCTCGACAGCGAGCGGGGTGCCAAGGCCGACGTCTGGCACACCGACGTCACCTTCAGCGAGACACCCCCGATGTGCTCGGTACTGAAGATGGTGTCGACCCCTCCGTTCGGCGGCGACACGATGTGGACGAACCAGCATCTGGTGTACGAGTCACTGTCCACGCCCATGCGCGACCTCGTCGACGGTCTCACGGCGGTGCACACGGGTTGGGTGTTCGGACATCCCGAGCTCGCGACGGAACATCCTGCAGTGCGCATCCACCCCGAGACCGGCCGTCGGTCCCTCTTCGTGAATCGCCAGTTCACGTCGCACTTCCCTCAGCTGCGCCGCAGCGAGAGCGACGCGCTGCTCGAGTACCTGTGCGGCTTCTCCGAGCAACCGCAGTTCAGCGTGCGCTACCGGTGGAGAGAGGGCGCGATCGGGATCTGGGACAATCGCTGCACCCAGCACCATGCGGTGAACGACTACGACGAGCGCCGCGTGATCCACCGAGTCACGATCCTCGGTGATCGCCCCGACGGGAAGCCACCGCGGTGGGCGCACTACGAGCCGAGTCGTCCCGGCGCAGCCGAGATGCTGGCCATGCAGGGAGGCGGGGAGATGGCGCCCTAGCGGCGATCGGCGAGGAACGGGAACCGCGCACGAACCTCGGCGACGTGGGCCGGGTCGACCTCGGCGCTGATCACGGCCTCGGAGCCGGTCGCCTCGGCCAGGGTCTCCCCGTTCGGATCGATGATCGAGCTGTCGCCCACGTACTCGAGCTTGCCCCCGCGCCCGACGCGATTGACGCCGACCAGATACGCCTGGTTCTCGATCGCCCGGGCGCGCAGGAGCGTGCGCCAATGCTCACGGCGCGGCTCGGGCCAGTTGGCGACGACGACGTAGCAATCGGTGTCGTGCGCACAGGCCCAGAACTCGTCGGCGAAGCGCAGGTCGTAGCAGACGAACAAGGTCACGCGGACGCCGTCGACGTCGACGGTGACGTGCTCGGCGCCGGCCCGGTAGTGCTCCTGCTCGCGAGCGTAGGTGAACGGATGGATCTTGGCGTAACGGTGGACCGCACCATCGGGCGACGCGAGCACGAGCTGGTTGTGCGGCAGTGTCTGACCCTCCGGTCGTTCCGGTAGAGACCCACACACCCAGACACCATGCTCCGCGGCCTGGTCGACGAGGAAGCGAGTGCTCGGCCCGTCGACGGGCTCCGCGACGCGATCGACTGCCATCGAGAAGCCGGTCGAGAACATCTCGGTGAGGACGACCAACCGCGCACCACCAGCGGCCGCCGTGCCAACCCGGGGCGCGAGCCGCGCGAAGTTCGCGGCCGGGTCCTCCCAGACGATGTCGTGCTGAACCCCTGCCACCCTCATCGGCCGAGCACCTGCAGCCGCGCGACGGCGTCCTCGAGCACCTTGAGGCGCTTGCAGAAGGTGAACCGGACGAGGGGCGCGCCCTCGACAACATCGTCGTAGAAGACGACGTTGGGCACGGCCACGACGCCGCACCGCTCGGGGAGCGCGCGGCAGAACGCCATGCCGTCGTCTTCGCCGAGCGGCCGGATGTCGGTCGTCAGGAAGTACGTGCCGGCCGGCGTGAACACCTCGAACCCGGCCTGCCTCAGGCCGGCGACCAACAGGTCGCGCTTGGCCCGCATGTCGGCGGAGAACGCAGCGAAGTACCGGTCGTCGAGGCCCAGGCCCACCGCGATCCCCTGCTGGAACGGCGCACCGCTCACGTAGGTGAGGAACTGCTTCGCGGTGCGCACCGCATTCACGAGGGGGGCCGATGCGCAGACCCAGCCAACCTTCCACCCCGTGAACGAGAACGTCTTGCCGCCCGAGGAGATCGTGACCGTACGGTCGCGCATGCCCGGGAACGTGGCGAGCGGGCGATGCTCACCGTCGAACACGAGGTGCTCGTAGACCTCGTCTGCCACCGCGATCAGGTCGTGTTCGACACAGTGCTCGGCGATGCACGTGAGCTCGTCGACAGAGAACACCTTCCCGGTCGGGTTGTGCGGAGAGTTCAGCAGCAGGAGCCGTGTGCGCTCGGTGGTGGCGCGTGCGAGCTCAGCCGGATCGAATCCGTAGTCAGGCGATCGCAGTGTGACCACGCGACGCTGCGCACCTGCCATCGCCGTACACGCCGAGTACGAGTCGTAGTACGGCTCGAACATCACGACCTCGTCGTCCGGCTCGCACAAGGCGAGCATGCTCGCGGCGACAGCCTCGGTCGCGCCGGTCGTGACCAGGACCTCAGTGTCGGGGTCGTACTCGAGACCGTAGAACCGCTGCTGGTGCGCCGCGATCGCGTGACGGAGCTCGGGGATGCCTGCGCCCGGCGGGTACTGGTTCTGCCCGGTCCGGATCGCGGTGATCGCTGCGTCCTTGATCTCGGCTGGGCCGTCGGTGTCCGGAAAGCCTTGGCCAAGATTGATCGCGCCCGTCCGATCGGCGAGGGCCGACATCTCGGCGAAGATCGTCGTGCCGAAGCCCTGCAAGCGCGATGCCACGTACGGCGCGCGGTCGCTCATCTCGGCACGCTTCGTCCCATCATGGCGCCGGTCGCGGGCATCGGATCGCGGGTCGCCCGGTTCGTGCGCGCGACCTCCCCATCACCGACGAGTGCCGGGATCTCGAGGATGTGCTCCGGCGCGCGGGACGACCCGCAGTGGTCGATGATCGCGCCGTCGCGCCAGTCACGAGAGGTGACGATAGGTGGGTCGCTCGTGCTCCGCGCCGACGCGCGCTCGACGAAGTCGAGCGCGGTCTGATGCGCAATGCTGGCGGCGACCAGTGTCGCGTTCACATCGACGATGCCGCGCAGGAACGATCCCGGCTCGGCGACATGGAGATCGTCGATCTGCGCGATCGGCATGGCCGGATGCTACGGGCCATCCGGCGCGCTCGAGGGCCCCGGGCTCCAGCCTGGGCGCGGTCCCGAGAACGTCAGTCGTCACCGTGCCGAGGGGCAACCGTCGTCGGTGCTCGTGCCGGCGCCGGCGCGGCGCCGGCCCCCCCTCGTGCTCACCACCCGTGGGGATCGATCTGCGCGCGATCGCGACCGGGCCAGACACCGCCGGCACGGCCACGTCGATGAACCGGGTCCTGACGACCGCCGCAGGCGCGGCGGCGGGCCACCGCGGCGCCCCCGGGCCCGAAGACGCCCACGCTCGCGCCGAGGGCCAGGGCGCCTGCCATCACGGAGGCCGTCAACGCCCCCGTCCCCGCGAATGCCGTGCGCCGCTCCATCGTGCACCCCTCTCGTGAACCTGGAGCTGACGAGAGAGCGGGGGCCTCCATGCGCCCCGTCAGCGGCGGACACAGTCCTGGCCAAGTCCGAGCGCCGGTACGCTCAACCCGCTCAGCCCCGGGCAGGAGCGACGCATGGACAGGCCGCCCCAACCATATGGATCCCGAGCGGAGACGATGCAGGCCTTCGCCGACCACGTGTCGCGCGGCAAGGTTGAGGCCTTCAACGCTCTCGGCCTCGACATCGTGCTCGGTCGGCGCGAAGGCCCGTACTTCTGGGACGCATTCGACGGCCGTCGCTTCTTCAACTGTCACTGCAACGGCGGCGTCTTCAACCTCGGGCACCGGAACCCGACCGTGGTGGCAGCGCTGCACGCCGCGCTCGATGCCGACGAGATCGATGTCGGGAACCACCATCTCGTCTCGGGCTGGAAGGCGCATCTGGCGGCGCGGCTCGCGGCCACAACTGGAGGCCGCTGTCCCGGTGTCGTGTTCTCGCCGTCGGGATCGGAGGCTGTCGAGGTCGCGATCAAGACCGCGTACGCAGTGACACAGCGGACCGAGGTCGTCTCGGTGCACGGCGCCTACCACGGGCACACTGCGCTCGCCGCGATGGCTGCCGACGCTCGGTACCACGAGCCCTTCCGACTCGCGCTCCCCGGCTTCGTCCACGTGCCCCACGATGATCTCGCGGCCATGGATGGCGCGATCACTGACGACACCGCGGCGGTGGTCCTCGAGACGGTCCCGGCCACGCTCGGGATGCGCGTTCCGAGCGACGGGTACCTCGCCGGTGTACAGCGGTTGTGTCGTGATCGCGGCGCGGTGTTCGTGCTCGACGAGATCCAGACCGGGCTCGGGCGAAGTGGACACCTGTGGTGCTACGAGCACGACGAGGTCGAGCCCGATGTGGTCGTCACCGGCAAGGGTCTCGGGGGCGGTGTGTACCCGATCGCGGCGACGATCATGACGCCCGACGTTCACCGGTTCTACGACGACGAACCGTTCGTCCACGTGTCGTCGTACGGCGGTTCGGACCTCGGCTGTGCCGTTGCCATCACCGTCCTCGACCTCGTCGAGGCGCCGGGCTTCCTCGAGCGTGTCGAGGAGGTCGGCCTGCACCTCGAGAAGGAACTCGCCGTGCTCCCGTGCGAGGTCCGCCGCCGCGGCCTCTTCATGGGACTGCGGTGGCCAGACGCTGGCGCCGGAATCCTCGCGGCGAAAGCGTGCATCGACGGCGGTGTCTTCGCCGTGTTCGCGAACAACGACACGTCGGTGATGCAGTTCCTCCCGCCGCTCGTCCTCACCGACGCCGAGGTCGAGGAGCTCGCGGGGGCGGTGGTGGGCGCGCTCTCGTGACGGCGACGCCCGTGTGCGTTTCTGCTCCCGGATCGGTTCACGGCCAGGGCTGACCCCGGCCACTGCTCAGGGGGTGATCACGCCAGGAGCGACAGAGCCACGAGGCTCGCCTCGATCTCGCCGACCGGTGCGGGGCGGCCGTAGAGGAAGCCTTGAGCTGCGTCAGCACCGAAAGCGACGATCCGCTCGTGTTGCTGCGGTCGAGCGACTCCCTCGGCGACGACGCGCTTGCCCGTCGCGTGGGCGAGTGCGACCACCGCGGCGCAGATGTCCGCGGCCGCAGGGTCGTCGTCGATCCCGTCGATGAATGAGCGGTCGATCTTCAACATGTCGAAGGGGAGGTCGCGCACGTGGGCGAGGCTCGAGTAGCCGGTGCCGAAGTCGTCGATCGCGAGCGCGACGCCACGCGCCTTCAGCGTGCGCAGCCGGGAAGCAGCGATCGACACCGTTCCCGCTTCCTGACGCTCGAGCATCGCCGACTCCGTCATCTCGAGGCAGAGCCGACCGGGGTCGATGGCGTACTTCTCGAGCAGCTCGGTGACGAGATCCGGGAGCTCGGGATCGACGAGCTGCGCCGGCGCGAGGTTGACCGCGAGCAGCGCGACCGTGATGCCGGCCTCGTCCCATTCGTGCAGCGTCCGCAAGGCGTCGCCCAGCACCCACGCCCCCAGGCACGAGGCGAGACCGGCGTCCTCGGCCACGGACAAGAACCTTGCCGGTGGCAGCAGCCCCAGGGTCGGATGGTTCCAGCGCACGAGTGCCTCCGCGCCGCAGGGCCTCGCTGCGGGAAGGTCGACCGTCGGCTGATAGTGGAGACAGAGGCCGGTGACGGCCGAGTCATCGTCGAGGGCGGCCCGCAACGCCTCGGCGAGCTCACGTCGCTCCGCGACCGGCAAGGGCCGGGGCCGGTCCTCGCCCCGCCGGCGCGCCTTCGCCACGTACATCGCAGCATCGGCTTCCGCGAGCAGCGTCTCGGCAGTCGCCGACGCGGTGCCGTCCACGGCACCAACGCTCGCGAACACCTGGAGTGTGACGCCGTCGAGCTTGACCGGGTCACCCAGGGTCGTCTCGAGTCGCGCCGTGACCACACTCGCCGCGTCTGGGTCGAGATCGTCGCACACCACCACGAACTCGTCGCCGCCGAAGCGCGCCACGAAGTCACCGGGGCGCACCGCGTGACCGAGCCGTCGCGCGACGTTCATCAACATCCGGTCACCGACCTCGTGGCCGTACAGGTCGTTCACGGCCTTGAACCGATCGAGATCGACGAAGAACACCATGAGGCGCGCCGGGTCGAGATCGAGCCGCCCCAGCGTGGCCTGGAGGTGCTCCAGCAGCCGCGTCCGGTTCGCGAGGCCTGTGAGCGGATCATGCGACGCGAGGTGCTCGAGACGGTGCTCGAGCTCACGTCGAGCCGAGATGTCGTGCGCCGAGATCACCAGCCCGTCTACCACGGGATCGTCGAGCAGGTTGACCACGGAGAGCTGGTACGGGATGGGGCGTCCGTCGCGGTGGTTCAGCTCGAGCTCGAGCACCGCGATACCCGGCTCCTCGACGATGAGCCGCAGCTCCTCGGCCACGATGTTGCGCTCGTGGGGTACCACCCAATCGGTGAGGCGCGAGCCGACGACGAGCGTCTGATCTATTCCGAGTTGTCGGGTGATGGCACTCGACACCGAGTGGACCCGCCCTTCGGCGTCGACGAGCATGAGGATCGTGGCCGCGTTCTCGACGAGCGTGCGGAAGCGCTCCGGTTGCCCGGCCGCGATCTCCCAGCGACGCCGCTGGGTGAGATCGCGCATGGTGTTCACGATGAGAAGACCGGAGTCGGTGCGCGTGGAGGCCCCGATGAGCTCGACGAGGCGCCACGAGCCGTCACTGACCCTGACCCGCAACTCGACGGGCGTTCCCGTCTCCTTCTTCTGGACCTCCTCGAACGAAGAGAGCACGAGCGCCACGTCTTCCCGGTGGATGAGTTCGAGGGGAACGCGGCCGATCCAGTCCTCGACCTCGACACCGAAGAATCGGGCGGCGGCGGCGTTCGCTTCGACGAGGCGCATCTGCTCGTCGACGACCACTACCGGGTCCGGGAGGGCGTCGTACCTTCCAGCGTCGGCACCGGGCCGACGAGGCCGCCGGTGCCCGAGATTGCTCACCGGGAGCGACCGTAGGGCTGCGGCACCGCCGCCGGCCGGTTCGTCGCGTAGCGGTTGATCGCGTCGCGGTTCATCATCCTCGCCGTGACCTCCTCGAGCCGTCCCCTCCCACAGTTCTCGGCACGTCGGTGCTCGTCCTACAGGCGTTCCTGGGCAGGCGTTCCTGGGCAGGCGTTCCTGGGCAGGCGTTCCTGGGCAGGCGTTCCTGGGCAGGCGTTCCTG
>Ga0209048_10000634_pt1 | contig 37048 bp, 43 predicted proteins | sample FrelakmetCRP12CR_FD_187146 | JGI IMG/M metagenome (GOLD analysis project Ga0209048, IMG submission 187146) | Freshwater lake sediment microbial communities from the University of Notre Dame, USA, for methane emissions studies - CRP12 CR (SPAdes)... | ecosystem: Environmental > Aquatic >...
CCCAGGAATACTGGCCACAGCCGACGGGGCCGTGGGAAATATGGATCATGTCCTTGATCGGGCCCCACACCACGCCCTTCGAGCCGGCGTAAGCGCAGCCGCGAATGGTCATGACGCCCGGGATGGACTTGATGTTGGATTTGACGCCGCAATCGGGCTTACCGTCCTCGAAGTTGCCGAGGTGCTTGGCGCGACGCTTGGCGGTCTTCTCAGGGTAGACCTTTAGAACTTCCTGGATCAGTTCCTTGTTGCGGGCCTTGAGGTCTTCAATGGATTCTGCTGGCGCCACACTCATGACGGAGGCCTTTCGTATCTGGTGGTAGGCCCGGCTCTCGAAAGAGCCGGGCGGTTGTCGAAATTACGCGACGGACAGTTCCGCGGCGGTCTTGCCGACCTCGGACTCGTCGATCGCCTTCATGATGCCGTGCTCCATGAGCAGGTCTTCGAGCTCGTCCATGGTGATCGGCGACGGGATCGTGCCGTTGCCGGCGTTGGCGTCGACGCGCTTGGCGAGTTCGCGATAGTGATTGGCCTGGCCGGAGTCCGGCGCATATTCAATCACGGTCATGCGGCGCAGCTCGGCGTGCTGAACGATATTGTCGCGCGGCACGAAGTAGACGAGCTTGGAGCCGAGCTTCTTGGCGAGGGACTCGGCGAGCTCGAGTTCCTTGTCGGTCTGACGCTCATTGCAGACCAGCCCGCCCAGGCGCACGCCGCCGGAGTTGGCGTATTTCAGAATGCCCTTGGAGATGTTGTTGGCCGCATACATGGCCATCATCTCGCCGGACATGACGATGTAAATTTCCTGCGCCTTGTTCTCACGGATCGGCATCGCGAAGCCGCCGCAAACCACGTCGCCGAGCACGTCGTAGGAGACGTAATCAACGCCATCGTAAGCGCCGTTCTCCTCGAGGAAGTTGATCGAGGTGATGACGCCGCGACCCGCGCAGCCGACGCCCGGCTCCGGACCGCCCGATTCGACGCAACGAATGTCCTTGTACCCGACCTTCATCACGTCTTCGATTTCGAGATCCTCGACCGAGCCGGCTTCGGCCGCGAGCGACAGGATCGTGTCCTGGGCCTTGGCGTGGAGGATGAGGCGCGTCGAGTCGGCCTTAGGGTCGCAGCCGACGATAAGGATTTTTTTGCCCAATTCGGCTAAAGCCGCGAGCGTATTCTGGGAGGTCGTCGACTTGCCGATGCCTCCCTTGCCGTAAAACGCGATTTGTCGAAGCGACATTGCAGTCTCCTTGGATAAGCCCGAGAATTGTTCGGCACGCGCCATGCTTGCCGATATTGACATTGCGATGGGCGCGCGCCGTGAAGCGGATCGCCCGTCGAAGACCCGCACAACATGTCCGCGAGTTCGACATCGCCCTATGCGCAAGGGACGTGCCATTTGCCGCTAGGCGGCTAATCAATTGAATTTGTGGGCGCTATCGCGTCTCGGCGCATGGGCGGGAGTGATGTGGCAAAGGCGACACTGATGTTTGTAAGACTACGGCGACGCAACGATTGTCTGACTGCTGCTGGGAGCGGCCTCCGGCATGTGAATTGCTCCGCGTCGTCGTCCTTTTGCGCATGAGGCAAGCTATGCAGATAGGCGTCGAACTGTCGAAGGCGGTCGAGAACAAGAGAATCTTCGTTGTCGATGACGATGAAATTTTTCGGGCGGCGCTGCAGTTCATGCTCCATGATGAGTATGAGACGCACGAGATTTCGAGCGTAGACGCCGCGATCGAGAAGGCGCGTGAGTGGAAGCCGGACCTCATCCTGCTAGCCGAAAGCGTGGTGCGCGCCCAGGGTCTGCCCGTCGTGCAGCAGCTCGGCTCGGAAACGGGAGGCGCGAAAATTCTTGTCGTCGTCGACGATGTTTCGAACGGTTTCGGCGCCGAATGCGTCGGCGCCGGCGCGAAGGGATTTCTGGCCAAACCGCTCAAAATTGAATTTGTTCGACAGAAAGTTGACGCTGTGCTCGGGCGTGGAACCGGCGTGACGATACCGCTCGCTGTTCTCAATATGCGCTAGAAGGCGATCGAGGGTGCTCGGGCGAGAGCAGCGCCGGTCGCGCCAATCTTCGTCCGGTCAATTTCCGAATTGGCGCATCGCGATATCTCTGAGAAACGCTCAGGGCTGAGGAACGATGATCAGCCGCTCCACCGGCCTGCCTTCGACGAAATGCGACTGGATGATTTCGTCGATGTCCGCTTCCGAGCGCGGGACGTACCAGACGCCCTGCGGATAAACGACCATTAGCGGACCCGCGCGGCAGAAGCCGAGGCACCCAGTGGCGGTGACGGAGACGTCCGGCATGGGCTGCGCCGTGAGCTTCGCCTGCAGCCGATCCCAGAGCGGCTTGGCGCCAGCGCCCATGCAGCTCCCGCGAGGGTGGCCGGGCGGCCGCTGCTGGAAGCAGGCGAAGACGTGATATTTAAAGACAACGGGGAGATCTTCGAGCATAGGCCCTCGTCCGCGGCAGGCGGATTGTGAAGAAGCCATTTATGCGGCATGCGTCTCGCGCCGCGCTTCCGCTGATGCTGTCAGCTTCGCGACAAAAGCGACGAGCGGCGCGTCGATGCGTGTGATGTTCTGCTCGTACAGAAATTTTTCTTCATTTTTCGTCAGCGCGCCTTCGATCACCGCCCAATGCCTATTGGAGGAGCGCTTCATGATCTGACGCGCGAAGCTTCGTTCCAACTGGTTTGAAAAGCGGCAACCGAGGAAGAGGAAATGCCGGCCGGCGCGCATCCCCTGCACCGTCTCCGGAATAGGCGTTTGAATGTCGATTTCCGTAAGCACCTCGACATAGTCTGAATCCGACACGATGTAATTCGCGCCGGGCGCGACCGAGCCCAGAGGCTGATAGAGCAGCGTCTCCCACGCAAGCGTCGCTTCCGGCGCCTCAGCGGGCGCCTTTGCTCCCGAGCCGTCGCGCACGAACGGCTTGCCTGGCACATGATCGCCGACGCCAGTGTAGTAGTAGACCCACTCGCCGAAATGTTCGGCTTGGCTCACCCCCTGGACGACTCCCCAATTGCGGCGCGCTTGTAGCGCCTTTTGCGGCAAATCGTCGTACCAGGCGTGAACGAGCAGCGGCAACGCGGGCCGCGCGGCGAGCCAGCGATGTAACGACCCAGGCTCCGCCTGCACGGAAAACGCTTTGGTCATGAGACAGCTCAGCGTTTTTCGATGCTTGAAGTTTTCAATATATTGCGCCGCAGCCGTAAGATTGTTTCGGATCTTATGCGGCACCGTCGCGCTTTGTATCAATTGCGCGACGAGACTTTCCGGCGTTGAAGGCGGAACGTCTCCAACGCCGAGCGATGCGGCCGCCGGGCCGAGATAAGGGATGACGTCGCCCGTCTCAAACGCGGCGACGATGTCCTTCAACATTATGTTCTCCTCTGGCGTCGCACGCGACTACTGTAGCGTCGACGCCTTCAGTGCGGCGATTTCCTCGCCCGTGAGGCGGAAGACTCCTCGGCCGCCCGAAAGGCTTTCAAAGGCGGAACCGGCGCGCGCCGAGAGTTTCGTGAACCATTGCTGCGTGGAAAGATTCGTCGGCCGTTCTCCGATTTCGAAAACGGATCCGTCTGGCGCGAAGCGGACATGAATGATCGTCTTCGACATGATTTCTGTCCCCTTTGTCGGTTAGAACCCAGAGCCGAAGCCCAGCAGCTCGACTGTTACATTTTCCGTGCCGAGCAGCGCCTGGCAGGCGAGCCGCGATTTCGATCCGACGCCGACGATCGAATCGAGCTTTTCGTTTTCGAGACGCTGCGTTTTCGAGAGCGATTTCTTACCTTCCTGAACGAAAACATGGCAGGCGCCGCATTCGGCCTTTCCGCCGCATTTGCTTTCGATCTTTTCGCCGGCGGCGAGTATGGCGTCGAGCAGCCGAGAACCGGTGGCCGCTTCGACGGTTTTTCCGGAGGGTAGAATTGTGAGCGTTGGCATGTCTGTCTCCGTGAATGAGTGTTGCGGAAGCGTCAGAGGTAGATCGCGGCGCCGGCTCCGACATTGATCGAAGCGTCTTTCATGGTTCCGACGACGAAGGCGACCTGTTCCTCCGTCAGATGCGCGTGGAATGGCAGCGCCACGGCGCGCTCCGCGACCTTTTCGGTGATGAAAAGATCGCCACGGCGGCAGCCGAGTTCGAAGTAGTAGCGCTGCAAGTGCATCGGCGAGGAGTAGGCGTAGGCCTCAATTCCCTCCTGCTTCAGATCGTCGATGATTGCGTCCCGGCTCGATTTCGAGAAGCGCGTACCCAGATGCACGACATAGGCGAACCAGTGAGTCTGTTCGACGTCGGGCGCGATATAGGGATCCTTGATGCCTTCGAAGGAGCGGACATATTCGAGGTACCAATTCTCGACGCGTTTGCGGCGCGCCAGCAACAGTTCGAGGCGTCGCAGCTGGGCAACGCCAAGGGCGGCGGCGATTTCGCTCATTCCGGCCTGCAGGGGCAGAATGGCGCCGAGCACCACGGAGGAGCGCTCCAGCGTCTTGCGCGCGCGCATTGCGCGGATTTTTTGCGCGATCTCGTCGCGGTCGGTTACGATCATGCCGCCTTCGCCGCAGGCGAGCGCGCCAGGCGCGGAGAAATCGAAAATGGCGCAATCGCCAAAGGATCCAACCCTTGCGCCCTTGTAGATCGAGCCGATCGCTTCCGTAGAGTCCTCGATCAGCCGAAGACCATGTTCGTCGGCGAGAACGCGCAGCGACTCCCAAGGCGCCGGATGACCATTGGCGTTGCCGGCGACGATCGCGCGCGTCTTCTCGGTGATTTTCTTTTCCGCCTTGTCGGGCGCGAGCGTGCCAGCCCAATAGTCGATATCAGCGAAAATCGGTCTTGCGCCGGCAAGCGCGATCGCATGGCCTGTCTCGCGAAAGGAATGCGACGTGGTGATGACTTCATCGCCATCGCCAAGTTCCATGGCGCGCAAGGTGAGCAGCAGACCGATCGTTCCGCTCGCAACGGCAATCGCGTGTTTTCGTCCAAGACTCTGTGCAAACTCCGTTTCGAATTCCTCCACGATGTCGCCCATTGAAAGCCGCGGGCGCGTCAAGGCGGCGGCGACAGCGTCGATATCCGCCTGCACGAGATCGGGATCGTTGAGCGGCAGGAAGGTGGTTTTCATTTTCCGCCTCCGGTTTGCGCCTTTTGCGCCACCACGACGCCGGTCGCACATGCGGGATCGTCCGTGATCCGCCAGCAGTGATCGCGGCCGTCGACAAGGTAGAGTTCGCATGCCGGATAGGATCGAAACGGCGTTTCGTCCTTGAGGTCCTGCCAGTCGCAACGCGACGCGGATAGGCCGCGCGCCGCCGCCCGAAGCGCCGCAAGCGTTTCGTGATCTCCCCGTCCATCGGCGAGGAGGCCGTCGATCTGTTGCAGGAGGTCGGATGCGAGCGGCACGGATGTTACGCCAGCTTCTTGGCTTCGACAGTAATAGGCAGCGGAGTGCCAATGGCGAGGTCTGGCAATTGCAGGATCCAGCCATTTGCGAGCGTGATGGAGCCGCCCCATAATTCGTCCCGCTCTTGCGAGACGACGGGCTCTTCGAGATCCTTCTTCGGCACATAGGCCGAAAGGACGCCGTCGCTGCCTTTACGGATCATGACTTTCAAGGGATGCTCCTTTATCTGGGTTGGCGCGTTCAGACGGCTTCGATCTCTTCTTCGAAGCAGCCGATGACGAGTTTTTCAGAAAATTCCACGAGATAGACGATCGTCTCGGTTTCGGTGTGCCTTCCGACCTGAACGACCTCTCCGAGCGTGCCGGCGGGCGTCAGCAATGCGTCGGGCTCGTGATCGGGAAAGGAGCCGTCATTGACGAGATCGATCGCTGCGCGCACGCGCTGGCCCCAGTCGAACTTGGCTTGATCGCCGCTCATTTGGAGTCCTCCTCGACCATCTCGACGAGTTCGAGTTCCCTGCGTTTCATGCCGACCTTGTAGCCGGTCGAAACGAACTCGACTCCATAGATGTAGAACTGCTGGAGAAATGTGCCGATGCTCACGACATAGCCTTCCTCGCCTTTGGTCACGAGAATGTCGCCGACATCCTTGTTCGGAAAGGTGCCGTCATTGCGAATGACTCGTCGCGAGCGAACCTTGTCGCCATAGTCGAAATATGGCGGACCGTTGAGCTCGACGTTATCGCTGTCGCGGCTGATGTTTGTCATGATCTTTCCTTCAAGACATGCGGCGCAGCCGCCGCGTTCCCGCCGCCTCCCGCAAGCCGCTCCATCGCCGCCTCGCGCACAATCGGATCTTCGTCGTCGACAAGACGCGCAATCTCATCGAGATCGGCGCGCTGGGCGACTTCAAAGCGCACACGCCAGTCGGCATCACGAACGAGATCTCTCAGATCGTCCGCTTTCATGCGTTTCGCCGCCTCCACTCGAACGGCTCCCTCCGGATCACGCAAGAATCGTGACAGCTGCGCCCCATCGATGCGCTGCGCGACGATGCGGCGCACTTCGACATCAGGGTCGCAGGCGAGAAGATAAACGAGATCGGCGGGGAGGCGCCGTGCGACTATCTGACGAACATAATAGTCTTCGTCATCGATCATCGGCAGAAGATCGGCGTCTTCGAGTCGGCCAGCGACGCGTATGCGCACTTCGCGATGAGGATCGTTGCGCAGCTTTAAAAGATATCTCTTCGGCAGTCTGCGCGCCGCGCTCCAGCGAACGGCCTCTTCGGGATCGTTGAGCATGGCGGGCAGCAGAAACACGTCCGCAGCCTTCGCCGCGCAGGCGCGCGCCTCGAAATAGGGATGCGCCACATAACCGCGCGCAAGATCCGGGTTCTGATCGAAGAAACGGTCGATGCGCCGCGCATAGCGGTCAAAGACGCAAGCGCGCAACGGCGCACAACGCCCGTCCGCACGTCGGTCGCGATGCGGGCATGCGTCGCACTCAACCGGCTGCCCTAGCCAGTCGATCGCTCCGTCGATGTCAAAGGACATCTTCTTCCCCCATTCTGTCGAGGACGGCGATGAGGACGTTCGCTCCAATCTTGTCGGGCGGATCGAGATCGAGCAGCTTCTTCGCTGCGTCGCGTCCCTCTTCGAGCGCGCCGAGACGCATATTGAGGTAGGCGTAACCTTTCAGAACGAACATGAAGAAGCGCGGCCAAAGCGCGTCGAAATTGGCGAAATCCGCATCTTCCGCCTGGGTTTCGCGCCAGTCGAGCGGCAGCGAATTCTCTATCGCCGCGCGTATCAGGCTGGCGCGGCTTATCTCGAGCGCCTCTTCGAGACGTCGCTTGTAAAAATAAAAACGATAGAGCCCGATCAGCACCGCGGGATGCGTCGGCGCAAGACGGCGCGCCTCGCGAAGCAACGCCTCGGCTTCTTCGTCGCGGCCATAGCATTCGCCCGCAGCGCGTAGAAGTCGCTCCGCGCCTTCCGGCAAACCCGCGCCGAGCACGGCCTCCGCCGGAAACTCCATGTCAACCGATAGCGGAGCGTCTCCCCGCGAGAACATTGGGTCTCCTCACGCAGTCTCGACAAACTCTTTCGCGTCAGTTGTTGAACAGCCACAGCTCTTGGCTTTGGGATCGTGGAAGACGAAGCCCGTCGAGGTTGGCGTCTCGACAAAGTCGACGGTGACGCCGTCGAGCAGCAGGCGACTTTTCGCCGGCAGGAACAGCTTGAAGGAGCCGTGCGCGAAGACCTGCTCGCCTTCGCGCGGCGCGGCTTCAACGGAAAATTCCGCCGACATGCCGGAGCATCCGCCCGGGGAAACGAGAAGCCGCAGGCCAGCGCCGCGCGGACCGTCGAACGTAACTAGACGGCGGATGAATTTTTCAGCTGCGGGAGTAAAGTCGATCTTCATCACGCGGGCGCCTGGTAGCGAGGATAGGAAGTGTCGATCACGCAGGTGTTTTCGACGGGGCAGACGGCGACGCATTGCGCGACGTCGAAATAGCCGATGCATTCGGTGCATTTTTTCGGATTAATGACGAATGTGCCGTTCTTTTCCGAAATGGCGACATTCGGACACTCCGCCTCGCATGCAGAGCATGATGTGCATTGTGAGGCGACAATCTTGTAGGCCATTGAACTTCTCCTCTTATCGGAAGGGGGGTCAGACGGGCGCGTAGGCGCCCTGTCTGATATCGGCGTCGCCGCGCACGACATGTTCGATCTCGCCGGTCTTCACGCGCGCGAGATAGTCCTTGAAGTAGGCGATGGCCGATTGTTCGATGAACTCATGCGCATATTGATCGACTGGCTCGATCCCCGCCTTGATCAGATCTTCCTTCGGACAATGTCCGATCTTGGCGACAAAGACGGCGGCGCAGTCATTGATCGCGCGCACGATGGTCTCCAGGCTGTCTTCTTCGCCGTAACCGCCCTGGCAGTAGAGATCGACGCGCCGATGACCGACGAATTTCGCGCCGCCGGCGCTGAGTTCGTACACCTGGAACTCCTTGGCGTGGCCGAAGTGTTCATTGATGAGGCCGCCGCCTTTTGTCGCCACGGCGACGAGGATCTTGATGTCGGATTCTTCGCCGGCCAGCTCCTTGAGCTTTTCGTTACGCGCCTCGACTTTGGCGACGCGCTGTTCTTCGACCTTCTCCTGATAGGCCTGACGAGACGCCAGATCGTAGGAAACATCCATCTCCATGATCTTGTCCGTCGTGAATTCCGCGCTGCGGTCCTCGCCGAGCAGGCCGACGGCGTCGGCGCGACATTGGCGGCAATGCCGCATCATGTTCATTTCGCCTTCGCAACTGTCTTGAAGCGCCTTGAGCTCCTGCGCCGACGGACCGCGCTGGCCGTTAAGTCCGAAGACCGTGCCATGCTCGGGGGCCGAGATGAGCGGCATGATGTTATGCAGGAAGGCGCCGCGGGACTTCACCTCACGGTTCACAGTGACGAGGTGACTATCGTTGATCCCCGGGATCATGACCGAGTTCACCTTGCAGAGAATGCCGTTCGCCGTCAGCATCTCGAGACCCTGCAGCTGGCGGTCGGTCAGGATTTTGGCCGCCTCCTTGCCGGTGACGCGCCGATGCTTCCAGAACACCCAAGGGTAGATTTCCGCGCCGACGTCGGGATCGGTCATGTTGATCGTGATCGTCACATGATCGACATTGAACTTCTTGATCGTCTCGACATGATCTGGCAGCGCAAGGCCATTGGTCGACAGACACAGCTTGATGTCGGGCGCGGCTTCCGCGATCAGCTCGAAGGTCTTGAAGGTCTTGCCCGGATTGGCGAGCGGATCGCCGGGCCCGGCGATGCCGAGCACCGTCATCTGCGGAATGGCCGATGCGACGGCGAGCACCTTTTTTGCGGCCTGTTCCGGCGTGAGCTTCTCGCTGACGACGCCGGGGCGCGACTCATTGGCGCAATCATATTTGCGATTGCAGTAGTTGCACTGAATATTGCATGCGGGCGCAACCGCTACATGCATGCGCGCATAGTGATGATGCGCTTCTTCGCTGTAGCAGGGATGGTTCTTTACCTTCTCCCAGATTTCGGGCGGCATATCGCCGGCACCGGCGCTCGAGCCGCAGCTCGCCTTGCCGGAGCCGCCGCTCGTGCCGCAACCCTTATGCTCAGCGATTTGCTGCATGATGTTGTCGATCGGCTCGGCCTTGTCGGCCTGGAACGCATCGAGAGAAGCCAGATCGTTCATCCGAAACCTCGCCGGTTGGACGGTTCGAATTCCGCGCGCCGAAATATCGCCGACGAGCGAGCTGCTGGTAAGGCTTCGGCAACAAGCGTGCCATCGTCGCCAATCCCTTTTGTGAAATGGAAAAACTCCAAAGTATCAGCCCGAAAGACAATCGCCCGCGCGCGGCGCTTGTCGGAAATGCGCGAGCGGATGTCGGCAAGACGACAGTTACAAACCGACAGTGATCGCCGAAGTGCGAACAAGGGCTGACCTTGCGCGGGGATATTGCGTTCGTGCATGGGCGCCGACATGAGCGGCAATTGGCGTAAGGCTTGCCCATTAAAACGCAAAGCCACGCTCGCGGCCGCTGGGGTAAGCTCTTGAAATCAAAATAATCAGGGAAGCAGCTGGTTCTGGCCTGGAAATTGCGTATTAAAAGCAAAACGCCATTGCACCGAGAGGCCAGCCAATGGGTCTGCAAGTCGACGTTGCAACCGTCGCCGCGCCAGCGACACGCCCGTTCGATTCGAGTGAAACAGCTCTCGTCGGCATATATGAGATTTCGAAACTGCTCGCTTCGCCCAATCGTCTCGAGACGACATTGGCGGGCGTGCTCGCTCTGTTGTCGAGTTTTCTCGACATGCGTCATGGGCTGATCGCTCTGCTCGACAGCCGCGGCGAGCCCGAGGTTGTCGTTGGCTCAGGTTGGAGCGAAGGCGCCGCCAAGCAGTTTTTCACCTGGCTTCCCGAGCGCGCCGTCGGGCGGATCGTCGCGACGAAAATGCCGCTCGTCGTGCAAAATGTCGCCGCCTCGCCATTGTTCGAAGGCGTAGACGTCAGCGGATGGGGGCCCGCGGACGGCAAGCCCTTCTCGCTCATCGGCGTGCCAATCAAGGATGGCGACGCCGTCGTCGGCACGCTCACAGTCGATCGCGTCTACGACAAACGCTCGATTTTGTTCGATCATGACGTGCGCTTCCTGACGATGATCGCCAATCTCGTGGGCCAGACCCTGCGTCTGCATAAGCTGATCTCTCGCGACCGCGAACGGTTGATGCAGGAAAAGGCGCGGCTGGAAAAAGGCGACCGGCCGATCGTCTCCGAGCCGAAAGGCGGAATCACCAAGGGCATCGTTGGCGACAGTCCCGCCGTTCGGGCCGTCATCGAAAAGATTCGCATCGTCGCCAAGGCGAAGTCGACGGTGTTGCTGCGCGGCGAGTCTGGTACCGGCAAGGAGCTCTTCGCCGCCGCCATTCATAATCTCTCACCACGGCGCGCCAAGCCCTTTATCAAGCTCAACTGCGCGGCGCTGCCCGAGAGCGTGCTCGAATCCGAATTGTTCGGCCATGAGCGAGGCGCCTTCACCGGCGCCGTCAGCATGCGTAAGGGACGCTTCGAACTGGCCGACGGGGGCACGCTGTTTCTGGACGAGATCGGAGAGATCACGCCGTCGTTCCAGGCGAAGCTGCTGCGCGTTCTCCAGGAAGGGGAATTCGAGCGCGTCGGCGGCAATCGCACCATAAAGGTCGATGTCCGCATTGTGTGCGCGACCAATAAAAATCTGGAAGAGGCGGTTCAGCGCGGCGATTTCCGGGCCGATCTCTATTATCGAATCAGCGTCGTGCCGATTTTCCTTCCGCCGCTGCGCGAACGCAAAGGCGATTTGGAGGCGCTCGCAAGCGAATTCCTGCGGCGCTTCAACGCTGATCAGGGCGTGAAGCTGCGCTTCTCCGAGGCGGCGATCGAGGTGCTCGAAGCCTGCGCATTTCCGGGCAATATTCGCGAATTGGAAAACTGCGTCTATCGCACGGCGACGCTCGCAAAGGGCAATGTCATCACCGACCGAGATTTCTCCTGTCGCAACGACGGTTGCCTTTCTGCAATTCTTTGGAGCGGATCGCATGAGGCGCATCCCAACGTCGTCGCGCCGTTGCCGATCATCGCGCCGCCCTTGATGCGAAAGGAGCCGCCATCTCCGGAACCTAAACGCATTGTGGACGCGGCGGAGAATCGGCCGGGCGTTCACAGCGGCGTCTCCGAGCGCGATTCGCGCTCCGAGCGTGAAAAGCTTGTCGACGCGATGGAGAGGGCCGGCTGGGTAAAGGCCAAGGCGGCGCGGCTCATGGGGCTTACGCCCCGCCAGATCGGCTATGCGCTGCAAAAACACGGCGTCGAGGTGAAGAAATTCTGATCTCGCGCCCTACAGAGCTTGGCCTTCGCCCGCTCTTTCCAACATGATTGTCACGAAGCTGACAATCATGTCCGCCTGTGCTTGACGCCAATCAATGCGCGCCTGCGATTCCCTTGCGATTCCGGCTCAGGAGGAGTGGTCCGCGTCTTGCTGATCCTCTGTCGATGAGGCGCCGATTCTATAGAGCGCCACAGACAGGAGATGCGTCTTGGCCAATATTACTTTCTCGTCCCCCGTGATGCCGAAAGACGTCACCGTTTACGCCGTCGCCGGAGATCGCGGGACGATTCTGGCGGTCGCCAAGGCGCATAAAATCCCGATTCCCTTCGATTGCCAGGACGGCGAATGCGGTTCTTGTCTCATCGAAGTCGAAAATCTCAATGACAAGACCAAATATGGCGTCGCCTTGACCGAAAAGGAAAAGGAGATGCTGAAGCAGCTCGGCAAGATCACCAAGAAGGAGATCGAGGACGCGGAGGTCAACGATCTTCCGCCGCGTTATCGGCTGGCCTGTCAGTGCTTCGTGCGAAACGAGGACATCATCGTCAAGTTCGAAGGCGACCAGACGCTGCCGTCTTCGGGTCCGCATGTCACGCATGCCGCAGCGCGCTTCAAGGGCGGCCTGGAGATCGCGAGCGTCGACGAATTCCTCAGCTACGCCGTCAAGGTCGAAGAAGACGCCGCCCTGCATTTCGATGCGCTCGCCAAAGCCGTCGAGAGTTCCGATGGCGCGGAAATCGCGAAGCTCTTTTCGCAGCTTGCGGCCCTGTCGCGCGAGCATCTCGCCGAGGCCAAGGGCCAGGCGAAATCGCTCGACGCCTCGAAGACCGTCCCGCCAGATTACGCCTGGCCGAGCCAGTCGTCGCCGGAGTCGGCGCATTGGTCGGGCGATCCCGCGCTTATGCGTCTCGGCGCGCTGAAAGCGGCGCTTCAGGGCGAAAAACGCGGCTTCGAATTCTACTGCGCTGTCGTCGCCACCTCAAAATCGCCCGATGTCGTCGCGCTCGCCAAGCAATTCGTCAAGGAGGAGGCCGAGCACGTAAAGATTCTCGAAGCCTCCGTCACACACGAGGAATGGGCGACGCGAAGCGCGAAAGCGCACTGACCTCGAGGGAAACCGATGGAGACCGTCGAAACCTTTCTGGCGCATGCGATCAGGCTCGAACAGGACGCAGCCGACCGCTTCGGACAACTGGCGGACGCCATGGAGGCGTGCGGCAATCGCGAAGTCGGAAAGCTCTTCCGTCGCCTTTCGGATTACTCGCGTCTGCATCTCTCCGACGCCCGGGCGCGCTCGGGCTTTCGCGACATGCCCGAGCAAACCGAGGTCGAGTTCGTCTGGCCGGATTTAGAAAGCCCGGAAACCGCGGCCATCTGGGCGACCGACCCGTTTGTCGGCCGCGAAGACGCACTGCTGATCGCGCTCGAAGCCGAGAAGGCCGGCTTCGACTATTACAAGAAGATCCTCGACACGACGGACGATCCGGAAATCAGGGCGCTTGCGCGCGAATTCGTCGAGGAAGAGCGCGGCCATGTCGCCGAACTTGAAAGATGGATCGCCGCGCATAAGGCCGGCAAGCCCTTGCCGGTGGACGGTTAGAACTCCCAGGAATCCCAAACTCGACAGGTGACTAAAATGACGACGATCGACGAAACGGCGTTTGCGCGGCTTGAAAAGGAAGGACGCCTACTCAACGCCGTCCATAAAGGGCCTACCGAGCGCGCCGGACGTTTCGGCTTTCGCGGCGAAATCGCGCTGAAATTCGCATCGCAATTCGCCGACGAGAAGCGCCCGCCTGAACTCTCGGCGGATCAGGTGATCGCCATCGCGCAGGTCGGCCAACCGGACATACCGTTTCTCGCCGCCTATCTGCATTCTTTCGAATCGCTCGACGCTTTCGCCGAAGTGCTGAATGGTCTGCTGTCGCCAGAGGGAAAATATTTCCTCTTCTGCAACAACATCGATCTGCTGAGTAAATATGACGTCGAGATCGACGGCGTGACGTTTCACATTCTGCCGATCGATGAGGCGACCGTCTATAACGAGCTGCTCGAACTGCTCTATCTCGACAAGACCTCTCTCAAGCGCGCCTCGACCGCGGGCAAAATCGACGCCCTCGCCGATGCGGCGCACCGCTTCGCCGATTCCTATGAAGGCATCGCCTATGCCGAGGGTCTGAAGCGCATGGGTCCGGTCCGAAATCGCAACGAGAATCGACCGGTTTGAAGCCAGGACAAGCTCCGTACGCGCCGCCTATCTCCCGACGCCGGGAATCCTGCTCCGCGCGAGGCGCTCGTCTGTTATCCGCTTAGGAGCGCCAACCCGCGTTTCCCAAATTTTCCCGTTCGGGGACATGTATAGCCGCGTTTAGTATTGTGAGAGCGCCGATTGACTCGGTCGAGTCTCAGCGCGATCATTCCAAGCACGCTCAGCGAAGGCGCATGCAATGGAATATCGCCCCATCGATGATCGTCGCCGGGCTCGTCGCCTTGGCCTGCGGGCTCGGCGCCTGCTACTTTATTCACAGCGACGTTGCAACGGCGCTCAACGGCTTCCGAAAGACCGGGGTCCGCTGCGGGCGGCCGATCTCCGAGGGCGATGACGATGGAAGCGCGCGAAATCGCAAAATTTTTGCGCTCCTCTTGAGCGTTCTCGGCTGCGGCCTCGCCATGTTCCTTGTCATCAGTCTCAGTGCGTGAATTACGAGCCGGACTGTGGGGACGCGCCAGGACGAACCGAGAATGAAGCAATGATAGGCGGCTTCGACAACGGCGGGAGCGTCAGAATGAGAACGGTAGGTTATATGCTTGGCGTTCTTATTTCCATGACGTCGGCGAATGCGCAGACGAAGACGGATTCCCCCTCTTTTTCGACCTGTCAGTGGAACGGAAACGCCTTTTCTATTGGCGCAACCTTTTGCATATTCCCGAAAACGGCAATCTCCTGCGAATACGACGCAAACGGTCACTATCTCAAATGGGTCCCCGCAAAGAATGCGAGTTGCGACAGGACTTCGGCGGCAATGCCCGGCCCCCATTAGAAACGCATTGTGAGCCGACCGCGACGCGGTCAGGTCTCCGGCCTGTTCTTTATCAGATCCTCCACCACGCTCGGATCGGCGAGCGTCGAAGTGTCTCCCAGAGAACCGAATTCGTTTTCGGCGATCTTGCGCAAGATGCGCCGCAGGATCTTGCCGGAGCGCGTCTTGGGCAGGCCCGGCGCGAATTGAATGACGTCCGGCGACGCAATCGGACCGATTTCGCGCCGCACCCAATTGACGAGCTCCTTGCGTAAATGATCGCTCGGCTCGGCGCCGTTCATTAGCGTCACATAGGCATAGATTCCCTGGCCCTTGATGTCGTGCGGATAGCCGACGACGGCGGCCTCCGACACTTTCTCATGCGCCACGAGCGCGCTCTCGACCTCCGCCGTGCCCATGCGATGGCCGGACACATTGATAACGTCGTCCACGCGGCCCGTGATCCAGTAATAGCCGTCCGCGTCGCGTCGCGCGCCGTCGCCCGTAAAATATTTTCCGGCGAAGCTCGAAAAATAGGTTTGCACGAAACGCTCATGGTCGCCGTAAACGGTGCGCATCTGTCCCGGCCAGGAATCGGCGATGACAAGCACCCCCTCGCAGGCGCCCTCCAAAACATTGCCGGCGGAATCGACAATCTCCGGCGCGACGCCAAAGAAGGGCCGCGTCGCGGAGCCGGGCTTCAGCGCCGTCGCGCCGGGCAGCGGCGTAATGAGAATGCCGCCGGTTTCCGTCTGCCACCATGTGTCGACGATAGGGCAGCGGCCGTCTCCGACGACGCGGTGATACCACTCCCAGGCCTCCGGATTGATTGGCTCGCCGACCGAACCGAGAAGCCGAAGGGATTTTCGGCTGGTCTTTTTCACGGGCTCTTCGCCCGCGCCCATCAGCGAACGGATCGCTGTCGGCGCCGTGTAGAAGATATTGACCTTGTGCTTATCCACCACCTGCCAGAATCGCGAGATGGTCGGATAATTCGGCACGCCCTCGAACATCAGCGTCGTCGCGCCATTCGCGAGCGGGCCGTAAAGAATATAGCTATGGCCTGTAACCCAGCCGACGTCGGCCGTGCACCAATAGATGTCGGCCTCGTGATAGTCGAAGACATATTGATGCGTGAGCGAAGCGTAGACGAGATAGCCGGCTGTCGTATGCAACACGCCCTTTGGCTTGCCCGTCGAGCCGGACGTATAGAGGATGAACAGCGGATCTTCCGCGTTCATTTCCGCATAGGGACAGTCGGCGGGCACATTGGCCGCTTCTTCCTCGTAACGCACATCGCGGCCCGGCTTCATATCGACGTCCGCGCCCGTGCGCGTCACAACAATGACGGTTTTCGCAGGCGCTTTCTCAAGCGCCGCATCGACATTTTCTTTGAGAGGAATTTTACGGCCGCCGCGAAGGCCCTCGTCTGCGGTGATGACCACATCCGACTGGGCGTCCTCTATGCGGCCGGCGAGCGAATCGGGTGAGAAGCCGCCGAAGACAACCGAATGAACGGCGCCGATGCGCGCGCAAGCGAGCATGGCGTAAGCGGCTTCGGGAATCATCGGCAGATAGATCGTGACGCGATCGCCCTTCTTGACGCCGTGTTTCTTCAGCACATTGGCGAAGCGGCACACATGTTCGTGCAGCTCCTGATAGGTGATGTGCAGAGAGACCGAGGGATCGTCGCCTTCCCAAATGATCGCCGTCTGATTGGCGCGCTGCGGCAGATGGCGGTCGATACAGTTCATCGATACATTGGTCGTGCCGTCTTCGAACCATTTGATCGAGACATTATGCGTATCGAAACTCGTATGCTTCACCTTGGTGAAGGGCTTGATCCATTCGATGCGAGTTCCCTGCTCTGCCCAGAAGCCGGTCGGATCTTTCATCGACCGCGCATAGAGCTCTTTATATTTAGCGTCGTCGAGATAGGCGCGGGATTTCCAATCCTCCGAGACAGTATAAAGCTTCTCCGACATGGCGGCCTCCTGCGTCCTCGCCCTTGATGCGGCCGATCGCTATGGTCGCCGGCCGTTCTCATGAGGCTAATATGAACCCAATTTCCGCCCTGCGCCACGGCGCGCGGCGAAATCCGCCCTTTCTCATAGCTCCCTCCCCCCGCGCGCTAGTTCGACATTGTGCTGCATCCGCCGCACCATGAGGCGCATCAGGTAAAATCCGAACTGCGGGTTTTGAGCGGCGAGCTGCAGCAAATCCGAGTAGCGCACGCAAAGCAGCTCCGTGTCGCCGACAGCAATCGCGCTTGCGGTGCGTCTGTTCTCGTCTGTGAAAAGCCCCATTTCGCCGAAAAGCGCGCCAGCGCTCAGCGTAACGTCCGGCTCCAGCAGGCGGATGTCCCCGCGCACGATCAGAAACGCGTCTTCCGCGAGGTCTCCCTTGCGGTAAAGCGTGAAGCCCGAGGCGAGGCGCAGCGGCTTCATATAAGGCCGCAGCCAGTCGAAATCGAAATCGTCGCTCGAAGCCTGACGAACCGCCTCGATCAATTGCTGCATCTGGCGCAGCCGATAGACGTTGAGCGGCAAAAGCGCGGCATTCAGCAGAAACAGCGGCTGCACGCCCTTGAGATAGAAATAGGCGGCAAAGAGCCCGTTCGCGATGATCGCCGCGATGCGGAGCGGGATCATCGTATCGGAGACGTAGACGAAAACGTTGACCGCCGCCGCGATATAGCCGACCGCCTCTATGATCCAAGCGTTCATCGCGGCTCCAGGTGTCCTCGTCGCCCGTTTCCGGGGGCGTGCGCCTATGCTAAATCATGCCACGCCGAAGAGGGAGGCGGAACGCAGCTAGAGCGCCTTTGCCGGCGCGTCCGCAATTTGCTAAAGGCGCTTCCTGCGGATCCCGGGATCGTCCGCGCGAGGGGCGTAGGAAAGATGGAAAAATTCGTCAAGCTTACAGGCGTCGCCGCGCCGCTCGAGATCATGAACGTCGACACCGACATGATCATCCCTAAGCAGTATCTAAAAACCATCGCCCGCACAGGTCTTGGAAAAGGACTGTTTTCCGAAATGCGCTACAGGGAGGACGGCTCGGAAAATCCCGATTTCGTCTTGAATAAGCCCGCCTATCGAAAGGCGCAGATCTTGATCGCCGGCGAAAACTTCGGCTGCGGGTCGTCGCGCGAACATGCTCCCTGGGCGCTGCTCGATTTCGGCATCCGCTGCATCGTTTCGACGAGTTTCGCTGATATTTTCTATAATAATTGTTTCAAGAACGGCGTTTTGCCGATCACCGTGTCGCAGGCGGACCTCGACAGGCTGATGGACGACGCCAAGCGCGGCGCGAACGCCGCGCTGACGGTCGATCTCGAATCCCAGGAGATCAGAGGTCCGGACGGAGGCGTAGTGAAGTTCGACATCGACCCGTTCCGCAGACATTGTCTTTTGAACGGTTTGGACGACATCGGCCTCACGCTGCAAAAATCGGCCAGAATCGACGAATTCGAGAGGAAATCCGCTGCATCGCGGCCTTGGGCTTAGTTCGCGGGCTCCTGCGCGACGCGCGCATGAGCGGCGCCGGACTGTGGCGTCGCCAGCCGGGAGCGGCCTTGCAGCAGAAGGCCTACATGGTGACATTAGGCGATCCCTGTCCGGCCGGACCCGCCCCGGCCGACCGTTAACGAGCCGCTCATTGCGCTACCTTTCCTCTCTTACATCCCGCTTTGAGGGCATGCGCGAAGCGCTCGGGCGGTTCGTCGCGGCCGCCCTCGCCGGCTGGGGGGGCCGAAAGGCGACGCAACTTGTCGACGAGATAAAAGAAGACGATTGGCGCACGGCAGGAGATGAAAATTTGGGCGCCGACGAGGAACCGGTCGGAGCAGGGGCGCACGCGTGGAGATCGCCGCGCGCCGGCTCGGGCGATGAGGATGCGGACGTCGACCGCGAGGGAATGCTCTCCGTCCATAATCTCGCAAAATCCTACAAAACCCGTCGCGTCGTCGAGGACGTCAGCCTCCATGTCGCGCGCGGCGAGGCGGTCGGGCTTCTCGGGCCAAACGGCGCGGGAAAAACCACGGTCTTCTATATGATCACCGGCCTCGTGAAGCCGGACAGAGGCATGATCGCGCTCGACGGATACGACGTGACGGCGCTTCCCATGTATCGCCGCGCCAGGTTGGGGATCGGCTATCTGCCTCAGGAAGCCTCGGTGTTCCGCGGGTTGAGCGTCGAGGACAATATCCGCGCCGTGCTCGAGATAACGCAGCCTGACAAGGAGCGCCGCGAGGAAGAGCTCGAAGCCTTGCTCGAAGAGTTTCGACTGGAAAAGAACCGTCACACGCCCGCCATCGCTCTGTCCGGCGGCGAACGGCGACGATGCGAGATCGCGCGCGCGCTCGCCGGCCACCCCTCTTTCATGCTGCTTGACGAGCCTTTCGCGGGCATCGACCCGATCGCAGTCGGGGGCATCCAGGATCTCGTGCGGCATCTGAAATCCCGAGGCATCGGCGTTCTCATCACGGACCATAGCGTGCGCGAAACGCTCGGCCTGACGGATCGGGCCTACATCATCTACAACGGTCATGTGCTTACGGAGGGAACTCCCGAAGAGATCGTCGCCAATCCGGACGTGCGCCGGATTTATCTCGGCGAAGACTTCCGTATGTGACGCAAGCATTAAGGTATTGATTAACCTATAGGCTTTTGGCTGGCCCGGCGCCGAAGAATTGATCGTCCCGCTCGGCGCATTTGTGATATAAGCAAGAACTGGGCCGCTAAGTACGCCTTTGTTATTGTGAGTCTGCCATATGGCGATTTCGACAAAACTGTTGATGCGGCAGGGCCAAGCCCTGGTGATGACGCCGCAGCTTTTGCAGGCGATCAAGCTTCTCCAGTTTTCCAATCTCGAACTGTCGGTCTTTCTGCAGGAGGAGCTGGAGCGCAATCCTTTGCTCGATACCGACGACGCGAGCGAAGCCGCCAGTCCCATCGACGCGCCCGAAGCTGCGGCCGACAGCGAATATGGCGCGGGCGACCCTCTCGAAGGCGATTGGGCGCAGGAGAGACTTTCGACCGACGCCGGCGATATCGCCGCCGATCTTGGCGGCGACGCCGGGAACGCCTTCGAGCCCGAAGGCCCGCAAATTGCGCCGGCCGGTCCAACCGCCGTCGGCGAAGGCATGGGTCTTTCGGCCACGTCCTGGAACGGCGCGCCCGCCTCGGGCGACGGCGAAGCGTCGAACCTCGAGGCCTATGTCGCGGCGCGCCCCTCCCTGCGGGAACATCTCGCCGAGCAATTGGCGCTAGCCTGTTCCGACGCGCGCGAACGCCTTATCGGACAGGCGATCATCGACGCGATCGACGAGTCCGGTTATTTGCGCGAGAGTCTGGACGAAATCGCCGCACGTCTGGACGTCGATATCGCAAAGGCGCAAGCGTCGCTTGCGACGATCCACAGTTTCGATCCCTCGGGCGTCGGCGCGCGCGATCTCGCGGAATGTCTGGCGATCCAATTGCGGGAGCGCGATCGTTTCGATCCCGCCATGCAGATTTTCATCGCGAATCTTCCGCTGCTTGCGCGGCGGGATTTTGCGGCTCTCGCGAAGCTCTGCGGCGTCGACGCCGAAGACGTCGCGGATATGGCCGCGGAAGTCCGTCGCCTGGACCCCAAGCCAGGACGCGCTTTCGGCGATGCGTCGGTCCAGCCCCTCGTCGCCGACGTCATCGTGACGCCCGCTGCGGACGGCTCCTGGCGCGTTGAATTGAACTCGGATGCGCTGCCGCGCGTGCTGGTCAATTACAGTTATGCGGCGACGGTCAACGCCAGCGCCGGCCGCGACGAGGACAAGAGCTTCATTTCCAATTGCCTGCAGAACGCGAATTGGCTCACGAAGAGTCTCGAGCAGCGTCAACGCACCATTCTCAAAGTCGCTTCCGAGATCGTTCGGCTGCAGGACGCCTTTCTTGCAAAAGGCGTCGAGCATTTGCGTCCGCTCAATCTGCGCACGATCGCCGACGCGATCGGCATGCATGAATCGACCGTGTCTCGCGTCACCTCCAATAAATTCATGATGACCCCGCGCGGCGTTTTCGAATTGAAATATTTCTTCTCGGCGTCCATCGCGACGAAGAGCGGCGCAGAAGCCCATTCGGCGGAAGCGGTGCGCTACAAGATTAAGCAGATGATCGAACAGGAGAGTCCGAACGACATCTTGTCCGACGACGCCATCGTCGCGCGGCTGAAGGAAATGGATATCGACATCGCCCGCCGGACTGTCGCCAAATATCGCGACAGTTTGCGCATCGCGTCGTCCGTCGACCGCCGTCGCGAAAAACAAGCTATGGCGCGGATTCACGCTTGAAAGGGCAGGAGGACAACAAAGGGCAGGAGGACAACTGCTCCGGCGTTACGATCCCAGCCCGCCCATCAGATAGAACGCGACGCCCGCGAGCGAACAGCCGGCGAGCGTTTGAAGAATCCCGAGCCGGAATTCGAAGATTGCGACGACCGCCGCCGCCGTCAGAAAAAGAGCGCGCCAATCGACGCTCGCGGGCGAAGGCGCCTCGAAAGAGACGCCGAATGCGTGCATCGGAACGGTGCGCGTGAAAATCGCGTGGATCGAAAACCAGACGGCCAGATTGACGATGACGCCTACGACCGCAGCCGAAATCGCCGACAGCGCCCCCGTGAGCGCGGCGTTTCCCCGAAGCTGCTCGATGTAAGGAGCGCCGACGAAAATCCAGAGAAAGCACGGCGCGAATGTCATCCAACTCGCGAGCAAGCCGCCCAGGGCGCCGGCGAGAATCGGCGAAAGCGCGCCGGGCTGGCGATAGGCGGCCAAGAACCCCACGAATTGCAGCACCATGATGAGCGGGCCTGGAGTCGTCTCCGCCATTCCGAGCCCGTCGAGCATTTCGCGCGGCGCAAGCCAATGGAGCGGATCGACAGCCTGTTGCGCGACATAGGCGAGCGCGGCGTAAGCGCCGCCAAAGGTCACGACCGCCATTTTCGAGAATAAGGCGCCGATCTGCACGAAAACATTGTCGGCGCCAAGGAACATCCATAGAAGCGCCAGCGGCGTCAACCAGATTGCAAGCCAGACGAATGCGGTGAACAAGGACCGATTCAGGCGGACCGGAACGGAGCTTTTGTCGTGGTCTTCCTGCGTCTGCGCCGCCGTGGTTGGGACAAACGCTGATGGAAGCAGGCAGCCGAGAACTGCGGCGCTCGCAACGGCGAGCGGAAATGGGAGGGCGAAAAAGAAAAGGGCGAGGAAGGCGGTTACCGCGAGAGCTTGGGAGGCCGGGGCCCGCAATGCGTTTTTTCCGAGTTTGTGAACCGCCTGCAAGACGATCGCGAGGACGGCGGCCTTAAGCCCGAAAAAGACCGAAGCGACGACGCCGACATCGCCGTAAGCAGCGTAAACAATGCTGAGCGCCATTATGACGACGGCGCCTGGAAGAATGAACAGCCCCCCGGCGATAAGGCCGCCAAGCGTTCCATGCATCGACCAGCCGAGATAAGTCGCAAGTTGCTGCGCCTCCGGGCCGGGCAGCAACATGCAGTAATTGAGAGCATGCAGGAAACTCTCCTCCGAGATCCATTTTTTCTCTTCCACCACGATACGGTGCATCACGGCGATTTGTCCCGCAGGGCCGCCGAAGCTCAGCGCCGCAATGCGCAGCCAGACGCGCGCGGCCTCCGGCAGCGAAACGGCGCGGGAGGAATTCGGAGAATCGGAAGGCGACCCGGTCATCTGCTCTGTCTTGTTTGCGGCGAGGCGCGCGGCAAAGAACGTTGATTCCTTTGTTGGCGCGGCGTCGCGCCGTTCGCACGAGGAAACTCCTGCCGCAGTCGCTTTTGTGTCTATATTCGCAACCTTAAGAATGAGCCGCAATTGACTTCCGGCGCGCAGGCTTCTAACCCTTCGCGCCGCCGCTTCGCTCGAGAGGGCAGGCGGCTGACCGCGTGGGGCGCGAGGCGGGCTGGCGAGAGTTCTTGTCCGCATCGAAGTCCGAGTCCGCTTTAAGGGCTTCGCGCCGCTCGATATCACACGTTAGGAATGACGGCTGAGGATCGGTAAGGCAAGACATGTCGTTGCGGGTTTCCGGAAAAAACATGAACATCGGCGAGGCCTTGCGGACCCATGTGAGCGACCGGCTCTCGGCGGCGGCCGGAAAATATTTCGATGGCGGCGTATCCGGTCACGTTACACTGACGCCGGAGGGTTCGGGGTTTCGCACGGACGTCTCCCTCCATCTCACCTCCGGGATGATCCTGCAGGCGGACGGGCGCGCCCAGGAGCCCTACGCCTCCTTTGATCAGGCGGCGGATCGCATTGAAAAGCGGCTGCGTCGATACAAAAGCAGACTGAAACACCATCACGGTCACGAAGCTGCCGGCGAAAAGGAAATGGCGGCAAGCTATGTCCTGCAGGCCCCTGATCAGGAAGAGGAAGCGCCTGTCGAATTTAGTCCGGCGGTGATCGCGGAGTCGATGACGCAATTGCGTCGGCTCTCGGTGTCGGCCGCCGTTCTCGATTTGGACTTGACGGGTGCGCCCGTCGTCGTTTTTCGTCACGCAAACACGGGCCGTGTGAATATCGTTTACCGTCGCACGGACGACAATATTGGATGGATAGATGCGCCAAATTCTGACTGACGCACTGCGTCAACAGCCGAAAGGCGCGAGCCTCGAGAGACGTCGTTCCCGGCACATATTTTGCCTGATGTGGCTCGAAACGTCGGGTCGAAGCGCGAACTAAAGACACGCCAAAAACGTTCGCAGCGACACGGGGCCAGGTTTTTGACACGGCTCCAAAATCGTTCTGCGGATGACATATTCTCAAAGAGGTCAGCGGCACATGCGGCTCATCGATTTGCTCTCTCCTGAAGCTGTTCTTCCGTGCCTGAAGGCGACGACCAAAAAGCAGGCGATGCTGGAGCTGAGTGAAAAAGCCTCGGAGCTTTGCGGCCTGCCTGCGCGGGCCATTTTCGATTCGCTCCTCCAGCGCGAGCGGCTCGGTTCGACGGGAATAGGCGAAGGCGTCGCCATTCCGCACGGCAAGATTGCAAAGCTCAAATCGATTTTCGGGATTTTTGCGCGGCTCGAGCGCCCGATCGATTTCGACTCGCTGGACGGCGAACCGGTCGATCTTTTGTTTTTGCTCCTCACGCCGGAATCAGCTGGCGCGGACCATCTTAAAGCGCTCGCTTGCGCAGCCCGCATGCTGAGAGATAACGCCATTGTTTCGATGATTCGCGCGACCCGCGACCCATCGGCGCTTTATTCGCTTATTGCAAGCGAGTCCAAGCCTCACGCCGCATAATTTTTCGGCCCAAGCAAAAGCGCGGCGATAGGGAGTAAATCGCGGCGCTTACGCTTGGCCTACGCATTATTCCGCAGCTGGCCTGGGCTTTTTCGCGCCATGCGACGCGTGTCCGCCCTTGCGTCCCGCTTCCGAAGCGAGCGCATGGTCTCTGGAGAAGCTGCGTTTGCCGGGATTGACGCTTTGTCCGCCCTTACGGCCGGCCATTGCGGCAAGCTCCGGATTTTGCGAAAAGCTTCGCTTTTCGTCTGGAACGCTCTGTCCGCCCTTGCGGGCGATCAGTCGCTGTTTTTCCGGGTCCATCGAGGCGAACCCGCGATTGGATTTCTTAGCTTCTTGCATGTATGTCACTCTCACGTACCCTAGGCCCGGCGCATCAACGTGCGAACCCTGACAAGGTTTCGCTCACAGAAATTTTTAAGTAAGCGCGAACGCGAAAATCAAATTTGAACGTTAACAACACTGAATATGTGTGTTATCCATATGTGTACTGTCCGCGCGATTTCAAGCGCGAGCGCTAGCTTTTTAAATGTGTGCGCAATCGGCGCTATTTCAAACGGGAACGCTAGCTTTGCCGTTCCGGCTCTTTGCGGCGCGATCGCGTATCGAAAAAAAGCGCTTGGCTAATCACCGCCTTGAGCGTTCCCACACTGAAAGGCTTTGCGACGAGAAAGGCTGGTTCCGGCGGCTCACCGGTCAGGAATCGCTCTGGATAAGCGGTTACAAAGATCACAGGCGTCGATAAGGAGCCGAGGATTTCGTTGACGGCTTCGAGGCCCGAACTGCCGTCGGCGAGCTGGATATCCGCCAGAATCAGGCCGGGTTTCGCGTCTTTGATTGACTCCACGGCTTCCTGATGCGTGCGGGCGACGCCGACTACACGGTGCCCGAGCTCCTCTACGATTCCGCGCAAATCGAGCGCGATCCAGGGCTCATCCTCAATGATAAGGACATCGGTGGCGATTTGATCTGAAATCTCGTTATTTGCGGCGTCGATCAGGCTGGCCGCCTCGCGCGCGTCAACGGACAATGTGCGCGCGACGTCCTCCACGTCAAAACCTTCAAGCGCGTGAAGCAAAAATGCAATTCTGGGCTGTAGCGAGATTGCATCAAGATTGCGCCGGGCTCCGGCTTCCGTTTCAGCGTAGCCGGAGTGGTCCGTGTGAGCATTGATCGGCGCTGCGGTCCACACGTCCAGAAACAGTCTAAAGAGCGCGACGCGCGGATCGCGATCAACCGAAAGGCGAGCCGGATCGGCGACGATTGTCTCCAGGGTCGCCAGAACGTAAGCGTCACCTCCCTCTGCGCTTCCGGTCAAGGCTCGCGAGAAGCGCCGGAGATAAGGAATTTGCGCAGCTATGTTCTCTGAGATCGCCATGATGTGCACTCTTCGTTCATGGGCGAAAGACCATTATAATCGCAAAGATGGGGCAAAAACATCGTCTTCCTTTGGGAACGATCCGCGGCCATAGGCGTTGACTCGCCATGCCCCGAGCGCAGTATAGCGTTCGGTCATGCGTCCGCTAGGGAAATGATCATGTTCAACCCTACTCGAGGAGCAGATGCGGAAAAGTAGCTGGAACATCCTCGCCGACGTGAAGCCCAAAAACGAAGAAGAAAACAAAAAAGTCGCTAAGTCACCCCGAAGCCTGGACGCTCTGGTCGCGCTGGAATTACATCGGCGCGCGTGTTCGCCTGCGAAATCAGACAGCTCTGACGTGAAACGTGGCTCTATTCCTAACGATCCCTTCGCCGGCCCCGAAAACAGGGGAGTGAGCGAACATATCGGGAAGGGTCTCCGGGAGCTTTATGGCGACATGCTCTCTCAGCCGGTTCCCGACAGGTTTCTCGAACTCTTGAACAGGCTCGAAGCGTCCACAATGTCTCCCTTGACAAAGGCGAAGCGCCCCGGGGGAGGTTAGTGACTCCAAATACGGCCATAAAATCCGATATTAAGTCCGATCTCATTTCAGCAATCCCGAATCTGCGCGCTTTCGCGGTTTCGCTTAGCGGCAATGCTGATCGGGCGGACGATCTCGTTCAGGAAACGCTCGTAAAGGCCTGGACCAATCTCGGCTCCTTTACCGAGGGGACCAACTTGACGGCCTGGCTCTTTACGATTTTGCGGAACATCTATTACAGCGAATACAGAAAGCGCCGCCGGGAGGCGGACGATCCGGACGGAGTGATGGCGTCCAAAATGATTACCCCGCCGGCTCAAAACGCGCATATGGATTTTCTCGACTTCCGATCCGCCCTGCAAAAACTACCGGTCGAGCAGCGCGAGGCGATCATTCTCGTGGCCGCATCCGGCCTTTCGTACGAAGAAGCGGCCGAAATCTGCGGGTGCGCCGCCGGCACCATGAAAAGCCGCGTCAATCGCGCGCGCAACCGGCTCGCGGATATGCTTTCTCTGGAAGACGCGGCCTATCTCCTTGGCGCGGACGAAACTTCCCCTAACCGCGCGGGCGCGGACGCCGATTGAAGCCTGCGAAGAAATGCCACATATGAGGCGTGGAATATGTTCCGCCCCTCCAATGGACCTGTACGTCTGTTTTGCGCCGCGAGCTTCACTCCATGACGACCGACGAATACCGCATCGAACGCGATTCCTTCGGCGACATCGCCGTTCCGGCGAAAGCCTATTGGGGGGCGCAGACGCAGCGCTCGCGGGAGAATTTCCCCATCGGCGGCGACCGCATGCCTATCGAAATCATTCATGCTCTGGCGCGCATCAAACTCGCCGCGGCGCAAGTGAATGCAAAAAAGGGCCTTCTGAAACCGGAAATCGCGGAAGCCATCGCCGCCGCCGCCCGAGAGGTCATCGATGGGCGTCTCGACGACCAATTTCCTTTGGTCGTATGGCAGACAGGTTCCGGCACGCAGACCAATATGAACGTGAACGAGGTCATCGCCAATCGCGCCAATGAAATGCTCGGCGCGGGGCGCGGCGTGAAGTCCCCGGTGCATCCGAACGATCACGTCAATCTTGGCCAATCGTCCAACGACAGTTTCCCGAGCGCAATCCACATCGCCGGCGCTCTGGCGATTTCGCGTCGTCTTCTGCCTGCGGTCGATCGCCTTCGCGACGCCTTGGCCGCGAAGGCTGAAAAATTCGCATCCATCGTGAAGATCGGGCGCACCCATTTGCAGGACGCCACGCCCGTCACTTTGGGCCAGGAATTTTCTGGCTACGCCGCACAGGCCTATTACGCTGGCAAACGCATCCGGCTTACGCTCGGCGATCTGTTCTTCCTCGCGCAGGGCGGAACCGCCGTCGGCACCGGCGTCAATACGTTCAAGAGTTTCGGCGAAGAAGTCGCGGCCAATATCGCCGACCAAACAGGACTGCCGTTCGTCACCGCGCCGAATAAATTCGAAGCGCTCGCTACGCATGACGCCGTGGTATTCGCGCATGGCTCCTTGGACGCGCTGGCCGCCGGACTTTACAAAATTGCAAGCGACATAAGATTGCTCGGCTCTGGACCGCGCGCGGGTCTCGCCGAATTAAAATTGCCGGAGAACGAGCCTGGCTCTTCGATCATGCCGGGCAAGGTCAATCCTACTCAGGTTGAATCGCTGACGATGGTTTGCGCGCGCGTCTTCGGCAATAATGCGACGGTCGCCTTCGCGGCGTCACAAGGCCATCTCGAACTTAATGTGCTGAAGCCCATCGTTGGATTCGCTTTCCTCGAATCCGTCAATCTTCTCGCCGATTCGATCGAGAGCTTCGTCACTCGTTGCATCGACGGAATCGAAGCCGACGAGATCAACATCAAACGCCATCTCGACCGGTCCCTGATGCTGGTGACGGCGCTCGCGCCGAAGATCGGTTACGATGCGGCTTCGAAGATCGCGCTCGCGGCGCATCATAATTCGACGAGTCTTCGTGAAGAAGCGTTGTTGTCAGGCAAGGTGACGGAGGCCGAATTCGACTCCATCGTGCGGCCCGAAAATATGCTGTCGCCCAACGATTGATTTCGCCCGCCGATCAATCGGCGGACTTGTTCTTCGCTACGCATTCCTGCGCGATTTCTCTGATGCGCCGTCCGCGTTCCTCTTCGGTCGTGGGCTTAGAAAGCAGGCGCCGGCGCGCGATTTCATCCTCCGTGCAGACGCATGTCTTGCGGCAGATCGCGGCGTCGGCGCCCTTCGCCTCGCATTGCGACTGGCACGCCTGGGCGAAACTTTGCGGCGCATTTGTCGGCTGCGAAAAAAACGCCAGAACGCTGAAGACGGCGAAGAAAACCGGCTGATGCAAAAGGTAAAGCAGCAGGCTATGTCGGCCGAGCCACAGGAGCGGCTTCGGTCCGCCTTCTTCGCTCGGCGCGCCCTCGAGTCTGGAGCGCATGTGATAGGCTTTCGCGGCGGCGATTCCGGCGAACATGGCGCCCGCCCAGGGCAAGAGCGGACGATAATCATTCGTCAAAGGCTCGAAGGTCGAAAGGCCCGTCCACCACCAAATCGGCGCGTCAAAAAACGATTTGCTTGCGACGACGGGCGCAATGGCGGCGGCCGCGGCTGCGACAAGCGCCGCTGGCCACGGCAGGAAGAGGAGCGGCGCCGACAGCAGGCTCGCCGCCGCGATGCAATGCAAAATGCCGAAGAACACAAATGCGTCGGGGAAAAAAACATATGTGACGGCTGAGACGAGCGCCGCGGCAGCCGCGACAATTCCGAAGCGACGCCAGAACGACGGCCAGCGCGGATGGCTCCCATGCGCCAGAACCAGCGAAACGCCTGCGACGAAGAGAAAGGAAAAAGCGATGGCGTGGCCAAACAGTTTCACGCCGAACGAATAAGGGATGCTGGCGTCTATATGCCGAAAATGGCCGAGATCCCAGATGAAGTGAAAGAGGAACATTGCGAGCAGCGCAAGGCCGCGCGCAATATCGACGCTCGCGAGACGGCGAGAACCCATGCCGCTCATTTTTGAGCCGAGGCCGGGGCGCTCTGGAACTTGCCGAACACCATATCGGGCGCGGAAAGATTATGCCGCGACGGCAGATGGCGCCCCACCCAAAACTCGGAGGCGAGCGCGCCGGGAAAGCCGATCACTGCAGCCTCCTCCCAACCTGTTCCGCGTTTGCTACGCCAGGCGACCCGCGCAGCGTCGCTCATTGTCTGCATGGCGTACATCGACCGTAGCGAAGCAAAGGGCAGCCCATCGGGCATGGCGGAGCTGTAAGAAACCTCAAGAACAATACGCTCCTGATCGATCGAACCGAGCGTCAGTCGCGCCTCTCCGCCTCGTTTGAATTTCAGCACGAAGGTTCGGGTTTCCGGTTCGAATACGATCTCTTCAAATCCGACGATAGGCCGTTGCTGCGTTTCGACAGGCCCAACGAGAAAGGAGGAGCCATAGGCGGTCCATCTCATGTCTTCGAAGGGGAGCGGGCGCGCGCGCCAATAGCCGTCCGGGGGATAGAACACGAGAATCTCTTCGGCGCGCTCGCGATAGAGCATCCATAACTGAACGAGATGAAATCCATTCTCCACCTGGTCGCCGACGCGCACCGGCACGACGTTCGGCCGCCAGAAGGAGGGAAATGTATATCCAGTCAGCCAGAATTCGGGCGTCTCCCAAAATGTGTGTCGCCGAGCGTCCGCCGCGAATTTGGGATCATGGGAAAGGTCGCAGCTCGACCAGTCCGGCGCCCAGCGATCCGAGCCGATCATGTTTATGTACGACGGATGCACGGCCTGAATCTGCATTCTGCGCACGCGCGGGGAAATAAAATCGAGCTCGATATTGTCCTTCTCCGCGCAAAGCTCTGGAACGGAATGGTTCTCGACCCGCACCTGCAGTTCTTCATCCTGATCGCGAGCGCGCGTCTGCGCGATAGAAGGGGCGGATAAACACAGGCTCGAGGCGCCGGTGAGGAATCGCCGACGATTGATGATCATTCAGGACCTTTCAGACTGCGAAAGACGAGAGCGCGGCGCGATGCGGGCGCCAAGGCCGATATATTATTGTTTTGGCCTCAAGGCGAAAACATGGACGACCCCTCCCGTCGCGCCCCTCGGCTCAAGCCAGTCCGGGATGTCTCCGCGCGCGAGCCCCGCCGCGAGGCTCGCCTCGGAGCGCTTCGAGAGCGTCGAGTTTCTGGCTTCCGACGCGCACCATATCACGAGATCGGCGCCGGCGGCGCGCAGGATCTTTTCGGCTCGACTGGGCTCTGTGAGGAAGGCGTCGATAACGACCCGATTGCCGTGATTGTCGCGATGATAGGGGGCGGCGAATACGCTGTGCGGCGTGAAGGCGAGAATGAAAGCGCCCATTTCGAGGGGGGCGGCGATGCGCGCGGGCGAGAGCCCGTTGAGCGGCTCCAGCGCGGCTTTTCTGTAGCAGGCGAATGCGGCTGCGCTCGACTCGTCGGACTCACGCGGCAATGCGAGGGCGACGCCCATGGACGAAAAGGCGGAGCAGACGAAGGCTGTAACGAGGGAGCGCATCAACGCGCCAAATGCTCCGGCGATACGCGCCGCGACAGAGACGGCTCCCACTGCAGTCGCCGCGGCGGCGATCGGCGCGACGGATGTGAAGATGCGAACCTGCCACAGACCCGCAGCGAAGCCGATGGCGATGGCCGCGGCCATCACGGCCCAGCGCTTGCGCGCGGCTCCTTCGCTCGAGAAGGCGAAGCGCAGAGCAATGAAGAAGCCTATCAGAACCGGCGCGGCGACCGCGACGACGCTGCCGGGCTGCTCCCGCCACAGCCGAAACGAGGGCTGCGCCTCTTTCACATGGGACAACCATAGTTCGCGCAAGAGCGGATCGAGTTCGACGAAGGGGTCTCCGAGGCAACGCGGAGCGATCAGCGCGACTGTTCCCAGGACCGCCGCCCCCGCGAAGCCGCATGCAAGGACGCGTTGGGGCCAGTTCTTAAGGCGCGGCGCAAGTCCGGCGAGCAAGGCGAGCGCCAGCGAGCCGACGACCGAAGCTGCGAGATGAAATGTCGAGAAAGCGTCGCAGACGGAAAGAAAATAACGCGAGGGCGCGACGGTCGCAACGAAACACAGAGGGAAAGTCGCAAGCGCCCCTGCTGCGAACCAGTTGAGCTGCGCACGCGCTTTCTCGCCTTCCCATATGAATATGGCGGGCAACGCCGCGATGATAATCGCGAAGAACGGAAGATTTTCGAGGCTGATGGCGATGGAGAGCGCCATCGCCGTGCCGGCGCCGGCCATTGCGCGTGGGCGTTCGGGCTGCAGCGCCGTCAGGAAGAAGCAAAGCGACGTCATCAGTAAAACAATTTGCGGCGCGTGATGATCGATTCGACCGGGTAGAAATTGCATGAATATGGCGCCCGTGAAGAACGCCGTCCAAACCGCTGCGTGTCGCGCAAAGGCGCCGCCGAGAATCTCCGCGCACCAGGCTGTAAGGCGCAGCAGCAGCACAAACAGCGCGAAGGGAAAAACGAGCCGGGCCGCGGGCTCCGCCCTGTCTGGCGACAGGACCAAGCGGAAGATCATTTCCAGCGCCGCGACCGGCGTGTCGACGACGCGCGACCAATGGGCGAACATTCCGCCCGGCGGATCGAGACGATAGGCGGTCATGTCGAACCAGGACTGCCCGGCGAGCAGGTCGCGGACCTGCACCGCACGCATGGCATCGTCCGTATCGAAGAACTGGCCGCTGCTCCAGACCGCCATAACGGTCGGCCAGGTCAAGGCCACCCCCAACACGCCCGCGGCGGCGATCGAGACGCAGAGCGGGATATTGCCTAGATCGATGTGTGGCGTTGCGCGGATGATGACGGCGTTCGACGCCGAACGAACCGTCATGTCAATCTTTCCGGCATCTTTGCTGGAGGAGAAAACAACATGGCGCGCCGCGCGAGAAAGTTGAACATGAAGACGAATCCCGCTGTCGGCGCTTTTGCGAGCGGAACCGACAGCAGAAGGGTTTCGACAAAGAAACTCATGAGCCCCTCGTTGAGAAGCAGTCCGATTACGCCCGTGACGAGAAAACCCAAAAGTTCAGGTCCGCTCGAAAGCCGCCGCCGGCCGCTGAACACATAACGCACGCTCAAGAAATAAATAAGGGCGAGTCCAGCGCTGAAGCCGATCGCTGCGGCCGCGAGATAGGGGACGCCGTAATATTTGTTCAGCAGGATCAGCAGCCCGTAGTCGAGCATGAGCGCCGCGGCGCTTGCAAATCCATATTTGACGAGATCGGCGAGGAAGCGCGTCGGGCTTTCGACGCGCCGCCAAGCAAAGCGCGTCTGGAGAATGTCTTTGGCCTGCGTCATGCCTCAACGACTCGGCGCGGAACGAGACGTTCGCTGGTCAGCGCCTCTTCGGCGCCGGCGACGCCGAACTCGCTATATTCGGCATCCTCATTCACCTTCCATACGTCGAAGATAGTCCGGCGTGCGATAATGTTGAGCGCGGTCAGCATTCCCGTCATCATCGCATGGTCCTGATTGTTGTATTTGTGCATCCCATTTCGGCCGATGAGATGCAGCGTTGGATAGCGCATCTTGACTTCGAGGCGAATGGTTTTCACATTTTCCGCATAGGCGTCGTCATAGACGGGATAGGCCTTCGCCTGCCGGACGACACAAGCGTCCGTGACGTCCTCGCGCTGCATCAACCCGATTTTCGCAATCTCGATTTTCGCCAATTCGACGAGGTCTTCATCGCTCGAGGTCCAGAGACCGTCGCCTTCGTTGCAGAAATATTCGAGACCAAGACAGGTCGAGACGCCGTCGGGAATCATTTCGGGCGACCACGATCTGAAATTTTGAACGCGGCCGACCTTCACCGCCGGGTCGTGGATATAGACCCAATTGTCCGGGAGTTCACGTCGGGGATGTCCAATGAGCACCACAGTGAGGAAGTCGCGATATTTGAGATCGCGCGCATGAAACAATGATAGTGGCCTCGGCTGAAGCGAATTCATCAATTCGCGGATTGGCGCGGAGGAAAGTACATGCCGGGCGCGAAAATCTTCCTTCGCGCCCTCGGCGTCCACGGTTGAAACAGTCCAGACTTTGGAGGCGTCGTCGTAGTGGAGCGCCTCAACCTTCCGGCCCATGAGCAAAGCGCCACCCATGCTTTGCATCTTTCGCGCGGCGGCCTCCCACATCATGCCTGGGCCCTTGCGCGGATAACGAAAGGACTCGATGAGAGTCTTGGCGCCGTTTACCCCCGCGCCTTTGACGCCAAGGGATCGGCGCAAACCGTCCATTATCGCCGTGCCGAGGCTCAGCCCCTTGATGCGCTGCGCGGCCCAATCGGCCGAGATGTCGTCGCATCCCATGCCCCAGACCTTTTCGGTGTAGGTTTTGAAGAAAATGCCGAAAAGACGCTCGCCGAACTGGTTGCGCACCCATTGATGAAACGAACGCGGATTTTTCACCGGAAACGCTTTGGCGTAAGCGAAGGAGGCCATGCAAATCGCGCTCTCGAGCAATCCGAGATTGCGCAGCGCCTCGAATGCGTTCAGCGGATAGGCGTAGAACTTCCCCCGATAAAAAATGCGCGACAAGCGCGGCCTCTCGAGAAAGTCGTCGGGCAGAATCTCATTCCAGAGATCGACGATCTCCTTCGACTTGGAGAAGAAGCGGTGGCCGCCGATGTCGAAGAGAAAGCCTTTGTAGCTCGCGGTTCGGCTGATGCCGCCGACATAAACGGGATCCTGCTCCAGAACGAGAACGTCGCGCGCGCTTTTCGCCAGAATGTAACCGGCCGTTAACCCTGCCGGACCCGCTCCGATAACGATCGTTTCGATGATCTCTTCCATAACGCCCCCGGAACCTCCGGGACGCGTCAAGACGCCCGGCCATAGTGCGGACAGCGTGTCGCCGCTGTTCCGCCATCACTATGGCCGAGGCGAGTTAATAGGGATTTACGCGGGGCGGCGGCTCCTCATCCAAAGCGGCGTTTCGGCCGGCCGCTCGCTTTCACCAAAATGGAAAGAAAGCGTGCTGTGCGCGCCAGCCGCGCGAATAATAATGCGCATGCGTGTAGCCGGGATCGCCGCTATAATGCGTGTGCGAGCGTCTTGAACTTGCATAGCGCCTGGTGGTGGGCGAAGATCCCGTGATGGAAATTCTGGCGCCCTCCGCCTGCACCATTTTATAGAGCGCCGCGGCGTGACCAGGCGAAAGCCGTACGCAACCATGCGAGGCAGGGCGTCCGAGGGACCCTGTCTCGTAGCTTCCATGTATGGCGTAGCCTCCGTTGAAAAAGATCGAGTGAGGCATTGGCGACATGTCGTATTTTCGCGAATAATGCATGCGCTGCATCCCCGTGGGCGCGTAGCTTCCGCGCGGCGTATGATAGCCGGAGCGCGCCGTGGAAACCGGCCAGCTGTAACTTCCGGAAGACGATTCCACATGCATGCGCTGGCTGCTGAGATCGATGTGGATTCGAACCGTGGAGCTCGCCGCGCTGACCGATCCAAAAAACGCCAAAAGCGTGACGCAAGTTAATGTGTTACCACGCATGACAAGCCTCACTGACACTACGCTGCAATCGGAAAACGGAACAAAAACGTGACTTTGGTCAGCAAAGTAGAGCTAATGGTAAGGTTGACAAGTGGCGAACAAGGCTGTTCGCGGCGCAAATTGAGGCGTTTTCGCGGCGGGCTTCGCAACGTGATTAACGCGTTTTGCGCGGCGCTCGCCATTGCCTTTCCTTGCGCCGCTCAGGAAAAAGGCTCGCTTACCCCCAAGCCGCTCCCGCCGCTCGCTAACCCCTCCGACCCGGCGACGCCCGCGAAGGAATTATTCGGCCGCGCGGGCCAACCGGCGCCGCTCGACCCCGAACCCATCGGCTTTTATTCGCGAGGATGTCTCGCCGGCGGCGAGGCGCTCCCCATCAATGGCCCCAATTGGCAGGTGATGCGCCTCTCGCGCAACCGGAACTGGGGACATCCGAATCTCGTCGCCTTCCTCAAGCATTTCGCTCCGACTGCGGCCCACGCCAGCGGTTGGCCCGGCATTCTCGTCGGCGACATCTCGCAGCCGCGCGGCGGTCCGATGTTGACCGGCCATGCTTCGCATCAGATCGGCCTTGACGCGGACATATGGCTTACGCCCATGCCGCAACGCGAACTCACGCCTCTCGAGCGCGAGGAAATGTCCGCGACGGATATGGTTCGGGAAGATCTTCTCGACATCGATCCGCGCGTCTGGACGGATGGCCATCTTGCTGTAATCCGCGCTGCGGCGAGCGATCCTGCCGTTCAGCGCATTTTCGTCAATGCCGCGATCAAACGCGCGCTCTGCCGCTCCGCCGCCGGACAGCCCTGGATGCGCAAGGTGCGTCCGATGTGGGGGCATAATTACCATTTCCACATCCGGCTGTTTTGCCCGCGCAGCGCCGGGAACTGCGCCGATCAGGATGCGACGCCGCCTGGCGACGGTTGCGACGCGTCGCTCGCCTGGTGGTTCACGGAAGAAGCCCTGCATCCGAAAAAGTCGAACAAGACATGGCCTCCGATGACCTTGGCGCGTCTTCCCGCGGAATGCCGCAGCGTGCTGACCGCGAAATAGAGCGGCCGCTTCTGCTTTACCGCGCGTCGACGCCGACGCCGATCTGACAGGCGACGCCGGTGCCGCCCAATCCGCAATAGCCGCCGGGGTTTTTCGCGAGATATTGCTGATGGTATTCCTCGGCGAAATAAAACTCGCGCGAAAGAGCGATTTCCGTCGTAATCGTCCCGAAGCCGCGCTCATAGAGCGCCTGCTGATAGTCGCGCTTCGATGCTTCCGCCTGTTCCAATTGCTCGGGCGAATAGGCGTAAATCGCGGACTGATATTGCGAGCCGACGTCGTTGCCCTGGCGCATGCCCTGCGTCGGATCGTGGCCTTCCCAGAATAATCGCAAAAGCGTCGACAGCGGCATGGTCGCAGGGTCGTAAACGACGAGCACGACTTCGGCGTGCCCGGTCCTTCCGCTGCAGACGTCTTTATAAGTGGCGTTGCGAGTCGTCCCGCCGGCATAGCCGACGGCCGTCACCCATACGCCGTCCCCTACCTGCCAGAATTTTCGTTCGGCGCCCCAAAAGCAGCCCATGCCGAAAAGGATGCGCTGCGATTTCTCGGGATAGGGGCCTGCGAGCGGCCTGCCGTTCACGAAATGACTCTCGCCATGAACGACCGGCTCCGGGCGATCGGGGATCGGGCCGAGTATTCCGCCGAAATTCGATTTGCCGAAAATGGACATGGCGGCCTCCTTGCCGAACCCGTCAGCTAGCGCCCATTTGAGGCCAAGCAACGGTCATCGCAACAGATAGCCGATGGTCTCCCGCTGCTTTTGGCTGAGCAGAATAAGGGCCGCGCCCAGACCGCCGAAGGTTGCGCTCACGGGCAGATGCAGCAGGAGCACCGTCGCCGGGTCCCAGGCCCAGGCGCCGAAGTGCTGCGTGACCCACTCCTGGAGGGCTGGAAGCTTTTGGGGAAGCAGCTGGGCTATAGCCTCCCGCAGGGTGGTCACGGTGAGGGCGGCGCCGGCGATGGTGCGGGTGCCGTCCACGACGAGCGCGGAAAATCCGCCTGCGAGGAGAAGGAGGCCGAGCATCCGGATGAAAAAGCGAAGCATGGCGAATCTATGTTTGGCGCGAGCGTCGCCCGAACATAGGTCGCGCGCGACCCCCTGTCCATGCTGGCCCGCGCGGCGGCAAATATCGAGCCGGCCGGAAAAAGGGAAAAGATTTGCACTCTCGGAGCGCGTGAATATAGTGCGCGCCGCCGATAGCTTGCGAATCTCTCGCCGCAGCCCGCCTTCGCTGCCACAGCGAACCGGAGCCGGCTTTTGCTTGCAGCAGCTTCGTCGCGCATGGAGGGGTGGCCGAGTGGTTGAAGGCGCACGCCTGGAAAGTGTGTATACGGGAAACCGTATCGCGGGTTCGAATCCCGCCCCCTCCCCCAGTCCAGAACAGAACTGCGAACGCC
>Ga0209048_10000635_pt1 | contig 36982 bp, 40 predicted proteins | sample FrelakmetCRP12CR_FD_187146 | JGI IMG/M metagenome (GOLD analysis project Ga0209048, IMG submission 187146) | Freshwater lake sediment microbial communities from the University of Notre Dame, USA, for methane emissions studies - CRP12 CR (SPAdes)... | ecosystem: Environmental > Aquatic >...
CGGCATTCTCGGTGGCCCTCCTTCGGGCGCACGATAGCCGAGAAGGCCATGAGTGGCTACAATAATACGTAGCCATATTTACGAAAACGGAGTACTAAGAGGTCGACTTCTGGCGATCACCCATCCGCGAGCGGTCGCATCGAGTCTTTCAACACCGTCGGCCAATGGCTGCCGGTCCCGGGTAGCGCCCGATCGCTGGCCCTCCACGGAGGTCTCGGCCGGTCCCGGGCATTCGCCGCCTGTCGCAGAAAGTCCAGCACCGTCGACTGTGCTGGCATCCACGCGCTCACACACGCGCGACACATGCCTGCCCGGAACGTCTTCGAGGCCAAATGACAGCACGACGTTCGCCTTCGACGGTCCCGGCACCCTCGGTAGCAACGGCGTGCGAAGATTCAACGGTTTCGTCCAGCGGCGTGATGAATATGATCGCACGACACGGTTTCACTGCAATGATGTCCGGCGCAGCGCTGTTGTGGAGCGTGGCCGCCTGCGTTTCGGGGCCGCCTGCCCCGGGATCGACGCCGCTGTCGACGCAGCGTATTGAGCAGATCGTCGCGAGCCCGGATCGAAGCGCAGCGGATCGCACCAACGATCTGCGGCGCAAGCCCCAGGAGATGCTCGCGTTCATCGGTATTCGCCCGGGAATGGTTGCGCTCGACCTGAGCGCGGGAGGTGGCTACACCACCGAGTTGCTGGCCCGGGCGATCGGCCCGACGGGAATGGTCTACGGACAAAGCCAGCCGCGCGACGCGAACCGCGCGCCGCCGCCACCTGCGGCACCGGAGGGCATCAGCCATCCCGCGTCGGCGCCCGAGGCGGCGCCACCGCCGCCGAGCGTGCCGCGCGCATCGGCCGTGGCCCTGGCGGAACGCGAATCGAGGCTGCGTAGCGCCAACGTCGCCGCTGCTCCCATCGTCGCCGTCGTGCAGAGGTTCGAGGATCCCGTGCCAAGCGCTCTGGGCAGCGAGCGTCTCGACCTCGTCACCCTGATGTTCAACTATCACGACCTCGGATTCCTCGGGGTCGATCGAGCGCAGATGAACCGTGCGGTGTTTCGCGCGCTCCGGCCGGGTGGCCTCTATGTGATCGCCGACCATGCCGGCCGGCCGGGCACCGGCATCTCCGAGTCCGGTACCCTGCATCGAATCGAAGAGGTCTTTCTTCGCGACGAAGTCGAGGCGGCCGGATTCAAGCTCGAAGCGAAAGCCAATTTCCTGCGCAATCCGTCCGACCCGCGGGACCGGAACACGCCCAGTCCGCCCCAGCCTAAGGACGAGTTCGTCTTGAAGTTCGTCAAGCCGTAAAGGCCGACCGCGCCCGCTTGAGGGCCCTCCCGGCGGGGACGGCATTGGACCTTGCGTTGGCGTGCGGCATCGCCGCGCTTGTCGCCGGGCCCGGCTATCGGATGCCGTGGTGGTCCTTCGGCACCGGCTTCAGGCGATCCGCTGGGCGGCTACCTTCGCCTTGGGCGCGGCGGTCCTGGGCTTGATCGCTGCAGCGATCGCCTTGAGCGCCCGCGCGCGTCGGCCGTTGCTCGTCGCCGTTGCGGGCCTGCTCGTCGGGCTGGTCGTTGCCATACCGCCGGTCAACCTGTGGCGCCGCGGTGCGCAGTTGCCGTACATCCGCGACATCAGCACCGACGTGCAAAACCCGCCCCTCTACGTCGCTGTCGTGCCGCTTCGCAAGGGCGCACGCAATCCGATCGACTACAAGCCTGAAACGGCCGACGAGCAGAAGCGGGGCTATCCCGGCCTTGTTCCCTTGATACTGCGCCTGCCTCCCCAGCAGGCGTTCTTACGTGCCGACAGTGCCGCTCGCGCGATGGGCTGGGAAGTCGTTGCAGCATCGCCACGGGACCTGCGAATCGAGGCGACCGACACGACACTGCTGTTCGGGTTCAAGGACGACGTGGTCATCCGCATCCTGCCGCATCCCGATGGCAGCCCCGTGGAGGTTCGTTCGCTCTCGCGGGTGGGGGGCAGCGACTTTGGCGTCAATGCGCAACGCATCCGTGATTTCATGAAGCGACTCGCGGCCGCATAGCGCAACCGGCCGCGATCGAAGCCTCGCAGGTGCGGCGCTCCTCCAATGTCCGCCAGAGACACGCGGCCTGCGCGAACGCGACGTTGGGCCGAGTGTCTGCTTGTCGTGGGGCCGGCGACGGCGCCCGCTCGAACCGGGACGTTTGGCAAGGCACGCCCCGCTCGTATCAGCGAGTTTCGCAGCGCTGCTCGATCGGCCTGCTGAAGCTAGCCAACTGAATGAATCGGCAGGTCTGATGCCGGCCAGGGGTCCCGCGATGAAGCGCGCGGGAACGCCGAGGAGATGATCGACGCCCGTGGCGCCTCACCCTGCGCCCGCGCGGCAACGATTCCAACGACCTTCTTCCATCCCATCGCGTCTTGCTCTTCCGCCCAGCCCGAGAGATCGGCACGTGGGATCCGGTCAAACGACATCGGAAGCGACGCGCCGTCGACGGAAGACTGGACAATTTCTCCGCCTCTCGGGCACGATTTGCTTCCGACCGGACCCACGCGGACTTGAGCGCATCCATCGACCGGATCACCGCCGCAGCCTTGGCGGCGGTCGGTCGCTCCTCAATCACATCCGCAGACGCGCGGCGCGCCGGTAACTTGCAGCGCTCGGCGAGCTCGAAACCAATCGATCCAAGGCACAGCTCTTGGGCCCGCCCCATCTTGGCGCCTCACAGATCGCGTATTCGCTCGCGCCGCAGCTTTGAACTCGTAGGGGGCTCTACACTAAAGTTCGTCCGGGTTCCTGGGCATTGCGCCCTCATTTCCGTGATCGTCCTTGTCGCCATGCTTGCTGTTGCGTCCTGTCTGGATCGCATCGTTCAGGGCCAGATCGAGGATTCGCTGCCCTTCGCCGATATCTGCAGGCAATCCAGCGCCGCTTCATGGTCGCTTGCGCAGGCGTTCCCGGCCGACAATGCCGCCGCTCCCATGCCGCGCTCCAAAACGGCAGCAGGAGCGAGCGGCTGGAGTTCTACGGGCTTTTGACCTCGCCCCGGTCGCGTTGCCAGGTCCGAGCTGCGAGAGGCCCATGCCTATTCCGCCCATCGTCCCCAAAGGCGACGCCTTGCGCCGCGCCTTCGCATGGCTCGCCGAACAGGGGACCTGGACGCCGTCCCTCATCGAGCAGGCCTGCCAACGTTTCGACGTCAGCCCGGCGGACGAAGAATTCCTGCTGCAGGAACTTCGCCGGTGGCAGGAGCACAGGGAGGGCTAGCCAGAATTTGCACGGAAGGGGAATGGATATATATCCATTGCGACCCGTTGCGGTCCTTCGAGTCGGCGGTAAGCAGTCGTTCAGACGGATGCCGAAAGCGGGCGCTCAACGTTTGACGTTAGCAGCAGCCGAGGAAGCGACCGCACGATGCAAAGTGAGCAACCGCCGCCCGCCATCAGTTGTCCGCGCGACGGAACGGTTGGACGGATGCGTCTCGAAAGGCACGGAGCACCCTGTTGATACGATTCTGGTGGCGAGGCCCCCCGCGCCTTGAATCACTCGAGAACGTCTTGATCGACGCGCAGGGAAATAGACGCCCTGGCAGGCAAGGGCTGCAAGCCGCGCCGAACGATGCCGTGAACGATGTGCCGGACCTCGGCTTCGGCATGCCCGGCGGGTGGCCTTGCCCGGCGTGGCCGCCTCTGCCTTGAGGCGGGTCCCGTCGATCTTGGATTACGTCGAAGTCGATTTGCCCTTCGCGCTTGGCGCCTTGCGCAACGAGATGACGCGGATCCCATCTTCGCTCGCCGTGTGAATTGCTGATGCTGGAATGCCGGCGAGCGGCCCGGGCATCGGTTGGGGAAAGGCCTTGGTGCAAACGCCAGGGCCGGCATCCGTGCCGCGAATGCGGGCCATTTCGTTGCGGAAGATTTCCACTCGAATGCAGCGGCGGCCGAAATCCTCATCGGCGTCCTTGGGGCTCGGCGGCGCCCTCGACTTCAACGCCTTTCGCCAACGGCTTGCCCAAGTGGCGGGTCTACTGGCGCTGACCACTGGACGGCGAGTCGGTTGATGGGCGCGTCGGGATCGCGCATCTGCGCCGCCGCGGAGTTGACCACCGGCAATGCGCTGCGCAGGGATCGGCGCGTAATCGGCTGAATCTGACGCGAGGGAGGTTTATATGAGTAGGAAGCACCCTTCCACAGCGGAGGCGCTATGGAGATCGTGGCAATCTGAGGCGCGCTGGGAGAGGCGCGCCAGGTACCTTATTTTCTTTGCCCGGCGCCAAGGAAGCCCTCGTGCCGTTGCCTGCCCAGGCATCAATGCACCAGGGCCGATCGCTCGGAGAGCGGCGGATAGGTTGCCGGCCGCCGCCGCCGCTCGACGCAGCCCTTCGATGCCATCCTTGTCGAAGATGTTCCGCGCTGGCCCCCCGTCGGGCATCGTCGCTCCGTAGCCACGCGCCGTCGCCTCGAGGTCGCGCACCGTGTGGGCGGCCCCCGTATCCCGTGCCAGTGGTGACGGGTCGATCGGCTTGGCAGTGATGGGCGTTTTGTCGGCCAGCGACACGTGCGTCATCGCGCATCGGCCGCGCCGATCTCACCTTCACCTGTCGCCACAAGCAGCAATCCGCCGACGACAGAACGAAGCCGCTCGCGCGGCAAGTCGTCGGCGAAAGGCGTTGATGGAAACGCGCAGACCTGCATCCGTGCTGGGCGTGCGGGCCATTTCGTTGCGGACGATTTGCACCCGAACGTAACGCCGGCCGAAATCCTCATCGGCTCTGCCTTGAGGCTCGGCACCGCCGTCGACTTCAACGCCTTTCGCCCGCGGTTTGCCGGGCGGGTGGGGTTGGTGCGGTGATCGGGTGACGGCTGTGGATCGTTCGCAACCGGCGCGCATCGGCCCACTGCAGCCGTCGGCATGCGCCGAAAGCAGACGATGGACTTCGTCCTGAGCGGGCAGGTCAAAGCGCACGCAACGTGACCGGCTGGACGGCTCGAGCATGTTGGGCTGCCAGCGTGCAGCCCCTCGCGGCCCGGGGACAAAGCGATGGGGCCTCCTTGGGCGATCAATCAACCCGCGCTGCTTGCGGCATGTCGCGGCGGGCCCCGCGTGCGTCTCTTGCCAAGACCGCGTCCTTGTCGCACGATCCGCATGAGAGCGGTGGCGGCGCAGCGACCCAGAGGCCGATACCGCACCAAGGCGCGAGAACAAGAGCCGAACCATGGAAGCTCCAGCGGGCGAGCCGGCGCAGGGTCGCCGGACCTGGCGATCGCGCGTCTACGCCCTTCTCGACGGCGAAGGCCGCACGCCCGGAAGCGCCGTGGTTCGGGCAATCATGGTCACGGCGATCGTCCTGAATGCGGCGGCCATCGTCCTCGCGACCGTCAAGTCACTGTCGACGGCCCATAGCAGCCTCTACGCTGTCATCGCCAATGCGGCCCTCGTGCTCTTTGCGCTCGACTATGCGGCGCGAATTTGGGCAGCGCCCGAGGACGAATCGACGGCCGCCCAGGGTCCATGGTCCGCGCGGCTGGCCTACCTCCTCTCGCCGCTGGGCATCATCGATCTGGTCGCGCTGCTCCCGCTGTGTCTCGAAGTCTTCGTCCACACCGACTCCGACTGGTTCCGGGTCCTGCGCCTGCTCGCGGTGCTCAAGATTACCCGGCATGCCCCGGCGCTTCACCTTTTCGTGGCCGTCATCCGCAACGAATCGCGGGTGTTGCTCTCCGCGCTGCTCGCCATGACCGTCAACTGGGTCTTGGTCTCGGGCGTCATCTTCGCGCTTGAGCACGAGGCCCAGCCTGAGGTGTTCTCGAGCATGCCGCAGGCGATGTGGTGGGCGATCGTCACCATGGCGACCGTCGGGTATGGGGACATCGTCCCGGTATCGCCAGCGGGCCGCGTCTTCGGCGGCATCGTCATGGTGCTGGGCATCGCCAGCGTCGCCGTGCCGGCCGGCATCCTGGCCACCGGCTTCTCCGCCGAGTTGCGCAAGCGCCGGTCGATGATCTCATGGCAGCTGGTGGCAAAGCTGCCATTGTTCGCCCACCTGGAAGCCTCGCGCATCGCCGCCATCGCGCGGCTCCTCAAGCTCGACGTCGTGCCGCCGCGCTACACCATCGTGCTCCGCGGCGAGCCCGGCGACGCGATGTTCTTCATCGTCTCGGGCGAGGTCGAGGTCCAAATCCAGCCGCAGCCCCTCCGCCTGGGCCCAGGGCAGTACTTCGGTGAGGTCGCGCTGCTGCGGGAGGTGCCGCGCACTGCGACGATCGTATCGGTGACCGAGTGCGAGCTTCTCGTGCTGAGCGCGGCCGACTTCCACCGGCTGCTCCAGGAGTACCCGGCATTGAAGGAATCGATCCGCGAAGCGGCCGAGCGCAGGGTCGGGCCGGAACGGCCGGCGCACCCCCCGGGTTGACGGCCTGGAGCCTTCCGCACGGCGGCGGCGACGCCCGCGCCCGATCACGGTTTCCGGGGCGCCGTTCGCGCGCGGCGCGACGTGCGGGAACACCGTCGATGGCGGCGCGCCGCACGGCGCGGCGCAGTGCGTGGCATCGCCCGCTGCAACCCAGAGCCGTCGTACCGCGCGAGCAAGAGCCGTCGGTCGCAGGGTGGCGCTCCCCGTGAGTTGCAGGATTGAAGCAGGCTCGCATGCCGCGCCACACCAAGCGCGTAAACAGCGCTCAGCTCAACGCCGGGGTCGCAGGGCCGTGCGCCGTGCCCGGCAACGCGCTGGCCTCGGTTGCGACGACACGCGGCGTCCGTGCGAACCTGGTTCGCACGCGGTGCATCGTGCACCAGCACATCGAGGCCCTTGCAACGATCAGGCCCGAGTCTGCGGTGGCGCCGCTGCCGGTCGTGGTCCAGGCGCCCACGGCTGCGCCGTCGAAGCCTGCGACTGCGGCGCAGCGTGGCGAGCTCCTCGCGCTCGAAGGCCGCAACGCCGACTTGACCGCGCGTCCCGGCTTCGAGGTGACAACCTGGCGGAGCGTCATCCCCATCCTGCGCGAGATGCTGACTGCCTCGCTAGGATTTCGCCGGCAGCACGTGAACGCTCGCGCGGCCCAGGTTGCGATAGATCCTGCCCTTGCGCACGATCGGCCACCACTCGTAAAGGAATATCTGCATCGGCTTCCACATGGCAACCCAGCCGCCGATGAGCAGGCTCTCCTTCAGGAGTCTGAGAAAGGTGTTGCTCGCGAAGCTGGACAGGAGATCGGCGCCAAGAACGCACAGCGCCAGGGAGCCGAGCCCGATCAGCAGGCTGGTGCGTCCCTCTATCAGCAGCACGCGCAGGTTCCGTCTGGCCAGCATCGACTTGTACTCGAAGTAATTGTGGATCGCCTCGGCGACCAGCGACGTGGGGTCTTCCGGGGGCATCTTTTCGATGTGGACGTTGATGCGAAAGTGACTGTCCTGGGGGAACTCAAGTGCCCAGCTCTCCAGAAACTCCTCGGCACCGGGATCGAGATCGCGATGTTGGAAAGGCGTCGGATCCATCGAGTTGAACAGCTCCGGAAGCTCGACGATGCGCAGCTCGATCTGATGGATGGGTGGATGGCTTCTATTCATGTCGCCTACTGCCCGGATCGGCGCATCGCAGTCGACGGTCGATCGCTCGCGGCTGCGCAGGGCGTGGACCGGTCCGCTTGCACTGACGCCAGGTGACGGTGTTCGGTGCCACGGCCCTCACCGCCTGCGCCGGCATCGCGAGCGCGATGGACGCGACCCGCTGGGACGCCGCAATTCATCGGCCCACCGCCAAGCCTGGCTGCGAAACGTGCGCATCGTCTGCCATGTTCACGGCGAAATCGGCCTCGATGAGTCGCCTGAGGATGGCTACGGGGCGTCGAGGTCCACTGCCACGGGCTTGGCCTGGCCGATGCCCGACCACTTCTTGGCATCGAACGTCAATACGGCGATGCCGCATGTCGGCATGTGAGTGATTTCGCTTGAGAGGCGATGGGCGAGGTCGCTCAACTCAGGATTGTGACCCACCAGCATCACGCGCTCCGCCTGGTCGGCGAGCCCTTCGATAAGGTCGATCAAGTCATCCGCCGTGCCGGCATAGAGCCGATCGTTCACCACGATGTCTTTGCGCTTGCGATCGAGCGCCTTCGCAATGACCCTCGCCGTCGAGAGCGCGCGCACTGCGGGACTCGACATGATCAGGTCGGGCTTCACATGTCGCCTCGACAATCGACCACCCATCTTTGCCACGTCGCGCTCGCCGCGAGCGGACAAAGGCCGGTCCCGATCGGGCAACGTCATGTCGTTCCAACTCGATTTGGCGTGGCGAATGAGGAATAGCGTTTTCATTCCAGGTCCGGTCTGTCCGGGGATCCCGCCGCCATCATTTCGTGTCGCCCGTCGCCGGTTGTGCCTCGGCTGCCACTTTACCCGCTACGTTACGCTGGAGCACCCACCCGTCGCGACAAATGCCTTGGGCCTGAAGGCCATCAGATCCGGGCACACACTTCCCTTGGGCCTTGTTCGTCGGATGCATGACGGCCATCTCTTGCGCCTTGTCGCGGGGAGGGCGTCGGGCGGCGGCCTGGCTTGCGGCAACGGGCGCCCTCGGGGTCGTCGGACAGGCTCGCAATCGCTGGCTCTATCCGCTCAGGTCCGCCGCGACGCGAGACATGAAGGACTGGCACGAGAACCTCGACATCTGCCGGCCAGTGCGCCTCGCCTGGTACGACGCCCACCCTGACGGTTCGGTGTGAAAGCGCGAACAACCGCAAGTCGCCGCTCGGATCACTGCACGCGCGCGGCCTCTTTTCCAAGGTTCCCGTTCCTGGCGCGGTGGCAGATCGGTCGAACCCGTGCCCCTTGACGAGCCGCAACCGGCACAGGCGCAAGTCGCACCAGAATGCCACCGCGCATTGGAACCGGTACGCCGCGGTCGGCAGTTCGAGGGCGGGGCGGGCTTGCACGAGGGTTGGGTGTTGCCATGAGAAGGGGTCAAGTGAACGAAGCGATTCAAGCCACGCTCGCGGGTCGCCTGGTGATCGTGGGCTTCGGCAGTATCGGGCAGGGCGTGCTGCCGTTGATCCTGCGGCACATCGCAGTCGATCGGAGTGCGATCACCATCTTCACCGCCGAGGATTGCGGGCGCGCCGTCGCGTCGGCGTGCGGTGTCTCCGATTTTCGCGTGCAACCGCTGACGGCTGAGAACTTCCGAGGCTGCCTGGAGCCGCTGCTGCGACCGGGGGACTTCCTGCTGAACCTGTCGTACAACGTTTCCTCGGTCGGGCTGATCGAGCTTTGCCATCGCCTTGGAGTGCCGTACCTGGATTCGTGCATTGAGCCGTGGGAGGGCGGCTACTTCGATTCTCAACTGACGCCGACCGAGCGCTCCAACTACGGCCAGCGCGAACTGGCGCTCGCGATCGACCGCGGCCATTGGGACCATCGGCCCACCTGTGTCGTGACGCACGGCGTGAACCCCGGTCTGGTCTCGCACTTCACCAAACGTGCGCTGCTGAATATGGCCGCCGATGTCGGGCTGCACACTGCGATGCCGGTGCGGCGCGAGGAATGGGCACGGCTGGCGATGAACCTGGGTGTGCGCGTGATCCACGGCGCGGAGCGCGACTCTCAGCGCTCCGAGCAGTCGAAAGAGCCTGGCGAGTTTGTCAACACCTGGTCGACCGGGGCCTTCGTAGGCGAGGGCAGCCAGCCGGCCGAACTCGGATGGGGCACTCATGAGAAGCTTCTGCCAAAGAGTGGCCGGCGCCATCCGACCGGGGGCCAGGCCGCGATCTACCTGGAAAGGCCCGGGGCCTCGGTCAGGGTGCGCAGCTGGACGCCGATGCAGGGCGCGTATCACGGCTTCCTGATCACGCACGCCGAGTCGATCGGGATTGCCGACTATCTGACATTGCGCGAAGGCGACCGCGTGGTCTATCGGCCCACGGTCCACTACGCCTACCACCCCTGTGACGATGCGGTGCTGTCGATCTTCGAGTACTGCAGCAAAGGCTACCAGCTCCAGCCGCGCAGCCGCCTGCTGCGCGAAGAGATCGTCAGCGGCACCGATGAGCTTGGCATCCTTCTGTGTGGCAATCCGAAGGGCGTGTACTGGTACGGATCGCGCCTGACGATTCAGCAGGCGCGTTCGCTCGCGCCGCACAACAACGCGACCACGCTTCAGACGGCCGCGGGCGTTCTGGGCGGCCTGATCTGGGCGATCCAGAACCCTGACCGCGGCGTCGTGGAACCGGACTCAATGGATCACGAAAGGATCCTGCAGATCGCCGAACCGTACCTTGGCACGATGGTCGGCGTGTGGGGCTCCTGGACACCACTGCAAGGACGCGAGCGCTTGTTCCCCGAAGACATCGATCGCGACGATCCGTGGCAGTTCAAGAACGTCCTGGTCGACTGAGGTCCGGATGACGATTCGCACAATGCAATTCCGTGGAGCGGCCGCCGACGAGCGGGATTTGAAGCCACGGATGAAGGAGTTCAACTGGCCGCACTGAACCCGTTGACGATACGCCGGAGAGCGGTTGCTTGCGGCGGGACGCCCCTCGATGTGCCGGTCCGCGGGAAGTCAACGGGGTCTGCCCGCCACGATTTGCCTCAACAGCCGCGCTGGACTGTTGTATCCGGTTGCGCCGCAAGGGGTCTGCGCCCGCGCCATTGCCAGATCGAGCAGATCAGTGGCGCCGCTATGTTCGCGAAAGACCTTGGCCTCGAGCGCGAATTCGTTCATGGTGCCCACGGCACTGGGGCTACTCGTTTTCGCCACTTCGAGGTGCGCCATAGCCGCCACTTCGCGCTCGACGAATTCCTGGTCGATGCCATGTCGCTTGAGCACCCGCGCAACCGCGGGCCCGAGCCGTTCCGGCAGCGGCGCGGCTGGAGCCAGCGGCATGAGCACGGTCACGAGTGTTCGTTCATCGATGAGCAACGCCAGTGGGGCTTGCACAACAGCGCCGTCGCATACCAATCGCCCAAGACGGTCGAAGTCGGATGCTTTTCGCTCGCCAGCGGCCGGTTCGGTCGACCCGCAGTCTTGCCGTGCAATGAAGAGTGAACATCGACGATCCCGTTGCGCCCAGCCGATGACCGCGATCGAGCGGATTGCATTGTGCTTTCGTACGGTAGCTTGTGGCCGGAAATCGGCCATGGCGTTTCGCCAACGGAGTCGAAATCGAAGACGCGATTGCCGACGTCCCCCGACGCATCCGTTACCTGTCTCCTCGAACGGCTAATGCTCCAGCCGCCGGTCGTTCCTCACGACCATCGGGGTGCCTGGCAAACCGTGCCGGGTCGCGCCCGTGCACCGGCGCAGCATCGGGCCAGGGCCAGCCGCCAAACTGCGTGCGTCGGTATTCAGTAAACGTCTGCGCGATCTCGGCCTGGGTGTTCATCACAAACGGGCCGTGTTGCGCGACGGGTTCCGCGATCGGTCTGCCTTGCAGCAGCAGGAACTCACTGACGTCGTCACCGTTGAGGAGTTCCACCGCCACAGGGGCGAGCAGTTCGATGGCGGCGGGTTTGCTCACGTTCTCACCTGCGACGGCAACCGAGCGGCCCTTGAAGAAGAACAGGCTTCGCCGTGTGCCCACACCCGCCGCGGCGGGCACGGTCCACCGCGCGCCGGGTGCCATGCGAATCGTCCAGATCGCTACGTCCGCATCGGCCCGTGCGGCCCAGGAATCAGGCGGCGGTGCCAGCGGCGCATCGACGTGTGCAGCCGTGTTGCCCGTGTGTTCGTCTTGCAGCCGACCGGCGATCACGGTGACCTCGGTCGTACGGCCGTGCGCATCGGTGGCGACACAGCGTGGAATAGCCTCTGACCAGTACATCGCGAAGCGCGGCGCCGCCATCTTGGCGGCCGCGGGTAGGTTGAGCCAGATCTGGAACAGCTCCAGCGGGTTGGGTTTGACGGGGTCGAGCAGTGGAAACATCTCCGCATGCACGACACCCTTGCCGGCCGTGAGCCACTGAACGTCACCCCGCCCGTAGCGCGCGGCGGCGCCGAGCGAGTCCGAATGATCGATCAGGCCCTTGCGCACGATGGTGATGGTTTCAAAGCCGCGGTGCGGATGCGCGGGAAAGCCCGGCACGGTGGTGCCGTGGTACATGCTCCAGCCCTCCTTGCGGCTGAAGTCCTGCCCCAGGTCGCGGCCCGCCAGCGAGCCATTGGGGCCCATCTGCGCATTGGCCTGCGGATATGCGTCATCGTGGTAGACGCAGAACAGGAACGGGTCCGTGGTTTCCCACGGGAAGCCGAGAGGCTTGATTTGCACGAGCGCAGCGGTGGGCATAGGGACGTTCTCAAGCTTCGCAAGTCATCGGGGCAACGTTGGCGGTGGGCCGCAGTCCACGGAATGCCGTGGGCGGTCGGTTCGACCGAGGCGCCTTTTTACACCTAGACCGTGACGCCTCGCCGTGAAGTCGCCTCAAGACGCCGGAAGCCGAGACGGCCGCTCGTGCAGGAGCGAGCGTTCGGCCAAAGACGCGACGCGCAGAATATTCTTTCCGCCGCACAATGCGCCTTGTTCCCGTTGGCCTGAGTGCTGTTCCCAGCCGTGAAGGGCCAGGCGTTCTGGCGACGACTCGCGATCGCTGCGAAAAGCCCAGGACGACGAACCTGCTGCATCCCGTGCAGCTGATCGAAAAGCGGAGAAGAATCGAAGCGGCGGACACGGCGTCGGGCGGGGTCCGCCGGCGTTGCATCAACCATGTTCAGTAACATCGATGCCTGAGCCCTGAAAGGACAAGCTATGCCCAACATCGCAGCACTTCTCAAGGACGAGATCTCAAGGCTGTCCCGCCGGGAGGTCCGCAGGCAGGTCGAGTCGATGAGAAAAGCATCGACCCAGTACCGCCGACATATCGCGGCGCTCAGGCGCGAGGTCGCCAGTCTGCGGCAGCGCGTTTTACTTCTCGTGAGCCGAGTTCTGAAGCATGCGCCCGCCGCGTCGCCCGGGCCGACCGCGGCCCCGGCGCGCTTCGCGGCCAAGGGACTGCGGGCGCATCGCCAGCGACTCGGACTTTCGGCGAGCGACTACGGCCGCTTGGTGGGCGTCGGTTCCCAGTCAATCTACAACTGGGAGCAGGGGACCGCCAAACCCCGCGCCGGTTACCGGGCGGCGCTTGCAGAGTTGCGCGGTATCGGCAAGCGGGAAGCCCACGCCCGTCTGGCGCAACTGCGCGGGAAGAACGCCCGCAGGCGCCGCAAGTCCTGAACGCCACCGTCCGCCCTGGGAGTTCCCATGTCTGAAGCCTTCATCGTCGCCGCGCTGCGCAGCGCGGGTGCCCGCAAGGGCGGGCGGCTCGCCGGTTGGCATCCGGCCGACCTCGCGGCGCAGGTACTCGATGCACTGGTCGCGAAGCTCGACCTGGACCCGGCGCTGATCGACGATGTGATCCTCGGCTGCGTCGGCCAGGCGGGCGAACAGTCGAACAACGTCGCCCGTAATGCGGTGCTCGCCTCGCGCTTGCCGGAATCGGTGCCCGGTGTGTCGGTCGACCGGCAGTGCGGCTCGTCGCAGCAGGCGCTGCATTTCGCCGCACAGGCGGTGATGGCGGGAAGCATGGATGTGGTCATCGCCGGCGGCGTGGAGAGCATGACGCGTGTACCGATGGGGCTTCCCGCGACGCTGCCGTTCAAGAACGGCTTCGGCAGTTACATGAGCCCGGCGATGAGCACCCGCTATCCGGGTGTGCAGTTCAGCCAGTTTGCCGGCGCCGAGATGCTGGCGGCGAAGTACGAACTGTCGAAAGATGCGCTCGACGAGTACGCACTGCGCAGTCACCAGCGCGCGGCGGCGGCCGCGCGCGACGGACGCTTTGCGAAGGAGATTGTGCCGATCGTCGCGCGCAACGCGCAAGGAGCGGCGAGTGGCGAGACGCATGCGACCGACGAAGGGATCCGCTTCGACGCAACGCGCGAGGGCATCGCTGCCGTCAAGCTGCTGCAGGAGGGCGGCCGGTTGACGGCGGCCACCGCCAGCCAGATCTGCGACGGTACGGCCGTGCTTCTTGTTGCCAACGAACGGGGACTCAAGGCGCTTGGCCGCACCGTGAAGCCACTCGCGATCGTGCGGGGGATGACCGTGCTCGGTCATGATCCGGTGGTGATGCTCGAAGGGCCGATTCCGGCCACGCCCGCGGCGCTGCGCAAGGCCGGCCTGCGGCTCGAGGACATCGATCTGTTCGAAGTCAACGAGGCCTTCGCTTCGGTGCCGCTGGCGTGGCTGAAGGCGACCGGCGCCGACCCCGACCGGCTGAACGTGAACGGCGGCGCGATCGCGCTCGGCCACCCGCTGGGCGCGTCGGGCGCCAAGCTGATGACCACGCTGGTGCACGCCCTGCATGCGCGCGGCGCGCGCTACGGGATGCAGACCATGTGCGAGGGCGGCGGGCTGGCGAACGTGACGATCGTCGAGCGGGTCTAGCGGTGGCTATGACTGCACCGCGCGCTCATGCTGATGGCCGTGATGGGCGCCACTGGCCATCGACCGCCGTTTGACAGGCAGGCTCGTCGACCGGCTCCGACGGCCCAAGGCGCGCTCGACCGCTCGTGCAGGTCGATTGACGACGGGCGTCAAGTCCTTTGGTCGTTTCGCGGCTCTTGCGAACGTGTCGGCGCACCTGCGTTCGGCTGCGGCGGTTGACCGCATCGGCCGCAACAAACCGCGACGCGCGCCGAAGGCGCGGGCGATCAGGCCGTGTACTTGAACGACAGCGAAACGCGGGCACGGTAAGCGACCACCTTGCCCTCCTCGACTTTCATGTCGAGCTTCGTGACTTCGGCGATGCGCAGGTCGCGCAGCGTCTTTGAAGCAGTGGCGACCGCCATGCTGGCCGCGTCTTCCCAGGACTTTCTGCTGGTGCCGACCACTTCAACGATCTTATAGACGCCGTCTTCGGTTTTCTTGGCCATATCATCCTCGTCTGAATAACTTCAGTGATTTGAAGAAGCCCGTCCGCACTCCGCGTCGCGCGAACAGACTCACGATACTCTTGGCCGCAGGAGAGCAGACCGGCCTGCCGCCCAGTAACTGGCGGGCGAGTCGTTCAAATCCTCGAGACCCAGCAGGGGCGCTCCAGATTGCGACCATTCGTTCCCGCCTTCTACCATGAGGCAAGAATCGGCCGCGCGTCGTTCGATGACCTTCGGTGAAAGCGAACGCTCGGCCGCAACCGTCCTGCATGGCAGGCTCACCGCTCAACCCATCAGCCGCGTTCACGCTCTTCTCGAATGCCGCCATGCATTCCGTGCCGATCGCGACCCGTGCCGTGCGTGAGAATTATGTAGCGATGACCCACGGGCCCATGGCAGCATCGCCCCATGCGTTCCCCTTGCCTCGAACTGGTCGTCGCCCTGAGCGTCCTGATTGCAGCGGCCGGGGCTTCTGCGGCCGAACCTCAGCACATCATCGGTCGTATCGTCGGTGTCAGCGACGGCGACACGGTGACCCTGCTTGACACCAGCAAGCAGCAACACAAGATCAGGCTCGACGGGATCGACGCGCCAGAAAAGGGTCAAGCATTCGGTGACAGATCGAAGCAGTCCATGAGTGATCTGGCATTCGGTCGTGATGCCGAGGCCCATTGCCCGAAGGTCGACCGCTACAACCGGCGCGTATGCAAGGTGATCATCGATGGCGTCGACGTTGGACTCGAACAGGTCAGGCGAGGCATGGCCTGGGTGTTCGTCCGATACCTGAAGGAGCTGGAAGCGGACCGGCAGGCGGCCTATCTCGCTGCGGAAAGTACGGCCCGATCGCAGCGGCGTGGACTGTGGCGTGATCCTGAGCCGGTCGCGCCGTGGGATTGGCGCGCAAGGAATCGGCCGTAGCGCCCGGCGCCCGTTCGAGTGCGCCACGCCAGGGGTCGACCGGTGGGGCCGGGTTGGCGACGTACTCCGCGCCGATGCCCTCGATGAGTCGTCGCGCCAGGGTGGGCAGCAAAGGCGCCGGCGCTGTGCTGACGTTTGCGATCGTCAACGCGATGTCACGCGGCTCGTTGCCGTCGACCGCCGCCGGCGCGCCGCAGTCTTGGGGGTTTGGCAGCGCGGGGCAACCCTCGGTCCTGGGCCGCGTGACCGCCAATAGCCGCATCGGGCAGGGGATCGGAACCCTGCCCGTGACGGAAAAGCGAGCCGGCCACACCCCGGGGAAGGGGCGGCAGCCCGCCGCCAATCAGCCGGCCAATCGCGTGCTCGCGGCCGACCCGACCGACGTGGTTACTGCTTCGCGGCGGTCGCGTCCTTCACGCACTTCTGCGTAAAGCTGGTCTTGGCCGCACCGGAGAGCTTCTTCTCCGCCGCTTGCGCGTCGCAAGTCTTCTGTGCCGCTTCGGTTGCGTCCTTCTCGCATTTCTTCATAAAGCTCGTCTTGGCCGCGCCGGCGAGCTTCTTCTCCGTTGCCTGCGCTTCGCAAGCGGGGTTGGCGGCAAGTGCGACGTTGCTCGCGAAGACAGTGATGGCAGCAGCAATGAGGAGTCTTTTCATGTCAGTCTCTTTCGACGGCAGGGAAATGTGGGGCAGCGACGAGTTGGCTACCTGCGCAAACCCAAGCTCGCCGCACCACGAATGCTACAGGGAGACGCGCGTGGCTTCCCGGTGGGCCGCTCCGGCGCGGAGGTGCGGCGCGGGCGCGCACCCCCCCGCGGCCGTGCACCGGTGATCGTGACGATGCAACCGGCTCGGCCGCGGCCATAGCGCCTTGCGGCCCAAAGCGACCCGACGAACAACCCACTCAAGCGCGACCAATGAAGCGAACCTTCTGGAACGGGGTGCTGCATTTCAATTTCACCGTCACGAGCAAGGCAGCCCCGCCCATTGCGCGCCGACGTCGGCGACGCGACCGGGCGCTCCGCCGCGGGTCGAGCACTGCGACCGACGACGGCAATCACGCCGGACACCGACAAGGAGCAACCCGCGCCGAGCCGCCTGCCATGAATCAGCGAGCGCTGCCGCTGCCCACACGGGAGGCCGCACGCCATTCCTGACAACGGCGGCGGGTGCCGAATCACTGTATTTGCGGACGGCGGCCGTCCGGTGAGGCGCGCCGACACGCCCGATCATCGGCTGGTCGAACGAGATCATTCCCTCGGCCTGCTGGCCATGGCAACCGGCGAAGCTGTCGTGGACGGTCGCCCGCCGCAGCCCCCGATGATCAATGCGGGGTCCATCGGAATCGATAAGGCCATTGCGGGCACTTCGTAGGTGCGTCGCACAATGCGCTCGGAGAGAGCGTATGTGACGGCGTACGCGATGATCCCCAGCCCAGCTAAGCTTGCCAACGCCATGCCGATCCAGCGCAGCGGACGCTTCATCAATGCCTCGTTTCGTGGACGTCGTTCAAGTCTGGTCGCTACTCGGGGTGAGCGCAAGGTAGCCCGATTGAACGACCGCTCGTGGCGTGCCCGCAATCCTCCACGAATGGCGGCAATGCGCAGGGCCAAGACTTCCCTGTCGCAAACTCAGGAGCCGGAATGAGGGAAATGAGCAGGAATCGGATCTATCTGGCGATCATTGCCTCGCTGTTGCTTGTCATCGCGGCGATGGCCTATAAGTTCATTGTCACCGGATCGACGGAGGGCGCTGAGGACGGGCGCTCGGCAATTGTCCTGGAGCCGAATGAGCGAGCCCTGGTACTGCGGGAGATGCGCAATTTCGTCGCCGGTCTGCAGTTGATCGCAGACGCGCTGTCACGCGACGACATGAAGGCCGTTGCCAAAGCCACGCACGGGATGGGCATGGCGGCGGCCCATGATGCGCCGCTCGCGATGGTGGGCAAGCTACCTCTCGAGTTCAAGACTCTCGGCTTCAGTGTCCATCGCGAATTCGACACCATGGCCGCAGACGCTGAGAGTTTCGACGACCCCAGACATACCCTGGCCCAGCTTTCCGACGTGCTGCAGAAGTGTGTCGCGTGCCACGGCAGTTACCAGATCAAGTCCACAGCAAGCGAATAGCGGGCACGCGTCCCTGCCAACAACTGTTGGGTCGCATCCGAATCAACGCATGCCTCGCTCGGCGCAAATGGGACGAGAAGAAGGAGACGTAGCGACCTTCATCACGAAAAGACGATGGGGAACCGACGCGCACAACTCGCGTCGGTTCCCCCATGACCCCGCCGTTTCCCCTACACATTGGACTTGAACTTGCCGAGCCTGCGCGAAATGGTCGCGACTTGCCTCTCAACTGCCGATCAAGGCGGCCTCGGTGTTCGTCAACGCGGTGGTCCTGATTGCCCTGACGACGATCAAATCCGTCGCCGAACTGCGTTCAACCGCGGATCCGGAGCGCCATCGTTGTTATGCACAATGCGGACTTGCCGATCAAGAAAGCCCGCGCCATGCCCCTCGACCCCAGCACTGGAATCATTGCCCACGCCATTCAGCTCGCCATTGCCCCCGTGTTCCTGATGACCGGCATCGCCGGACTGCTCGGGGTGATGGCAACGCGGCTTGCCCGCGTGATCGACCGCGCCCGCAGCTTTGAGCAGACTTGGCCCCATCTTGATGTCAACGCCCGGGCTGAAGCGCGCCTGGAGATCGGCAATCTCGAGCGACGCCGGCGCGTGTGTAGCTGGGCCATCAACTTCTGCACGACAGCGGCGCTGCTGGTCTGCCTGGTCATCGTCACCCTGTTCTTGGAGGAGTTCTTCGTCAGTAACCTGAAGTGGCTCGCGGGCGCGTTGTTCGTGGCCGCGATGGTGGCGGTGATCTGCGGCCTCACTTGTTTCCTGCGCGAGGTCTATCTCGCGACACACACGATTAGCATCGACCCGACGCGGTTCGAATGATCGGGTGGCGAATTCTTGGGATGTGGCTGATCGTGCTGAAGAACCCGCTGAGAGCGCTTGCTGGAGCCTGATCGCGAAACGTCGACCTGTTCGAACGGCCCAGGATCGAGGATCGCCCCTGGATGCGCGCTCGAAGGATCCCGGAAATGGCGGCGGAAGAAATCACTGAAATACCGTTCGACGCACCCGGTTCGTAATCATCGGTCGCGAACCAAGCGCACCGATCAGCCAACCCGATAAGGCCTCCGCCCGCGTGGCGAGTTCTTCTCACGTGCGCTCAGCGCAGCGGCGAGAGCTTCCTTTCCGGCGTCGTCGAGGTTGACGACGTCTTCCGTAGCCCAGAACGAAGGACTTGCAGGCGCCTGCCATTTGCCGCACAGCTCGCGAGGCGCTCGAGACGGTGCAAATCGACGGTCGTCCGAGCCCCTTGATTTGGGCGCTCACCGCCAGCGGCCCGATCGGCAGCGCCCCGCCGCGCCAGTCCTGTGCTCTTCTTGGCGCACGACCGCGCATGTCCGTCATCGGCAGCGCTCCGGGCGTTGACGCCCGGACTTGGAGGGTTCATTCCATTTTTTGCAATGCGACAAATACGGGGCCGGGTCGATTCGAAATACTGATCGCAAGCATCTGAAAATTCGATTGTATTTACAAGGTCTTTCGCCTCAATATAGGGTTGTGCGATGCAGCAATACGGCCGCTCGCACGATGCAGAAGGAGGTCGCCATGCAAAGCAGGACGTTCACTTTGGAGGTCGTGACGCAATCTTGGATTTCAGCAATCGTGGGCAAGGCGGACATCGGCGAGCCGTCTGGGCAGGTGCGCCACCGGCGCGCAAGCCTCGTGAGCGCCCCCGCGAGCAACACGGTGAAGACCTCGCCCGAACTGGCAGAGCGCCGCAGCGCAGTGTTGCGCGGATTCTTTCCGAAGCTCGCCAGCTGGTTCGAAGACGCGGTTGAGAGGTCGCGCCGGCGCGAGATCGAGGACTACCTTGCCCAATCGCAGAATCTAGCCGACTTGGAGGAGCGCATCCGCAGGCTCGACCGCGGAACGGGATTCCCGTACCACTGATTGCACCGTCGCGCCGCTTTTGCTGTCTCGCCCCTGCAGCGGCGCGCACTGCGCCTGCGCTTCGGCAGCGTGGGCACGCCGCGTCACCATCTCCCACATTTCGGTGCTTTATCCGATAGGAGGACTTTATGTTGCGAACCCTGTCTCCTGTGTTCGAAGGCTCCGGCCTGCTTGACCAGACTGAAGGCCCACCGCCCGCTGTCGAAATGGCTCCGAAGCGCACTGCGGCTTGGAACTTGATCGTCGAAAACACTTCTGCCGCCTTGCGCCACTTGCCGGCGGCGACCGCCAGATGGCTCTCGGATTTCTCCGACGCCGTGCGCGGGTACGAAGTCGAGGATTACGCTGCAAGGCCGAAGCATCCGATCGATCTCGACGAATGGATGCAACGCATCGTGCATCCTCCTCGCTACTAGCAAGTCTGTAATGCTTAAGTTCTCGTCAGTCCACGGCGCGCGCCAAGGTGGACATCGCCCTGACCGCGTTCCGCGAACCGTCGGGACTGAATGCTCGAGCAGGCGGTCTTGGGGTTGATCGACGCGGTGGTCCTGATGGCCCCGACGGCGATCGGCCCGTCACCGGCACGATAGAGAGTCCAGAAATGCGAAGCTCCCAAATGCAAAGGGCCACCCGGATGGGTGGCCCAAGCGCCTGAGTTTCCAGGCTCTCCGAGCTGGACTCGAACCCGGGGCCTGTTCAATGCTGAGCGAGTTGTCGCTGCCCGCGGGGGCCAAGCCCCGGATGAAGTCGGCAAGGGCTAAAGACTGCTCGAATCGCCTGATGCAAGAGTCCTACGAAAGTTGCCTTGCACAAAGTGCCGGTGCAAAGGATCGCTCCCTTCACGCATGGTGATGGCATTGAAGGGGCAGGCCACTTCACACTCTTCACAACCGGTGCAGCGATCGCGGTCGTGCAGAGTGGAAAACTTCTCCCAACCCTGCTTTTCAAGGGACAACAGATGCCGATGACAGGCAGCGACGCACCGGCCGCATCCCGTACAGCGCGTGGTGTCGATATCCGGAAGGGCTGTGCGTGCCGCCATCACCTTTGCTTGCCACTTTGACTCATTGCGCGACAGACGCCAGGATCGCCCAGGCCTTTCCCGACACCTGCGGGCTGAAGAGGGCGCCGCCGCTCAGACTGGGTCGGCGAAGGTTGACCCTTGTGCCCGCAACGCTACACCGAATTGCTGGGTGTGGTTCCATGAACTCCGGCCTATTAGTGCACGAGTCGGTTCTCATTGATGCCGCCGGCGCTGGCGCACACAGCGACGTACCGTCTTGCGATCGAGGCCTGTGGCGCGCGCAATCTGCGCCACCTTCATGCGAGTCGCGGGCAGCCGACGGATCTGCTCCCGGCGTTCCTTCCCAACCACCGGCTCCTCCGCACCCACCTCGGGTGCAGCGACCTTGACCGACGAAAGCAACCCCATTTCTGTCTTCCACTTTCCGCCTCCATCGTCAGGGGGTGGGAATTCTTCAATTGTCCAAATTGGGGGAGTTTCGGATTGCCACTGACACAAGCGAAGCGCCAGATTCGGTCCTCTGCACAACTGCACGTCTTGGTCAGCGCGGACGTCTCGAGGGTCGACCACTGCCGTTGCGCGCGCGCACTCGGGCCGGCCGCGGCCGACACGCACCGCTACGCGACGTTTTCCGCGCTGTAACGGGCCAGCAATCCACTGCGCACGACGTAGCGATGAACATAGCCGAAGACGGCCGCACTCAGCACGACCTGCGCGAGGGCGAGGGTGCCACCCCACAGCAAACTGTCGGTGGCGACGGGACGACCCGCGAGCGCCGACCGCAGTGCCTCGAACACGTAGGACGGCGGTAACGCGGCGGCAACGGTCTGCATCCACGTTGGAAGCGTGGCGATGGGGTAGAACACACCGGCGAAGGGTGCGAGCAGCGCGGGTATCGGCCAGATCAACCATTCGGACGCGGGTCCCCACCGCAGCACCATCGCACTGGCCAGGATGCCAAGCGCAAGGCCAAAGACGAACAGCAATCCCACGATGGGGATCAGCAGCGCACCGAGCGGGAAGAAGGACAGCCCAAAGATGCTGGTGGCAAGGATCAGCATGGCAAGCAACCCGAACGCACTTGTGCCGATGCTGGTAATCACGAGACCGCACACGTACTCGGAAATCAGCAGTGGCGCCGCAAACAGGTTCAGAAAATTGCGCGACCACACGTCCTCGAGGAAGGCCACCGTGACACCCTGCATGATGCGCGTGAAGAAATCCCAGAAAAGAACGGCACCGAGCAGTTGTGCCGTAAAGTCGATTCCACTGTTGCCGATCGAGTTCAGGTACCGCGCGATGAAGCCCCACAGCACAATGTCCACAACGACCCAGGCAAACATCGGTATCACCCTGATCGGGCTGCTGCGCATGAGGTAGAGCTGGCGCAGCACGATGCCGCCGACGGGGCGCAGTTTCATCGGTGCTCCTCCCGCGATGGCGCCAACGGCTCCCGGGCGATGTGAATGAACAACTCCTCGAGGGTCCGCGCGCCGTGCTGCCCGGGCAGCCGCCGCGGATCGCCTTCGAGCAAGATCCTGCCGCGCGAGAGGAACAGCACGCGGTCGCACACCTGCTCGACTTCATACATGTTGTGCGAGGTCCAAAGGATCCCGCAATCGCCCTGTTGTGCCAGCGCGCGCATCTGCTGCCGGATGCTCAGTGCCGCCGATGGATCAAGGGATGCCGTCGGTTCGTCGAGCAACAGCAGTTCAGGCCGATTCAGCAGCGCCTTGGCCAGATTGACCCGCGTTTGCTCGCCCGACGACAAAACGCCGTATCTGGCATTGCGAAGGTGATCGAGGTCGAACTGTCGTAGCAACGCCTCGAGGCGTTCTCCCAGGGCGGGCACGCAGTAGAGCAGTCCGAATACGCGCAGGTTCTGGATGACGGTCAGATTGCCCGGCAGCGTCGCGTACGTGGCGGCAAAGTTGCTTCGCGCAAGGGCCTGCGCTCGCCGCTGTCCGATGTCCAGACCCGCGACACTGACCGACCCGCTGCTCGCGTCGAGCACACCGAGAATCATGCTGATCGTCGTGGTCTTGCCCGCGCCGTTCGGTCCCAGAAGCCCGACGATCTCGCCGCGCCGAATCGAGAAAGACACGTCCACGACCGCTGGCATCGCGCCAAATTGCTTGCTCAGAGCGCGAACTTCGAGCACCACGGGCGGGGCAGAGATCATGACGTCCGGACAGTGCGCCGCGTGCCTCGCGCTGCGCTCGATGGAACGCAGCACGCAGCTGGATGGAACCTGCGCAAGGCTAGGCGTGTCGGTTGACGGGCGCGCTTCTTCGCGGTCCGCTGCCTTTGCAGATGCATAAGGGGGCGCCTTGGAGGCGGCAGTGCCGGGCGTGGCAAACCGGTCAGGACCCGACGTCCCGGCTCACTCGAAAAAGGGGGGACCAGCGGCCATGCGCGGTGCCACGGGGAGAACCGTGCCTGCCTGACGGCGGTCGATTCGTGTGCGTCGGTGTGCGCGTGCGCGGTGGCGGTGCGTGCATGGCGCGACGCTTGGTCGGCTGCTCGATCGTTCCGGGCGGTCGGCGGATCCTGCTGATGAGCCGAGCACGGTGGAGTGCAGCCACTGGGCGTCGCGGTCGCGGGTCGGGCACGGCGCAGGCTTCCGATCCTCCTCAACGAATCATCCCGAGCCACGGGTAGACGACCGCAATGAGCCCAACGAAGTACACGAGCCCGAAGAGGAGGCCGAACTTCCAGAAATCGCTCTTGCCGATGTAGCCGCTGCCGAAATACATCGGCGCCGGCCCGGTTGCGAAGGGCGAGATCACGCCCATGAGGCCAAGCGAATACAGACACAACAGCGTCAGGATGGGCACGTCGACGCCCTTCATGCCCGTGCCGACCGCGAGCACGACCGGCAGGACCGCGGCGGTGTGCGAGGTGATGCTCGAGAAACCGTAGTGAATCCAGAAGAAAAGCGTCACGAGCAGGAGCGTGACCATCGTCGGCGACATCGAGCCCAGGTTCTTCGCAAAGCCCTCCGCGAGCCACTTGATGACGCCGATCTCGTTCAGCCCCGAGGCGAGGGTGAGAAGCGACGTGAAGTAGAAGAACACCTCCCACGCACTCTTCTCCGCGATGATGTCGTCGAACTCCACGACACCGGTGATGAGCAACAGCGAAACGATCACGAGCACGACCATCGTCGGGTTGATGTAGTTGGCGCCCAGGACCGGCAGCGAGATGTTCGGGTTGGAACCGGTGATCCAGAGAAGCATCGCGATGAGCACGAGCCCGGTCATGACCCATTCGTTGCGCGACATGGGCCCGATTGCCTCGAGTTCCTTGCCTGCCCACGCGGCGATCTCGGGGCTCTCCTTCACCTCCGGGCGGCAGACGAGATAGCTGAGCAGAGGCACGAGCGCGATGAGCAGCGCCCCCAGCGGCAGGAATCCGATGAGCCACTGGCTCCAGGCCACTTCCACGCCGACGGTCTTCTTGGCGATGGCGAGCCCCGCGACGTTGGGCGCCAGCGCGGTGAGGAAGAGCGAACTCGTCACCGCCGTGGCGGCGAAGGCCGTCCACATCACGTAGGTGCCGATCTTGCCTGCCGTCGGCCCGGGCTCCGACCCATAGATCTTCGGGATGTTCGAGACGATCGGATAGATCGTGCCGCCGCTGCGCGCGGTGTTCGACGGCGTCGCGGGGGCGAGCACGAGGTCGGCGAAGAGCACGGCATAGCCCAGCCCGAGCGTCTTCTTGCCTAACGCGCGCACGAGCAGCAGGGCGATGCGCCGCCCCAGTCCGCTCTTGCGGTAGCCAATCGCGAAGATGAAGGCGCCCACGATCAGCCACACCGTGCTTTCGGAAAAGCCGCTGAGTGCCCAGCGCAGGGATTTGTTCGGGTCCTTCTCGACGTAACCCATGATCGCCGCGAAGGTCAGGCCAATGAGACCCACGGCGCCCACCGGCATGGACTCGAGCACCAGGCCCGCGATCACGGCGGCAAAGACAGCGAAATAGTGCCACTGGTTGGCGTTGAGACCTTCCGGGGCGGGAAGGAGAAAGATGATGAGCCAGACCCCGATGGGCGCCCAGGTCTTCCAGTTCATCTTCATGCCATCACCCCCCGCGTCTTCGGCGAAAGTGGCTCGCCGGACGAGGCCGATCCTAGGACCGGGAGAGCAAACCTGTTTGCCCAGCATCAATCAACTAATCCGCACAAAGAACGCGGCACGCCGTCGTGTCGTGGCGTTCATGGCTTGGGGGCGAAGCCGATTGGCGCCGCAGCCCCGACGCGCGCAAGCGCCGCCGGAACCGGTCGCAACGCCAATTGCTGCAATCGCTTGCGACTGCGCGCACGAGTTCGTCTCTTGATGGTGGGGTGGCTGAGACTGGCTCGAGCCGCCATCGGCGCCAATACGTACGGCGTCCGAAGCAATACGCAACTTGCCGCCTGGGCACGGTACGTCTGCCGGCATCGGGTCGCGTATCGACATGGCTGAGAATGGACACCACGCGCCGTTCGTTGCCGCGCGTGGACGGTTCGGCATTGCCCGTCGTCGGCGCTTGCCGTCAGCGCATCGATGTGCTTGAAGCCCCGTTCCTGCCTATACTGGCAACATGCCAACACAAGGAACCGCCCGATGAATGCTGATTCTTCCAATACACGCGTACTGACCGGCGCGTCGGCGTTGCCGCAACAGGTTCGCAAGATCCTGTTCAACACCTTTGTCACGGTCGGCATCATGTTTGCGCTGACGGCCGCGTCGGGCTGGGCTTTCTCGGGCCTGCGACTCGGGCTGTGGGCCGTGCTCGGTCTGTTTGCGGTTCAGCTCGGCGCGCTCTTTGCGACGCACCGGTATCGCCATTCGAGCATCGGCCTGGCGTTGCTCGCGTTGTTCTCGTTGTTGATGGGCGTGACCACCGGTCCGTTGATCACGCACTACCTGAAGCTGCCCGGCGGCGCGAGCATCCTGGGGCTGTCGGCCGGCCTGACCGCGCTGGCGACGTTTGGCTGCGCCGCCTATGCGATCACCACGCGCAGGAGTTTCTCGCAGTGGGCGGGCATGTTGTACGCCGGCACGCTCGTGATCGTCGTGGCAGCGCTCGTGAACCTGTTTGTGCCGATGCCGGCGCTGTCGCTGACGATCGGCGTGCTCGGCGCGCTGATCTTCACCGCCTGGATTCTGTACGACGTGTCCTCGGTCGTGACCGGCGAGCAGGACAACTACATCAGCGCCGCGACCGGACTGTATCTCGACATCCTCAATCTGTTTCTCAGCCTGCTGCGCATCTTCGGCGTGCTGCCGTTTAACGAGTAAGGCGCCGCGGCGCAGTTCGGCGCGACGTTGCGCGCCGGGCTTCCGTGCCTTGCCGTGGTCGGTCGCCGCCCCGACGCGCCGGCCCGGCGCATCGCCTCGCGGGCCGCGAACGGATCGAGTCGAAATCGTTCACGACCTGACCGACGTTGCGCACGCTCGCTTTGCCGAACGGGAAGAGCGCTTCGAGGCCGGTGGTTCCGAGAGCGATCAGCACGGGTGGCGCCCGCCGTTCCCGGCGATGGCCTGGGTGCGTCTCGGGTCAGGGCAAGGGGCGCGCCGGAACTGACGCATGCAAAGGGGCGCCTGTCTTGGAACTTGGAGGAGATCATGAGTCGCAGCATTCTCGACGAAGCGCACATTCACCCCGCGATCCGCGATGTCATCGCCAACGCCCATGCGGACGTCATTGGCGAGGTGCAGGCAGCGATCGCCCGTGATGACGTCGTCGTCGTCGGCATGGCGCAAAACCCGTTTCCGAGGAAGGCGCGCCAGGCACTTGATGAGCAGCGCATCTCCTACAAGTATCTCGAGTACGGCAGCTACTTCAGCGCCTGGCGCCGTCGCAATGCGCTCAAGATGTGGACCGGGTGGCCAACCTTTCCGATGGTGTTCGTCAAGGGTGTGCTGGTGGGCGGAGCGAGCGACCTGGACCGCTTGATCGCGAGCGGCGAGCTCGCTCGGATGCTGGCTGGCGGTACTGGATCGGCATGAGCGGGTCGGGCTGAATGGGACTGGGAGCGTCTGTGCCGGCGTCGACTTGGCGATTGTCGAAGACCCCCAATTGGCGCTCCAAGGCAGTCTTTGAGCGGTGTTTGTCGGCGAGGTGGTCCCCCGGCGCAGTCGGCAAGAATTGCGCAGAGCGGTAGAACTTTCAGAAGAGTTTCCCGGTCGGCAGGCACCGCCGAAGGCGCCGGTTTCGCCGTGCAGCGCCGGCCATGAGGACGCGCGATGCGCGGCTGTCTTTTCTGGTGCGCCAACGCAGAAGAGCATCTTGTCGTGACATGCCTGACTTCTGGGGACCCGGTCAAAGGTGCCCGTGCTCAAGGGGACCCGAGTCCGAGTATGCGGTGCGCGACGTGCGCGTTCTCGGACTCGGGTCCCCTTGAGCACGTGGTGCTTACCACCCGCGTGGGCCCACAGGTTGTCGATCGCTCCACAAATGGTGAGTCTCATTGGCTGGCGTGCGACCCGTATGCTGCTGAAGCCTTGCCGCCACCCGAGCAGGTCCGGGCGTGCTGCCGGTCTCAGAGAAAGACCCTCGCGCTGCAGACGCGGGGGGTACAACCGTTCCGCCGCGGAAGCGATCGAACTCGTTCTTCAGCGGGTGATCGGCCGCGCTGTTCAGGTTGAAGGCAACCCCCGGCGGTTGCTTCACTTTGGCCTTCACGTCCAGTCAGACGCATCGCGGAGACTGCAGGAACAACTCGACCTTCAGGCGGCTCGGCGAGGAGCCGGCGGATCGGCGCCGGTCGGGTCGGCAATCGGGCGGTGGTCTCGTGGCGCCGGGAGGGGCATCTGCAGCAAGCCGTTACACGCGCCCGCCGGCCGAACTGTTCCCAGCCGCCTTGGGCGACGTTCGCCGCCCCGGGATGCTCTGCGCCGTGTGACGATGTGCGGGGAGGCGCCGCAGCTGAGTAAGATACTTCTTCGTTCAACGAGCATTGGAGTCAAGCGATGAAAGCCATCGACGAACTCGAACGCGAGATCAACAAGCGCGAAGACGAAATCGCAACTCTCAAACGTGCTCTGGCGACATTGAAGGGTATGAGGCGACGGAGCACCGTCGTCGTCCGCTCCGGGAAGCGACGCCCACGCACCGAGGCAGAAAAACACAAGCTGAGCGCCGTGATGAAGAAGATTTGGCAGAAGCGCAAGGAAGCGCAGAACGCCGGCCAGGGCGGCGCGAAGAAGACCACGTCGCAGTAAGCGTTCAGATTCTCCACGGTCGCGTGCAAGTCGCGGCAGATACCGCACAGCCCCTGGGCTGGCACCCGGTGAGCGGCGAGCGCATGAGGAGGAAAAGCAGCAAGCTGTGCGTTGAAAGCCACCGCGCGGCAAACGATCTTCTGCTGACGAGCTGAAGACGTGGGTTCCGGGTTGGAACCTTCGTCGTCGATACCAGCCCAACGGACAGGGTGAGGGCAACTGGGTGGGTGAATATCTTTCCTGGGAGACGGGCATGAACTGGAAGCAGCGTGCAGTCCTGGCAGTTACCGCTTTGGGCATTGCTGGCGCCGTCGCGTTCGCGCAGACGCCAGCGCCGCCGCCGCCGATGATGGGACCGGGGATGATGGGCGGCAACGGGCCCGGCCATGGACCCGGGCGCGGCCCGGGAGAGGACGACATCGATCGGGCAATGATGCATGGCCGGGGCGGCTGGGGCATGGGCCCGGGAATGATGGGCGGCATGGGCATGATGGGCTTCGGCCTGGGCCCGATTCATCGACTCGATCTGAACGAATCGCAGCGCCGGCAGGTGCTGAAACTCCAGGAAGAACTGCGCCACAGGAACTGGGACGCGATGGGCAAGATGCAGGACGAGATGTCGAAGCTGCGCGATGCGATGTGGGCGGAGAAGCGCGAGCGCCCCGCGATCCTGGCCTCCTACAAGCGCCTGTCCGAACTGCGTCTGCAGATGCTCGAAAACGCGCTCGATGTCCGCGACAAGGCCGAAGCGCTGCTGACGCCGCAGCAGCGGGAGGAGCTACGGCGTCTGGGTCCGTAGAGCGCCCCGCCCGCCTTGCCGATGGGCCGGCGGACGATTTTGCCGACGATCGTTTCCGGAGTCGGCCCGCTTCAGACCGACAGAGGCGTTTTCGTTGACCTTGTGCGGCTGGATGAACGCTCGCCGGTCACCCGGTCGCGCAGCTTGCGGTGATCGGTCGGAACTTCCGATCGGATTCCTCAGTCGAAGTGCCGCTGCGAGTTAGCCTCGCATCGAATGCGCGGTCACATTTCGCGTTTACTGAGGCGAAGACGATGTTGAGGGCACTATTAGGTTCGTCGCTTCTGTTGCTGCTTTCCGCGTGCGGCACGACGGCGCAGTTCCAAAGCAGCTTCAATGACCCGATTCATGGCACGCCGTACGGCGCCGCGTTTAGCGTGGGGCCGACCAAGGCGAGCGATCCGCGGTTGCTCGACATGCATTTCTACATGGACGACGAGGTGACCCCGCGCTGGCTGTTGATGACGCCGCAGCCCAACCGTTAACCGTTGTACGCGGTGGGCCGTGGGAAGAGTCGATTGGACGGTCGGCTCTGCAGGGCCGATACCGGAAGCGATTCAAGCCATGCTGGCGGCGGCCCGGTGCTCGCCCATCAGGTCGGTTCATCTCCATAATCGCAAAAGGCCACCCCGACGAGTGGCCTTGAGATCTCTGGCTCCCCGACCTGGAGTCGAAACAGGGATCTGCCGATTGACAGCAGAAACTGCAGCCTCGCTGCGCGTCACTGGCGCGAAGATTTCAAAACGATACGTCTGAGGGGGGGCCGGCCGCGGCTGATGCACCGATCCTCTTCCGAGCCGCTCGGGTCGGAATTGGCCCCTGACGCTCGAAAGCGCGAACGTCGCCAACGGCTTGCGGGCTCTTCCTGCCGAACCTGAGCCGAACCGGGCCGAGGTGGAGGGTGGCGGCGGGGGTGACAACACCTCGAACGTCGCCGGTTGCGTCGAGTCGGTGGCCGCCGTGGCTACCGGCATCGAAGCGCCGCGGCGCAGGGGCCCGCCCGACACCGTTGAAACTTGGGAGTCGGCCATCTCCTGACACTGCAGCCCTCAAAGCGCGACATCGGGAATGACCGGTCAGAAGGAGCAGCGGAGGTAGCTCGGCGTCTCGCACGCGGTGATGAAATCTCGGAAGCCGCCCGGCCGCTGTACTCCTCGCCGGTCAGAACGACCTGTTTGTCCTTCGGATGCCGCATGAAGTGATACTCGCCGCTCTGGCCTTGGGTGAACCTGAACACCTTGCTTCCTTTTCGTCTGATTGAAGGTGCGAGGCCGAATCCCGTCACGGTCAATGCGGTCGAGGGTCGCGGAAACGATATCCATATCATCGGCGAGCGCGGAGCCAGATGGCCGCACGACGTTGGCGCGGAGCCTGCTTGCGGCGGCGCGTCTTGTCGTCAATTACCCCGGTAAGCTGTCGACGATTCTGGGGAGACACCCATGCGACGTAACGACCCGGTCCTTCATACTGTTGCACTCAGCGAACTGCGGCCGACGCAATTGACGATCGGCGCGCACGAAGTCGCGCAGCGGCGCGCGGCTTGGGAGCAGGCGCGCGGCAAGGCGCGCGCCGCGCTGCTTGCCGGCCACATGGTGCCCGGCGTGATCGGCCCGAAGGGCCGCTTTTACATCATCGACCACCACCATCTGGCGCGCGCGCTGATGGAGGCCGGCGCGCACGGCGTATTCGTGAATGCGCTGGCCGACTTATCACGGCTTAGCAGGGACGATTTCTGGATCACGATGGACCACCACGGCTGGGTGCACACCTACGATGCGCGCGGCCGACGCACGACCTTCGATGCGATTCCGAAACGCCTCGTCGATCTGGCCGACGATCCATACCGCAGTGTGGCGGGTGCCGTGCGTCGCGCGGGCGGCTTCGCCAAGGAAACCACCCCGTTTGCCGAGTTCCTCTGGGCGCAATACTTCCGCAGTCGCCTCGATGCGCGCCAACTGAGGCGCGACTTCGATGCCACGATCACGAAGGCACTGCAACTGGCGTGCGCTAAAGACGCCGATCACCTGCCAGGCTGGTGCGGCCAGCGCGCGCAAGCGAAGGAATCCGCCGCGCCGAGTGGGCGGGCGAGCGGGAGGCGACGATGACCGACATGGAGCTTGCGCTGCGGGTCGCGGCGGGCACGCTCTGCGGCGTGCTGATCGGCTTTGAACGGGCGCGCGATCACAAGAACACCGGGATGCGCACGCTGGGGCTCGTGGGACTGGGGGCGGCCCTGCTGATCGCCGCCGTGCAGCACGCTGCCGCCGGTAATTTGGACACCGCCGGTCGCGTCATCCAGGGTTTGATGGCCGGCATCGGCTTTCTGGGTGCGGGGGTGATCCTGCATGGCTGGGGCGATCGACGCGCGCATGGCATGACCACGGCCGCCGCGATCTGGGTCACGGCGATCCTGGGCATAGTGGCCGGAATCGGGCAGATCGGCGCCGCGCTTGCGGGCGCGGTCTCGGCCTTCACGCTTCTGTTTCTCGGCCGCGGCGTCGACCGTTCCGTCGCAGAACGGTTTGGCTCGAAAGCGAACGATGAGGAGCATGCAGACTGATGTCATTTGACGGTTAGCCACCTTGGCGCGTTGCCGACGGGCGACTCGCGGCCAGTCGCTGCCCCTCACATCGCCATCCCGATAGCCGCCACTCGACATGCGCGCCCGCCTGTCGTCCTCAACGCATCGAGCGGGCTGCGCACCGCCCCGCCCCCGACCTGGACTCGAACCAGGGACCTGCGGATCAACAGTGGAAGCCACAGCCCCGCTGCAGGCCGCGAGCACCATGGACCGCAAAGGTGCTTCTGAAGGGTGGCGCGCTGCGTTTGATGCTCCGAACCCCCGCCGAACCGCTCAGTTCACAATCCGCCCCCGACGCAGTGAAACTCGAACCGGGTCAACGGCTTGCGGAGTTTCCCTTCTGAACCTTCACCGAACCGGGCCAACCGGGGAGGGTGGTGGCAGGGGGGGCGACAGTCTGGCGGGAACTCGCCGAACGTGGCCAGGTGGCCTCGGGTTGTTTGCCAGCGCAGCTGCCGGGAGCGAAGCGCCGCAGCGCCGGGGCGTGCCCGAAACCGGGCTTTGAAACTTGGGAGTCGGCCAAGCCGACATCCCAACCCCTACCCCAAGACAGACGCTCCGCCGTCGTCCGCCGACGCTGCTGCAAGCGGCCCTGGCCTCTGGATTGAGGTGCCAAGAAGCTCTGGGGGCAGCCCACTGCTCCCAAGAAGAATGGGCGCTCTTCGAGCAACACATCCCGCAGCGTGCCGCCACCGAACGCGGCGATGAACGCGATGCTGCAGGTCCCAGCGATGTCCATGCGCTAGCGCGCGTCTTCAATTGGGCCCGACCGCACGAAGACCGCGTTTGCGGCCGCCTCGATGGCGCATGGCAGCACCTGAGGGGTCACTTGAGCGCGCCGAATACCTTGTGGATCGCGTCGCTCCCGTACCCGACCGGATTTTGCCGGATCGCGATCTCCTCTTGGCCGATCATGTAGAACAGACCGTCGAGCGTCTTGGTCGTCACATAGTCCTCGATGCGCGCCTCGCTGCCCCCAACCGGCACCTTCGCGACCACGTCGTTGTACTGGCGCGCGAGCCCGACCTTCGACGTGGTCTTCGTCACGACCGGCAGGAATCTTTGGAATAGCGGCTTCTCGGTCTTCGAACGGAAGAACTGCGTGACCGAGGTCTCGCCGCCGGTGAGGATGCCCTTCGCATCGGTTACCGTCATGGTCTTCACCGCTTCGAGCAGCATCTGCTTGGCCTCGGGCACCGCGGCCTCGGCCGCGCGGTTCATCGCGATGACTAGTTCGTCGATCTGCCTGCTCATTCCCAGCATGCGGGTGATGCTCGACGTGTTCTCCAGGAAGCCCGGCAACGGAATCTTCACCTTCGGGTTGCCGAGGAATCCGTCGGGGGCGCCGAGCTTGCCCACGGCCGCCAGCGCGCCCTGCTCGAGCGCCGCTTTCAGGCCCTTTGAAGTCTCGGCGTCACTGAGGTCTGCGACGCCGAGCGCGTGCGCGGGCATCCACAGGCCGCAGCAGGCCAGAAGCGCGCCCGTCGAGGCGGCTTGACAGATGCTTCGTCGATCCATGGCGGTCACCCTTCTGTGTGATGGGAAGCGGTTCGGGCCGCACAGCAGCCAGCACGTCAGCGCTGGGGCGCCCCGGTTTGCGCAGGCTGCTGCTCGCCGACAAAGATCTCAACGCGGCGGTTCTTCGCACGACCCGCTTCGGTGCCGTTGTCGGCGATCGGTTCGTGCGAACCCCGTCCATCGACCGCGACCCGTTGTGCGGCGACGCCTCGGGGAACCAGGTAATCCCGCACGGCGGCGGCACGGTTCACCGACAGCGGATTGTTGATCGCGTCGGTGCCCGTGCTGTCGGTGTGGCCGATGATGCGCACGGTGGCCGCCGGGTTCGCCGCCAGGCCTTGCGCGAACTTGTCCAGGATCGGTCGGAAGTTCGGCTTGATGTCGGCTCGCCCGACATCGAACGAAACGTCGCTGGGCACTGCGAGCTTCAGCTGGTTGTCAGCGGTCCGCGTGACCGCCACACCGGTGCCGCTCGTGGCTTGCTCCATCGAGCGTTTCTGCTCTTCCATGCGTTGCGACCAGTAGTAGCCGCCAAGTGCGCCTACGCCCGCGCCGATCGCTGCGCCGGTGGCTGCACCGTGCCCACCACCGGCGGCCCCACCGATCACCGCGCCCGCGACCGCGCCGATCCCGGCTCCTTTGGCGGTCGTCTGTTGAGTTTCCGTCATGTTCGCGCAACCGGCTGCCAGCACGGCAACGGCCAGCGCGATCCGTGAATGGCGAAGACCCGCTTTCGCGTACCCGCCACTCGGTCTGCTCTCCTGTGTCACTGTTGTTTCCATATTCATTCTCCGATCCCTGGCGCGATCTCAATGCCGCGTCGAGACAACCCGATGGCTTCTTGGATCCGTCCCTCGGCCGGCGCGGCGGAACGCGAGACCCAGATCGTCGTCCGCGCCATCTTCAAGGGCGGCCGATCGCTGTGACCTCGCTGCGCCGGTCCCACCTCGCTTACTTCTTCTTCAGTTGGTTGCGGATTTCGCGAAGCAGGACGACGTCTTCGGCAGGCGCAGCCGGAGGCGCCGGTGGCGCTTCGCGCTTCATCTTGTTCATCGCCCGAACCATCCAGAAGATGATGAACGCAAGAATGACGAAGTTCAGCACGACGGTCGCGAAACTGCCCCACGCGAACACGGTGCCCACTTTCTGCGCTTCCGCCAGCGTCGCTCCGCCCGGCACATTGCCCGAAAGGAACCAGTACTTATTGGAAAAGTCGATCTGACCACCGGCGACGAAGTTGACGATCGGCATGATCACGTCCTTCACCAGCGAGTCGACAATCTTGCCGAACGCGGCGCCGATGATCACACCGACCGCCAAATCCATGACGTTGCCCTTGAGCGCAAATTCACGAAACTCGGTTGCAATGCTCATCGAATTTCCCTTCGCTTCCAGCTAGACGGTTGGATGCCCCACACAAACCGCGCCGCCCGCTGATTCTGGTCACGCAGAGTTCTCAGGGCTTCGCGGCTGCTGGTACGGGCAAGCCTAGAAGTTCAAGCGCCTTGACAGCCTTTTCCTTCAGCGCATTCGCGCTGGCCACGGCAGCACCCCAATCGCCGGCTTTGAAGCTCTCCTGTGCCTTGGCCCAGCCGTCGGTAACTTCAGCAAGATTGCCCTTTGCCGCCGCAAGATTCTCGGCAGTGAGATTTTCGGGCAGCTTCTTCGCTTGCGACAGAATATCGACGCGGATCTTGATCGCCTCGACCATCTTCGGCAAACCCTCGCTCAGGCTCGACCAGCTGGCGGTGAGTTCCATCTTCTTTGCCTCGGCGGCCGCGATGACTTCCTTGGCTTTGGCGGGGAGCGCCTGCGCATCGGCGATCGCCCCTTTGTAGTCGCCGCTGGCGAACTTGTCCTTCGCGGCAGCAAGCGTGCTTTCCAGCGAGGGCATCTGCTCAGGCACTAACTTCGCAGCAACCGCTCTTGTCCCGGCCCACCGCTTCCTCGGCAGCCTTGAGCGCCGCCTCGGCCGGCCCTTTGTTGCTGCAACCGATGAGCAACGGCGCGAACACAAAGCCGACAGCCAGTTTCAGAATCTGTTGATGCATCATCTTTCCTCCCTCGGTCTCAAGGGATACGAAGTTTCTGCCCGACCTGCATCAGATTTGGGTCTTTCAAAACGTCGCGATTCGCCTCAAGGATCTTCATGTAGAGGTTGGCTCCGCCCTCGTACGTGGCCGCGATCTTGGACAGTGTGTCGCCCTTGACGACCTCGTGGTACTGGGTCAGGTCCCATCCGCCCCCAGCCCCCTTTTCCGAAGCGCCGGACGAGCCTGATTCCTGGGCTGCATTGATTGCTTCACCCCCAAAAGATCAGGCAGTGCATCTTGTGCCTGATGTCATCGCGAGGGGCTGCGCGCGGTCAATTCAGACAACGCTACATTCGCGTGCGAAGACCACTCCGGATTCCGCGTCAGTTCGGCGCGTGCCAATCGGGTCGAGGAACGCCTCGGCCAATGCCAGACGATGACGTCTTTTCTCCTAATCGCGCCAAGCAGCCGCGCCATCCGAGAACATCTCCCACGCTTGATCAGATCACTGAGCGCGTCCGTGAGGATGACGGCGAAAGGCCGCGCAGCGGCAGCGGATTGAGCGGCGACGACGCGTTGACCTGTCGCATCATGCGCTCGACGCTAAAGGTGATGATTTTTCGGAATTAGTCGCATTTGGTTTCTTTGGCAGTGCTGAGGAGAATAGCGGCCTAACCTGAAGTTCGAGCGGACATGTCCCGGCTGTTGCCCGGTCGTTCCCGCGCACTATCGGATGCGTCGATCGTCATCCGCCATTTCATTCAATAGGAGACCCCTGATGGACATGCAGACAGTGCAGACTTTTCTGACCACGACCGCCATTGATGTCGGCATCAAGATTCTGGCGGCCATTGCCTTCTGGGTGGCGGGCCGGTGGATCATCGCCAGGGTCATCTCGGTCATGCAGTCGGCAATGCACAGCAACCGGCTAGACCCAACGCTGACCAAGTACCTCGGATCCATCGTCAACGTAGCGCTGAACATCGCGCTGGTGCTCGGCATCCTGGGTTACTTCGGAATCCAGACCACATCGATCGCCGCCATGCTGGCCGGTGCCGGTCTGGCCATCGGCGCGGCTTGGAGCGGCATGCTTGGCAACTTCGCTGCGGGTGCATTCATGCTCGTGCTGAAGCCGTTCAAGGTGGGCGACTTCGTGGGCGTGGCTGGCATCACCGGCACCGTTCATGAGCTCGGCCTGTTCGGCACAACCATCGTCACGCCGGACAACGTGATGACTCTGGTCGGCAACGGCAAGATCTTCTCCGATACGGTGCTCAACTACACGACCTTGCCGGTGCGACGCGTCGATCGCCTGGCCCAACTGGCTGGCAGCGTGGACCCCGCCGAGGCCATCGCGCGCCTGAAGGCCGCGGTCGCGCAGATCCCGAATGTCAGTGCCAGCCAGCCGCCCGAGGTCAACGTCATCGACTTGAACCTCGTCGGCCCTGTGATCGCGGTGCGTCCGTACACGAGCAACGACCACTACTGGCAGGTGTACTTCGACACCAACGAGACGATCGTCCGGGTGTGCAAGGAAGCGGGCTGGCCGGCACCGACGCCGACGCAGATCAACCGCATGGTTCAGGGCTGAAGGTCACGAGGGTCCGCTGGCAGCCAATGCGATCCGACGCCGAGTGATCGATTAAGGGACATTGGGACGACTGCTTGGGATCGGTCGGTGAGAACGAACGACAGCAGACGGCGCACGATTCAAATCGACCCAAACGGCCAGAAACCGTCGGCCGCACACGCCTCCCGATTTGCCGAAAGCAAGTCGCTGGTGTCCCGCCTGCCGGCCGTTCGCACTGCGCCGATCGCCGACAGATTGAAGATTCCGGCAAACAGATTCCGTGCAACTGGGTGAAATTGAACACGAATCTCGATAAGCCCCGTTAGCCCGAATCTTTCATGAGGTTCGTGAGGAAGGAGGTCGGCGCAACCATGGTTTCCCTCGTTGAATGGGTGCTTAACGTCCATTTGAGAGGGGATT